>Ga0209654_1001820_pt1 | contig 15882 bp, 16 predicted proteins | sample SaaInl1SG_22_DNA_FD_184646 | JGI IMG/M metagenome (GOLD analysis project Ga0209654, IMG submission 184646) | Marine microbial communities from expanding oxygen minimum zones in the Saanich Inlet - ESP_161SG_22_DNA (SPAdes) (version 2) | ecosystem: Environmental > Aquatic > Marine > Intertidal... | reverse complement strand
CTCGGTAGTTGCCCGATTCGATCATTTCCTCAAACTTTTGCTCGAGTTTGTTGTATAACTCATCATACTGCTTGCGTCGGAGCTTTCGAGCAACTGCTTGTTTGGCATGTTGTCGCTTTTGATCTGTTTGACCTTTACACTTCTTTGAGCAGAAGATGTTGTTGCTTCTGATTGGTTCGAATGTCTCGCCACAGTTGCGGCATGGTTTTGGTTCAAACTTCATATTGGTTCCTCTTTCGTATAGTCATACAGTATTTACTTCTTTTTTTTGAAGATTTTTCAAAAAAACTCGTCGATTGACTATAAATAGTGTGTCAGTTGATCGGTGCAGATCGTGACCCAGTTTCCCAGTTTCCTTCCTTGGAAAGCCCGAAACCCCAGTTGATCTGCACCTCAACTGGGGTTTTTTTTTCAAGGAAACAAATGAAACAATCACAACTCTGCGAAAGATATTTTCAACCTGTGTTTGAAGAACTTTCGCAGTTCACCTCTCCCGAAGATTTTGTGATGGACAAGTACAAAAAGTCAGTCACAGATCGTTTCGAGTGTATGATCAATCACAACTACACTTGGGAGTCTTTCAGATCTCACATCCTCAAACTGGTTCAACAGAAGTTGGCTGAAGACGGAATTCATATGTCCATTCAGTATCTTCAGGTTGCTCTTTACCGTTGGAAGAAAGAAACGTTTGATCTGTTGGGTGAGTGGGCATGGGTGTTGAAATGCACGATGAAAAGATTCAACAGTTGGAAGGAACGAATCAAATCTCTTTTTCGAAAGAAGCAAAAAGATAACGATCGTCAAAATAGATATTCCACATTCGTTACAATGTTTGAATCGACTCCTTTGAAGGATGATTCTGATATTCTAGAGTTTAAAAATCAAGAGTTGGATGGCGGTCGAGTGAAACGAGACCGACAGACAGTCCCGCAGGGACACTGGAGTTGTATAATGACTGAAATGTTTAAGTTGAACAAACGTGATAGACATCGTTTTAACAAGGTCAAGACACTGTCAAATGAACTTGATCAAGACTTTGATGAGTTCCTCAAGAGTTTTGATTGTGAGTAACTCCTGCTCCGCAGAAGACCTGACGGTCTTGACTTAATTTTATTGAAAAAGAACTATTACAGTATTTTGAACAATGAGTAATGATAATGGCTAGAATGAATGTATGGAACGAAACTGCTAGAAAACTGACCAAGAAACGTCAGAAGAACAACTACTCGAAATCCAAGAACAACGAAAAGATTACACAGATTCAACAGGAATATAAGGCTCATCCGACTGCTCAATACAAAATGAGTTTTGGTCAGTTCAAGAACCTTAGATTAAAGGGCAAGACGATTTACTAGGATCTTTGAATGGTGAAGAATGATCCCAGTGGTATGTTGTACTTGCTCAAGATCTTCTTGGAAGCATCCTTCAATGATCGTTGATGCATTTGACCTTTACTTGGATCTCTAGCAGGTGTAATACCTGAATCAATGTATGACGCATACCTCACTCGATTGGTCAGTGTGATCGTGTTTCGAGTAAACTTCATTCTCCAACCCCTCTTCAACTTACCAGTCTTGACAGGTGTGTGAAAACGCACACGATTCAACAAGAACTTGGCCATTGATTTGACAACATCTCTCTTCTCAACTCCTTCAGGTAGTGGCATCTCTTTCACTCGATACTTGATCTCAATCCTACTCATATGGTTCCAGTTCTTTCTCGATGTGATCGAAAGTGTGTTTGATTGCGTCTCGAATCAATGACTCGTTCTGAAGTTCATCAAACACCTGAAGTCCGATTACGGTCTGATTGATCACCACAGTTCGACAGGGTTTCTTTGTTCCTGACAAGAATGAAAGGTTCAACAGACTGGCAATATCGTCAATGTGTTGATTGGAATCAGGAGTGATGAACACCTGATACGAACAAGTGATTGACTCTTTCAACTGAGTATATTTTCTGATGTCGTACTGAGATTCTTTCATCATTTCATAGCAACAGGAATCAACAAATGCTTGCTCTTTGTCGTTCAGTGGTTTGGTTGGAGAGAACTCAATCTTCATCTTTTCCAACCTGTAAAGGTTTTTTCTTTTATTATCATACTCTTGTTATTGGTGTTGCAGTGCGGACATACGCCACTCTTGTCAATCTCTTTCCACTTGTCAAGTAGTACATCTTCATTTCCTCGGCATTTTGTGCATTCCCAGGAGATGATCACTTCATTTGTCTTATTGAACATTAATCTTCCTTGTTATGGTGATCTACTAACCATTTTACGTCATTTTTCAACACTTCAATGTCTGATTTGATTTCACTGAATATCTTTTGCTCAAGTGCGTGGATTCTCCAAACACACCAAGCAAGAATAGGAGTAGATGCCATTGGCATCATTTCTAGGAACTCTGTCATTGTACTGTCAACCTTATTTGTCCTATTTCTGAATCTTCTCTGAGATTGATCAGATCGGAATCAAATGTGATAAACCAACTGGTACTATTTACGGTGAATGAAAGATTGCTTGTTTCGGTTGTGGTTGGTATGCCGTGACTACCTGCTGAGAGTTCAGCAAAGAACTTGTGATAGTCGTCTGAATCGGAAAGAAGATTGGTCACCCAATCGCTGTCTGGCAATGAGTTGATTTTGTCCATTGTGTCTTTGGTAGTCCAAGACGGACGAACAAACAAATCACCGTTGTTTTTGTTGACTCTAGTGACCGCGGCAACCAAAATCGGATACTCATACCCACCCTCTGAATCAATCAATCGTCCCGGAGTTGTCGGATCCAACCAAAGCAAAGCACCCTCGCTGAAATCTGATGTGTCAACACCACGAACAAATCCAAATGAGGTGACATAACCAAACTCGTTGTTTTCAAAGTCTTGAGTGGCAACACCAATGATCCACTCGTTTCTGAAACCCTCAGCATTGACATCAGCCACACTGAAGTTGACATGCTGTCCTTCAGCACCTGCAAACATCACCACCTGACCGTTGGAAATGGCACCGTCTGCTTTTCCATAGAGGTGTTCCTCCTGACCAACCTGAAGAGTCACCTGATTGTTCATCTGAATCGCAAGAGTGTTGTGATCTGAATCCCAAGTGATTTCGTGTCGGTTGAGAATCAGTCGTGAGAAACTTTCATCTGAATCATTGTCTCCCGTTCCTGACGACTCAGCAACGTTGATGTACCAACCAAAACCGTTTTCTCCGTCAAGATAGATTCTGTCACCAACAACTTGACCGATGGTTGGATTTTTTGGAAATGCCATTAGCTTAGTCCTTGTCCGTCTGAGTCTTCAAACACATTACCAAACGTTGATGGTCTTGTGACAATCGGATTCTGAACACTGTTGAATGCTGTCCTGAGTTTCGGTTCAAGACCTGTGATTCGATTCATGGTGTCAACAGTGAGTCTCCTTTCGTCCAAGTCTGCTGAACGAATAGCATCAATCTCTCTTGCTGATGTTGTTTGATTGATCATACAAGTCACTTCAGGTGCTCCATCAGGGTTGGACAACGAACCGATGTCAATCTGCTGTCTGATGTCTGAAGGAACGACAAACTGACTTGTTGAGTTTGAAACCAACAGTCCTTGAAGTGTTTGAGTTCCTGCTTCAGCAGGTTGTCTATCGGAGAACACCAACTGTGTCTTCGGTCTAGCAACAACACCACTTCTTCCGTTTGGACTGAAGAAGTCGAACGAGAACGAAACACCGTTGGTGATGTTGCTGGCAATAGTGAAAGCAGTTCTTGATGATGTGTCACCGAGGAATCTTCTTGCGTGTCTCAGATAGTTTAGAGACTCTCTCATATTGCCGAACATGAGAGTTGTTTCTTCTGACAACGAGAAGTCAGGATAGATGCAGTTATCAACTTCAACAACCATTTGAGGTGTGTCAGAGTCAATGTTTGTGCCTGACACAGTTGTTTCTGAATCTTGAATTGCTTTTCTTCTTGCTGTCAGCAGTCTTGAACCAACCGTGGCAGTCAGGTCAAAGTTGTTGAGTTCAGAAACAGGAGTTGTTGGTGTCCATTGATAAGTCACTTGACCAACTTCGTTTGTGGCAGTGTTTTGCGTCACATTGAAACGATAGAAAGTGGTTTGACTGTATTTTGTCGCAATACCAAGTACGAAGGTGTCTTGATACAACGATTCACCTAAAGTGTTTGAGTTCAGAACGATTGCTGAACCATCAACTGTTCCGTTCAAAACAGAAGAGTCTGAATCAATGATGTTCCAATCACTGTCAAACAGAATGTTGTCACCTCGATACAGTTCCCAAACAGCTCCTGTTGCGAACATAGCAGTGTTGATGTTGAGAATGGTTGGTTGAATGTCAACTGCCGCAACTGTTTCGTATTGAACATTGGTTCCAAGAGTCACGTTTGTGATTGCAGGTGCTGTTGTTCCTGCATCTGGTCTGGTTTGAGTTGCGATTGAGACTGTGCCAGAACCAGAGTTTGTGATTGTCAAACCACTGGATGAAGACAGGTTGACATACAGGAATACATCAGAGTCAACACTGAGGTTGATGGTTCCGTTGAAGTCACCTTGCAAGTCAAAGTTTGTGTCTCGGTTGCTGATTGGCAACGAAACTGTTGTTGAAGGATTGTTGATGTTTGTGGCATCAAGTCTCTGAACTCTCAAACTGTTGTTGTTGGCATTGAAAGCAGTCAAACCAATGATTGCTTGTGTTGGTTCAGTCTGAAGTGATTGAAACAGTCCATTGGTTCCAAACGACAACACATTGTTGCTGTAGGAATAACCGTTGTCTGAATCGGTGATTGTGATTGTTCCACCTGTCCAAGTCGCTGTTGTACCAGAAGCAGTGATGTTGTTGATTGTGTTGAAACTGTTTCCGTTCAGTTCTTTTCTGAGATAACTGACTGTCTCATACACATCTTGTGGTGAAGCAGTGTCTGAATCACTGAACAGACTCATTGTGTACGTCTGAAGCTGTTGTGGTGTGTTCTTTGTTGTTCCAGAAGAGAACAATGCTGCGTTACGAAGGTTTGGATCTAAAGGAACGGAAGGTGCTTCAGCAACATCTGTTCCAGAAGTCAAAAGGTTGGTTGCTCTGACATCCAAGTTTGATTTGGTGAACGTCAAAATGTTTTCGTAAGCGTGGAAGAACGAACGAATCTCAACAGTACTTGTAACACCTTCAATCATTGTGACTGCTTGCGTGCTGTTAACCGTTGAAGTTGTACCAAACACTGCAATAGGAATGTCAATGAATCCTGTCAACTGATCACTGTCACCTGTCGCTGGATTGTATTGAACTCCACTCACTGAACCGTTTGTGTCAGTTCTGTAAGTTTGAATCAACTGTGTTCCAGTGAAAGCAACAAAGTCATCTGGTCCACCAACTGTTCTGGTGAAAGTGGCATCGTCTGGATGAGCTTGTTGTTGAGCAGCAGGGAAACTATGTGAAGTCACTAAACGAACATTGGCATTGTCAGCACCGATTGGATTGAGGTTTGCGTCAAATCCTTCTGTCAAAGCAAGAGACAGTCTTTGCAGTTCAATGTATCGTTGTTCTGTTCTCCAAGTACCTGATATTGCATTACCTGGAGTTGCACCTCCACCTATTGTTGAAGCAATGGAAGCGGTGAACTGAAGGTCACCAGTTGTTGAACCGTCACTGTCAATCGTTCTGATTGGATTGACAACTTTGATCCAACCACGACCGTTGTTCAATAGTTCGTTGTTTCCAGAAGCAGATGATCTGTTGTCGTTACCAGAGTTGAATGCTGAAATCAGTCCATTTCTTGAGATAGTTGGTGCAACCAGCGTCACTCTTGATGTATCAGCAGCGTTGAGTGAGTAACCTCTGAAGTCAACATTGTCAAATGCAGTTGCACCAGTAATCCAGATGTTGTTGGTTCTGGTTGCTGTTGATGATTCAAATGAGTTTGGATTGTCAGACAGTACTGAGTTTGACCACAAAGCATTAGGAACAGGATAGATTGACATTCCGTTGGTGTTGTCGTTGTTGTAAATCAGGGTTGAGTCAATAAAGTCACCAAGGATAACACGAACATCTGTGCCAGAGTTTGGATCAGAAACAACTAAATCACAGTTGTAGAAGTTGAAAGTAGCGTCACTGTCTTGACTTGTAAATGCTTCTGGACGACCTCTGACTGAAGTACCAGAACTGAATGCAGAACCACCACCAGTAGTTGAGTTGAGTAGTCTGAACAACCACAGTCTGTTTCCATCTGTGCCGTCCCAGTTATCAATGTCAAAACGACAGTTGACAAAGTTCATCTGTGCTCTTGTTGTGACTCTGTCAATGTTTGCTGAACCTGTGAACTTAAATGCAGTGTCTTGAATGACAGCAACGTCACCGTCATTGTATCCATTGGTAGCATTGACACGATAGTTACCAGTTCCAAGAATGGCAAAGTTACCAGCAGTAAAGTTGGCTCCAAACTCTGAGTCAGCGTTTTGGTTGAGAACTGGACCAAGGATGTTAGCTTGACCCAGTGTGATACCACTTGTTCTCAGTGCGTTGTATGTACCATCAGAATCGTATTGATCATAAGGAACACTAGTAAGTAAAGTGTTTCCGTTTGCATCTGTTGGTAAGGCTCTTCTACCAGCCATTTTATCTCCTTATGATACTGTTGGTGTGCCGACTGACCAGTTGCCGTTGTCTCCAACACCTGAGTTGTATTGGAAGACACCTGTTCCTGATAATGTTTGATCCACAGGAATAACAGGACCTATTTGTGTTTCAGTCGTAATGGCTTGGTTACCTGTTGTTGGTAATGTTGATGAACCAGCTGTTCCTGGATCTGACAACAACATTACTGCCTGACCTGCGTTAGGTGCATCACGATCACCAAGACCGATCAACAAGAAACCGTCTGTGTCAGTAGTGTTGAATCTAACATAGATCAAATCACCGTTGTTATTAAGAATACCATCTCTGTTCAACTCGTTTGTTGCATTTGCTGGCAAGTTGAATGCTGCTCTTGCTTCAGCGTAAGTTAAACGAGTACCACCACCGACTGGTTGAATACCAACAGCATAATCCACATCTGAATCAGCATCACTGTAACTTGTACCATCGACTGTGATTGAAACGGTGGTGTTACCTGGAGCGTGATAAGCTGATTCTTGACTTGTACCACCATCTTGTAGTGCGTTCCAAGTACCAGATCTTGCTCCTGCTGATTCAGAGTCGGTTACTCTCCATGTTTCTGAATCACTGCTGGTCTTGAAGAATGCTTGACCGTCTGAAACAGAAGTTGTGTTTCCGTCAGCTGCTGTTCCTGAGTGTCCAGGAATCGTTCCTGAAACAGCCGTTGAAGAAGCAAGACTGAAGTCAGTTGTGTTTCCTCTTCTGACGTCAACCTGATTGTTTGTCAAGTCAACTCTCAGAGTGATTGCACCAGCTTCAATGTCAACATCGTGGTCAGAAGTCACTCTCCACAGATAGAAGTCTTGGTTTGCATTGTCTCTATCAATGTAGAAGTAAAAATGGTTGTGCAACTCTGAAGTAGGAGTATAGTTGCCTCTGAGCAGTGTATCAAGAGCGTCTGAATCATCAAAGTGAAACTCTGCAAAATGGAAATCCGGTTGACCATCACCCTCGTGATAAGCTCGTGTGTCAAAGTGAGTCAACGTCAGGATACCATTTGAAGTGTCAGTCGGTGCAGTACTAGTTGTGGTGATTGTGAACTTATCACCTCTTGTAGTGTTCGAACCAACAGCAATCGTTGTGGTCAAAAGAGCAAACGTGTGTCTTGGATTTGTGTTGCCGTAGATTGACAATTCAGCTTCGTAGCTGACTTGGTTGTACTGAAAGTGTGAACCAACTTGAGTCAGTGCTGTTGCAGGAGTGTCAAGAGTGTAAGTGTTTGCATTGTCAGTGTAAGTGACTAATCTTCTTGAACTCAACTGTGTGTTTGTCAGTCTTGCGGCATCTTCTGAATCCAAAAAGTGATCAGGAAGCAAACCAGTCACCCATTCACTGTCTACCTGTGGATTCGAAACACCAAGAACATAATCTGAATCGACAATATTTGAAGGAATCTGATTAAGAACCCAATCACTGTCTACTTGTGGATTTGAAACACTAAGAACGTAATCAGAATCGAGGTGATTAGAAGGAATCTGATTAAGAACCCAATCACTGTCTACCTGTGGATTCGATAGTGAGTTGATGGTCATTATCACCCATTCAGAGTCATTAGGAATGTTTCTGATTCTATCAGTGATGATGTTGTTGATCTCATCTGAATCTAACTCTGCAAGTCTAGAGATGACCCAATCAGAATCAGGAAGTGAATCAATTTGTGTTTGGATGTAATCTGAATCGGGGAGTTGATCAATTTGTGTTTGGATGTAATCTGAATCGGGAAGTTGATCAATTTGTCTGTGAATGTAATCTGAGTCTGGAAGTGAATCAATCAAACTGTGGATGTAATCAGAGTCAGCAACCGTTGCACTGACGTGATTCACCACCCATTCAGAATCAAGTGGGTTTGCTTCAAGAACATCAACTCGAATCGACAAATTATTGATGGCATCGATATCTCCCAAAGCAATCCAATATGAATCAGAGTCAATGGTTGGTGTGTTTCCAATGTTTCCATCAGAGACCGAGGCAAAGATTGAACCTTCAATACGAACGGTTTGTCCCTGAAGGTACTCAACATCTGCTTCCCAAGGATTGATTGCGGATGTTCCTTCGTATCTGTCGTAGTCGTTTCCTGCGTCATTGACTCGGTGAAGAACACTATTCAATGAGAACATTTGCCTTGGAAGAAGTGAAAGTCTGGAAATGAAATCGGCATTTGATTCACCGACATCTTGAGTTCTTTCCTGAAGAATGAATGCTGTTTTGATGGTTGTTGCCATTGTTCTTTCCTAGAATCTAAATGAGTATGCCATTGGATTTGATCCCACGATGTCAGAATCTGTGAGAATGTAGACGATTGCGTCTGAGTCAGAAATGTCAACATATGACACTGCGTGACCTGCTCTGAGTTCGTCCCAGTATCCATCTGAATCCACAAGTGTATAGATGGCAACTGAGTCTGTGAAAAAGTTTTTGAAGATTTGACCGTTGATTGGCGTGTAGATGTCATTGTAGGCACCTGCCACGGTGACCACTGCGTTTCCTCCGCCTGTGTCATCGACTCTGTTGTTGATGTAGTCTGAGTCGATCAGGTCGGTGATATCCTCGGAATCCAATCCAACTGTCAATGAACCCACATATTCTGAGTCAATCAGTTCATAGATGTTTCCTGCGACAACATTCTCACCGTCTGTTCGATAGAAGATGATGTTGCCGTTGAACGGATCAATGAAGGCTCTTTCAAATCCAATGCCATCAAGACCTCTTTCACCTTGGATACCTGTGGCACCTTTGACGATGTTGACATCAAGTGTTTGTTCACTGTCACCGTATGTGATTTGGATTATGTCAGAATCAATGAGAACAATGCTTGAGATTCCAGTTCCCGTTCTTCCTTGAATGCCTTGTTGACCCTGTTCGCCTTCTGGACCTTGTGGTCCTCGAAATTCTTCAATCGGAAGAACAACTGTTTCGGAATCATCTGGAACATCATATCCAACGATTTCTGAATCGCCAGTGGTTTCACCAACCAATCGCATTTCAAAACGTTTGATGAAAATCTTTTTGCCGATAGCGCTATGAGTATCATCAGTTGGAAGAAAATCTGTTGTCGCCGGTGCTGTGCCTACTCTGAAAAAGAAATCAGAATCTGCTCCAAAAGTAACTGTTCTGTTTGAACTGAAAGATTTTTCTTCAATATCATATTTCTGACCAAATTGATCGTAGATTGACCAAGTTACTGTCGTAGATGAATTCCCAATTTCAATAACATCATCAATCGAAGTGTCTAGTGATTTAATTTCCTGAACATGATCAATCCAGAACTGAGTTGGTTCAACAAAGATTTCAAAATTTGCGTTGTTGTTCAGTGCGTTTTCATCAGCGTTCATTCCTGTGATGCGAATACCGCCAGTGAATGAGAATTCAACCCCTCTGTCTGTTACTGAAACATCGGAAGGTCTGACTCCAGAAATCCCCTGAATTCCCTGAACACCCTGAATGCCTTGTTCACCGTCTTGACCATCAGCACCGTCAATGCCGGAAATTCCCTGTGGACCTTGTTCGCCAGTGTCACCTTTTGGACCTTGAACACCTTGAATACCTTGGCCACCGTCATTACCAGTTTCACCTTTCTGACCTTGGTCGCCTTTTGGTCCATTTGGTCCAGTTAATCCGATTGGACCTTGAGGACCTGTGTCACCTTTGTCGCCTTTTTCACCTTGATTGCCTTTGGCACCTTGTGGACCAGTGGCACCTGTGGCTCCGGTTGGACCTTGATCGCCTCTTGGACCCATTGGACCTGCGACACCCTGAACACCTTGTGGTCCAGATTCGCCTTGGATTCCCTGATCACCTTTTGAACCAACGTCACCCTTCTCACCTTGCTCGCCTTGAATGCCTTGAGGACCTTGTTCTCCGGTGTCTCCGGTGTCGCCCTTTGGGCCAACAGGTCCTCTTGGAATGTCTGAGATGAGAGCAGTGAAGAGTTGAGGTTGTTCAGATGTAACAATCTGAGTTTGAGACTCGTCAAGAGTTGAGACTTTGACGACTTCGTATGGAGAGGATTCACTGTCGATGTTTGTCGCAAGGACATCGTTATCCCCAACCGTTACAACAGCATTGGAGAACTGTTGCTCGGCAACGACGGTTTGCGAAGAAGGAGTGGATCCAACACCGACAGTGAAATGGGTATGTTGAAGGTCTGAATCAGAGACTGTGATTGCCGTCATGATTCACCTACAACGTTGAAATATCTGTGCTACCTACTTTGGAGTTTCTTGCGATGCGTTCACGAATGTTGATGGTTCCTCCAATGACACCTGATCCTGTTGCGGTTTCACCGTCATCAGATTGCCAAATGTCATAGTAGCATTTGACCGGACGATTCACATCAGGATTGAGACCATTGGAGAAGTCAGTAGGAACATGAACATAGACGATGTCAGAATCGTCAGCATTTTGCACGAACTCAAGTTGAGCACTTTTTGAAGTTTCTTTGCCTGTGGGTTGTGCAACTGCGATGGAGCCAACGAAGTCGGAGTCGTTGATGGTTTTGAATGGACCGTTCTCAGAGTCTTGCAATCTCAGTGTGATGATTGCGTTTGAGTGACCTTGTCTAACAACAAAATTCCTAATTGGATATGTGTAGTCCGTAGTGGTTGCGTTTTTGTCATCTATGTTTGGCATTGCGTGTTCCTAGCAGGCATTTCAAGTGCGTCCTTTTGGAGGCACCTTACTTGCAGTATTTAGTATTTGTTGAATCTCCAGAACCTCGAAGAGTTTTCGTGCCTGTTCTTCATTTTTCAGAGTTGCTCGAAACGACCGTCTGTTGATGCCGTGTTTCTTTTTGAACTCTGCTTCTTTCTCATTGATTTCTTTGGTGAACAAACTCTTGGCCACCATCTTGGAATGATAGAAACTGTATGACTTGAGCATCTTGTCAGCCAGTTCAAGTGGACGTTGGTGAAAGTCGAACTCGTATCCCATCTTGTGCAGAATGATTTCAATGTTGGTTGTGGTCAGATCAACCGTTTCTTCATAGTTGGCAGTGAATGCTATTTTGATTGATTCAGGTGAGAAACCAGAGTAGTGAGAGATGGAATGAATGTGTGCTGTGATTTTGCCTGTCATCTTGTCTTTTTCTGCGATGAGGTCTTCGATCTCATCAGCGTCCATCATCATCTCTTCCAGTTCAGGATTGTCTGACAGTTTCTCACTGAAGAAGTCGAGGACGAACTTCTTTTTGTTTGGATGAAGTTCCTCAATGGAATCCAACAACTCAAGTTTCTGATCCTGATCCATGCTTTCGAACATGCCAGTGGCATACTCTTTGGTCAGTCGATAACTGCGATGTTGTTTTTGAAACTCTTTGAGTTTGATGATGAATGTTTTCGCGAGTGTGTTTGCTAGCATAATGTATTTCCTATAAGTAGAAGAAGTTTCCTAGTAATGTGTTCGATGGACATTGATCGGAGTCAAGGCCAGAATCTCTGGCAAAGTTTGTCGCAATGGTTACATTGTCAACGTTCCAACCACTAATGTCTTGACTCAAGTTGGTTGCGTTTCTGAACATGCTATTCATGTCTGTGACGCTTGAGGTGTCCCAACCACTGATGTCTTGGTTGAAGTTGGTTGCTCCATTGAACATACTAGACATATTCATCACATTTGACACATTCCAGTTGTTCAGGGGTTGATTGAATGCCAATCCTTCTCTGAACATACCAGACATATCTGTCACATTTGACACATTCCAGTTGTTCAGGGGTTGATTAAAAATTTCAGCACCGTAAAACACCTGTTGCGTTGATGTCACACTTGAGGTGTCCCAGTTGCCGATTGGTTGGTTGAAAAGAACTGCATCAAGAAACATTGAGTTTATTGTTTCAACTTGGGAAACATCCCAGTTGAGTAGTTCAGAATCGTTGAATGTGCCATTTTCATAGAACATTCCATCACCGAAAGTCATCGTTGACACTGTGGTGATTCCTTCATATGGAACAAAGGTGTATCCAACGTTGTTGTTTCTCCAAGCGAGGTTAGTTGAACTTGTTGGATCGGTAGCACCAGACAATGGAAAGAATGTTGGTGATCCACTAGGCTCTGGAGGATTGTCCTCAATCAATACGTTGACTGACACGTTCTGATGATAGTGATCCAAAGTCAATGTGAATGTTTCCGAGTCATTTGCGTCTCTTGTGGTTTCAAACGTGATGGTGTCGCTGTCACTGTTCAATATGAATGATCCAGTCAGTGAAGCACCGTCAATGTCATCACTTGACACTCCAGTGATGTTATAGGGTACAACCAAACCATCAGGTGCGCCATCAGGAACATAGCAAGTGATTGAGAAAGAGTCTGATTCTTCAACCACTGAATCCGATGCTGTGAATGCGTAGATGTATCTTGACGCACGAAGTTTTCTGACTGTGGTTTGAAAGTCGTTGAAGTCATTTGCTTCCAATGTCTTCTCATAAAGGAAGTCAATGTCCGAGTCGATTGTGTCCTGAACAAAATCTGAATCGACTTGTGGATTGGCGACTGAGAGAACCCATTCAGAATCAAGGTGTGTTTGACTTGCGATTTGAGCATTGACCCATTCTGAGTCTGCTCCTCGTTCGACCTCGATGAGAGTGGGAACAAACTCAGTGAAGTTGAATCGGAGTTCTGAATCTTGAAGTGAAAAGCTGAAATCTGTCATAGGTAGTAGAAGTTTCCTAGTAGTGCGTTTGATGGGCATTGATCGGAGTCAAGACCAGATCCTTCTGCGAAGTCACGCGCAAGGGTCACGTTATCAACGTTCCAACCAGAAATGTCTTGACTGAAGTTAGTCGCGTCTCTGAACATATTTATCATGTTCGTGACATTTGATACGTCCCAACTACTTATGTCTTGGTTGAAGTTGGTTTCTTCATTGAACATTGCATTCATGTTCGTCACGTTTGATACGTCCCAACCACCAATGTCTTGATTGAAGTCGGATGCTCGATTGAACATTGATTGCATGTTCGTCACGTTTGATACGTCCCAGTTTACAACTTCAGAATCATTGAAGGAAGTAAAATAATAGAACATCGACGAAGCGTCTGTCAATGGTGTTGGTGTCGTGATTCCTTCATATGGAACGAAGGTGTAATCAACATTGTCGTTTCTCCAAAAAGTACTTGTCGGATCATTGGCACCAGACAATGGAAAGAATGTTGGTGACGGAACACCATCACCATAGAAGATAGCCCTCGGTAAACCGTCATGAACCACCCAAAGTTTTCGAAGCTCTCTGACTGTTCCATTGTCATTGACGAAGATTTTTCGCAATCGTTCTATTGATATTGAAGAAAAATCAGAAAATTCGGTAAACGCATCCAAATCTGTTGCTCTGAGTTGTATTCCTACGAAATCATTTTGCCCTTGGAAGGGAAATCCCCCACTTTCGGAATCAGTGAAATCAACTGCGAAGTCGTCCGCATCATTTCCAACGAGACCATCCGCAGTGTCAATAATCAAACTATTGACATCTCCTGATGGAATGTCGTTGAAGTTGCCACGAATGAACTTCCAACCGTCTAAGTTGTCATAGTGATAAGGATCGGGATGACTTCCGCTTTCATCACCATGTTTCACAATCGAGACATCCTTTTCTGCGTTGTAGAAGTATCTGTATGGAACATTCAGCGAGTCAGTTCCTTTTGCCCATTCAATCAACGCCAACCTCGCGACACTGAAGACTGTCTCAGAGTCTTGGACGAATGTGCCAGAGACTAGACTGAAAATGTCTGAGTTAGGAGTGACCGGAGGCTTCTTGATTGGGGCGAAAATCGGCATCAATATTGTCCTATGAATATGGTGTTTCCGGTGAAATCTGACAAAACTGGATCAGGATTGTTACCGTCTGATTCAAACAAAAACAAACGACTGAGGTCTGAATCGGACACAAGATCTATGCTATTGATGATTTCAGAAGCGATTGGTCTTATGAAATCACTATCATAGATACTCAAAACGAAATCACTGTCGATCGAAGAAGTGACAAGATCTGAATCAATCAACTGATTGACTCTGTTGACGATCAAATCAGAATCAATAACAATGATGCTCCCGATGTACTCACTGTCCAAGATGCTCGAAATGTATTCACTGTCAAGTGTACTGATGATGAACTCACTGTCAGCAACACCAAGAATGACTTGTTCGACATAGTCACTATCAATCAAAGAAAGAATCTGTTGGTCGACGAACTCTGAATCGACAAAACTTGAAGTGATCGCTAGCACTTGATCGGCTACGAGTGGATTCAACAAATCACTGTCCAAGAACTGTCCAGCAACCTGAAACAAGAAATCTGAATCGTAGACATTCAGAATCACGTTTGAGAAGAAGTCACTGTCATACTCTTCAGCGAAGATTCTCTCTGCTTCTTGTCTCAAGAACTCAGAGTCTCTGACAATATTGTTGACTGTGCCGATGGTTTGGTTTGGACTCAACTCCACGAACTGAAGTCCCTTTCCTTCTGAGTCAAGGGTCAGCGTGAACTCAAGTTCCGAGTCTTCAGTGCGAAAGTTGAAGTTGATCATAAAGTTCTACCTATTTCAAAACCATCAGGTTGCTCACCTTCACGGCATCTTTTGTTTTCTATTCCGTTAGTAAACCAACGAATTCCTTTCATGGAAATTTTGTTCGATTCTGAAATCTTCTTTTTGTGATCGTCTCTTTTTTTGTCAAACATGTAATCAACAGAATAACCATTTTCTTTTTGCAGTTGTTTTTCTATTTCGCACATTTCATAATAGTCTATGTTTTCGACAACTTTGAGAATTTTCACTCCATGAAATTTTCCACTTCTCACTCCAAATCCTTGCTCATACATTCTTGTTTTGAAATAACCTAAACAAGTTTGTCCGATTTTTATTCCAGGAAGTTCGTAAATCAATCTCGTCTTCTTTTCTCTTTTTGATTTTTCGCTACTATATTTGCTCATGTTTATCTCACGGTGCATAACGGACAATGATCAGAACAGTTTCTCTGTCAATGGTTGAGAATGCGGCAGTGGTGTCTCGATTGATCTTGACCGTGACGGCAACAACCAAAGGTGAGGCGGAATCGATTGGTACGTCGATTTCTCCGGGAACCAGATTTTCTGGAATGCGGAACTCAACATCACCGTTGGCGGCATCTGTCACATTGATGATGGTTGTGAACTCTGAATCAGTTGTGTTGATCACTCGAGCAAACTGATTGATGGTCACTGTGTCACCGGAGTACTCGACTGCGGCATTGAAGTAGTCCACTTTGG
>Ga0209654_1001818_pt1 | contig 15882 bp, 9 predicted proteins | sample SaaInl1SG_22_DNA_FD_184646 | JGI IMG/M metagenome (GOLD analysis project Ga0209654, IMG submission 184646) | Marine microbial communities from expanding oxygen minimum zones in the Saanich Inlet - ESP_161SG_22_DNA (SPAdes) (version 2) | ecosystem: Environmental > Aquatic > Marine > Intertidal... | reverse complement strand
ACAAGTTCTCTTTCTTAGGTGGAAGTCAGGTAGCTCCAGGTTTGCCAAACGAAGATTTGGTTACAGCACTTAAAGAAGGCTATCCAGCTGGTTCATTCTTTTTGATTGAAACAGATGGTATCATTCGCACTCAAGAAGAGCTAGATATATATAAGCAGCTTATACCAACAGCACAACTGGGAGACTTACGCTACATTGACCAACTAACAGTAGATACTGATGGAGACGGAATCCCCGATGCTGGTGACGGACAAATTACAATTGATGACCGCGTATATAAAGGAAATGGTTTGCCAGAATATGAGCTTGGTCTGAATTTTAATGCGCAGTATAAAAGATTTGACTTCTCAATGATTTTATATGCTGCTATTGGTGGAGAAATCATTAACGGTAGTAAGGCCTATGCATACAAGCAAGGTAATCATCAAGATTTAGTGCATATGTGGACACCTGCTAACCCTTTATCTAATATTCCTACTTACCATACAAGAGATCACGAAAATATGCGTGGTTACACAGATTTTTGGTTACAAGACGGAAGCTTTGGGCGAATCAAGAATGTTACGCTTGGGTATTCTTTACCAAGAAGCTTTACCAACAAACTGAAAATCAATAGAATTAGATTCTATGTGTCTGCAGATAACTTATTGACCATAACCAACTATGACGGATTTGATCCTGAGATTGGTGGGGACGGGTTAAACACTAGAGGTATTGATGCTGGGGTTTACCCCGTTAGTACACAGTACCGCGCAGGACTATTATTAAACTTTTAAATCTATAATCATGAATAAAATAAATTTTAGATTAATTACATCTTTATTTGCTCTCGCGATAATCGTAACATCCTGTGATACAGATGATTTTTTGACGCAGGTAAATCCAAATGAGCTATCCACAGGAAGCTTTTGGAAAAACAATGCGGATCTTAAAATGGGGCAAAACGCAGTTTACAACGCGTTTAAAAACACAAACATCCTAAATATAGTTGCTGAAACAAATCGATCAGATTTGTCTTGGCCAGGATGGGGAAGACCTAACACACCGAATAGGTTCTCTATTTACTACTTACATACTTTTAATGAGTCAAGTAATGAAATCAACACCAAATGGGAAGCACTATACACCTTGGTGTTTAGGGCAAATCAGGTGATTGAAAATGGAGTTCGTTTAATTGAATCCTACTCTGATGAGGATGCAATTGAAGAAGCGACTATCATCGTAGCACAAGCACGATTTTTGAGAGGTTTAGCCTATTCATATCTTTATAACAGTTACAACAAAGGTAGTGTGCCAATTATTGACGCTGTACCTCAAGGAGAAAGCGATTATTACAACCCGTTATCACCTGCTTCTGATGTAAAGGACTTTTATCATGCTGATCTTGAATTCGCATACGCAAATCTTCCTGCAACTTGGGAAAACGATGTAGATCAAGGAAGGGTAACTACTGCTGCTGCTGCTGCGGAATTAGGGAGAAGTTATTTATACCACGGAGATTACGAGAAAGCATCTGAATATTTCACTGATATTATGGAAAATCCAGAATACGGAAGAATGTTAGCCGAGCATATCGGGGATAACTTTAATGAAGCTGGAGAACATAATTCAGAATCTATATTAGAGATAAATTACGCAGTTGAATTCAAAACGGAGGAAGCTGCTGGAACTACCGAAAATGTTTCTGCAAATTTGGCGAGGACTTTTGCGTCCCAACAGAATGGTGGGTATAGAACTTTAGTACCCGCTGCTTGGCTGATCATGGCGTATAAAAACGAAAAGAAAGATACGTCTGATGCACGGAACTATATTGATTGTGATCCTGCTACAGACCCAGACTGCGACGCTACTACTAGTAAAAAGCTGCGTAAGTACTCTATTAGAGCATCTTATTCTTTGGCTATTGTAGATGAAGACGCTACGCCATATTATGGACCGTATCTTCCTGGTCAAGTCACTATTTTTAATAGTAACGAGCCTGCATATTGGAGAAAATATACCAATTGGGAAACGAAAAATAGTGAACTTGATTTTGTACCTGTAAACAGATCTGCAATAAACAACAGACTGGTACGCTTAGCAGATATTTACCTGATGCAAGCGGAATGCCTTATTAAAGGTGGTACAGATGAAAGTGGCGTTGAGCAAGCTATGACACTTATCAATGAAGTAAGAAGACGATCTGCGCTAGAATTAATTGGATCTGCTGCAGGGTCAAAATATCCAGGTTCAGATCATGATGGTGTTATCTATAACGCACAGTCTCTTATGGAACATTTGATGCACGTAGAGCGTCCATTAGAATTATCCGTTGAAGGACATGCTACTAGATTCTTAGATCTTAGACGTTGGGGTGTTACAAAACAACGCTTTCAAGACCTTAGCACACGTGTTTATTGGGCAGACCATTACTGGGATGTTGAAGATCGACGAACTAAAGATCCTAAAAAACAAACAAGATGGCAATCTGTATTACATGAAGGAGCTCCTAATGATCCTGTTGCACCAGTACGAGATTTCAACTTAAACAACTATACTGTCTACAAAGACAATGTTGGTGCAGCTGCCAATTATATAGAGGAAGTACACGGATATTTTCCTATACCAAATAGTGAAATAACAGCTAATCCAAACCTATAACAGTTAAATTAAATTAAAATGAAAAATATAATTAAAAGTGTATTATTTATAATCACATTTTCAGTTGTATTCACAGCATGTCAAGATGATGAATACGACAAGCCTAATAACTTTTCCGATGCTGGGTTTATTCACAGTGGATTTAGGTCAGAAGTTATTACACTAAATATAGATAAATATGCGTCTTTTTCGGATATGTCGCAAGGTGCAATTGAGCATAAGTGGATCATTGAAGAAGGTAGCTTCTTTCTGCAAGGACCTATCCAAAGAAGTGATACCATTTTTGATAAGTTTATCAAAACTCCCATTGAGTTTGAAAGCAAAGATAAAACGGTACACGTTCTATTTAGAGAAGGTGGACTTAAAAAAGTAAGATTACATAATATATTCAACGAATACGTTGAAGTAAGAGGTGCTGAAGCTACTTATCCATCCAAATTTATTGATGGTAAGTATGTTATCGATACCACATTGTTTGTTGATGTTTACGAAAAAATAGTTCCTGAAATGCTTATTCGCCAAGAGGGAGCTGTAGTAAATCACACCGATTCTACAACTGTAATTACAGTAGAAGCTGGTCAAAGCCTTGAGTTTGTAGATATGACTAGCGTTGGACGTCCTACAAACCGATACTTTAACATTGGTGGAAATGAATATATTGATTCTGTTTCTGTAGTTCCTTTCTATAAATTAGGGAATTATAAAGGTGTATTCAGAGTTACAAGAGAGGATCAAAATTTACCAAATGGTTCGGCCTTTTATCGAATTCCAGCTACAATTAAGGTAATACCATCATCATTACCATTTGAATTAGCGAATGACATTATGGAAGCTGAAAATCAAACTATCCACGTGCCTTTCACAGGAGAGTTTTCACCTTTCGGAAATCAAGAGGCATATTTTTCAGTTAACGTAGCGGGTCAACCACAAATTGGTATTGAATCAATTAGTATTAATTCACAAAATGCTACAATATTAGATATTAAACTAACGGAAAAAGTATATAGAAATGATATTATTACATTGAGCTACGATGGGAATGGAACTCTTGAATCTACAGATACTAGAAAACCTGTGGCATTTACTGATGCCCCTGTTAAGATGTTCCAACACATCATCAAACATTATGATTTTGAAAGTGGTGAAGATGACTGGCAAGGAAAAACAATAAATAGTGGTTGGTATAACACCAAAGGGGCATCAAACTTTTCAACAGAACAGGCTCTTAGTGGAACGCAGAGTATGAAAATGGTAGCCTCGGGTGGAAACTTCTCTGGTTTTAGGACTATTACTGATACGTTTTCGTTAACAGCAGGTACTCAAATTGATATGCTTTTCCACGTATATAAAATAGATAATACATTTCCAATGATGGCACCATGGTTAATCCGTCCTACTGCTACAATAACACAGTTTTGGGATAACCAAATTAATGCTGCTCCTGTTAAAGAATGGAAACAAATTAAACTTAACAAGATATTTACTGTAGGGGCTTCAAATGACGATTATTGTTGGTGGGTCAGAACCAATGGTTCAGGAACAGTTTATATCGACGATGTTATGATTCGAGTTGCAGACGACAGACCATAAACATATTGATTTTAACTAAATGTAAAAAGGTTTCATACAAATTTGTATGAAACCTTTTTCTTATTTATCAAAATATAAACAACATACCATGAATTTAATTGAACGATACTACAAAAAGGTACGCACAATACAGATGTTAACCTCTGTGTGCAGCATACTTCTTCTGACTTCATGCACAAAAAACCAAACACAACAGCCTAATATAATTTACATCATGTCAGACGACCATACCACCCAAGCATTTGGTATTTATGGGAGTCGGTTGGCGGGGCTAAACCCTACACCTACCCTAGATGCTATTGCCAAAGAGGGAATAATATTTGATAATTGTTTTGTTACCAATTCAATATGTACACCCTCAAGAGCTACCATATTAACTGGACAATACAGTCAAGCCAATGGCGTATTAGATTTGGAGGGGAATCTTCTTCCAAAAAACCAATACCTGCCGCAAGAAATGAGTAAGCTTGGATATGAAACCGCTGTCATTGGAAAATGGCACTTAAAAAATAAACCCAATTTTGATTACTACAATGTACTTACGCAAAACGGACAACAAGGCTCTTACTTTGACCCATATTTAACCGATAGCGATATGAATTATGTCCCGCTATACGGGATGCCAAATTATGAGGGAAAGCAATATATGGGACACAGCTCAGATGTCATTACAGATATTTCCATAGACTGGCTTAAAAACAAAAGAGACAAAAACAAACCCTTTATGTTGATGCACCAATTCAAAGCGCCACACGATGACTTTGAGCATGCAACAAGATATAAAGACTATTTAGCCGATACGTTTATTCCTGAACCTGAAAGTTTGTATGAACGGGGCAATCATGGATCTGTAGCCATACATGGCGAAAATGACGCTTTGGCAAAAGACATTGGATCTTCCATTTCCAAAAGAAATACGATCCGTCATATGGGAATGCGTATTTGGAGTAAAAAATTCACCAAAAGATCTAACCCAGATTTTGACCCAAAAACAGTTGATTTGGAGGCGATGTCAGATGATGAATATACAAGTGCAACCTATCAAGAATACCTCAAAAGATATTTGCGTTGTGTAAAGGGAGTCGATGATAATGTAGCACGTCTAATTAAAGTATTAAAAGAAGAGGGGCTCTACGACAATACCATAATTGTATATACTGGAGATCAAGGATTTATGCTTGGTGAGCATGACTATATTGACAAACGATGGATGTACGACGAGTCATTGCGTATGCCGTTTTTTGTGCGTTATCCCGAAAAAATAAAAGCAGGTATGCGAACAGATGCCATCATCAACAATACTGATTTTGCTCCTACCCTAATCGAATTAGCCGGAGGGGATGTTCCTGAATATATGCAAGGAAACAGTTTTAAAGAAATTCTTGAAACAGGTGAAGAGCCAGAAGACTGGCAACAAGACACCTATTACAGGTATTGGATGCATATGGCGCACGCACACGCCAATCCTGCACACTTTGGCATCCGAACTAAACGCTATAAACTCATTTTTTATTACGGTAAGTATTGGGTTGATACAGACGATCCAAAAGCTGAATGGAATAAAGAAAGTTGGGGCAATCGCTTTACATTTCACACACCACCAGCATGGGAATTTTATGATCTTGAAAAAGATCCTAACGAAATGAATAACGCCTATAAAGACCCTGAATACAAAGACATTATTAAAACGCTTAAGCAACAACTGAAAGACAAAAGAGTAGCGCTAAACGAAGACGATAATGCTAAGTTTCCACATATTCAAAAAATTATAGATAACCATTGGAATAACTAAAAATAATGAAACTACTTCGAAATCTGAGTGTAGTTGGGTTTGCTTTTTTATGTTGTGTTGCCTATTCCCAGCCACTTAAAGAACAATTCAGCAACAACATTTTAAACATAGAAAAATGGGAAGTTTTAGACATTGCTTTTAAAGCAAAAGCTACTATGGCATCTCCTTTTACGTCAACCTTTTATGCTGATTTTATACATGAAAACGGTACGCAACAAAAGGTACATGGGTTCTACAATGGAGGAAATGAATGGGTGATTCGGTTTTCTGCTTCACTAGAAGGGAACTGGAAATATACCATTGGCGGAGAACTAAATAAGCTAAATGGTAAAACAGGTCGTGTTCGTGTTGGTAGAAACAAAAAAGACAACCACGGAGGCATTGTTATTCAAAAAAACAATCCACAACACTTTTATTATGAAGATGGAACACCATACTTCTTACTGGCTTTTGAGTGTGATTGGTTATATGCCCTAGATTATCACAACAAAAAAGAAACCCCTAAAACCAATCATTTGCTACAAAAGATTAAAGAAAATGGTTTTAATCATGTAGTAATGAATGTGTTTGCTTATGATGTAAGTTGGAAAAAAGACGAAAGACTTAAAGATTATCCTGAGCATGAGTTTGGTGCCCCTAAAGATATTTTCCCCTTTTTGGGCACAAACGAAAACCCAGATTATTCCAGTCTGAACATCAATTTTTTCAAAAAATTTGATCGTACCATTAGTGCCATGCACGACAAAAGAATTGTTTCGCATCTCATGATTTATGTATGGAATAAATTGGTGGCGTGGCCAGACATGAACTCCAAAGCTGACGATATGTATTTTGATTATGTGATAAAGCGATATCAAGCATTTCCAAACATCACTTGGGATATCTCTAAAGAAGCGTTGTACTATGGACGTGCTAACTTTGATTATATTCATGAAAGAATAGATCGGCTACGAGCAAATGATAATTACGATAGGCTGCTTACCGTTCACAGTTATAAATATTGCTCAAAATTTCCAGAAAAAGTAGATTATATATCCTCACAAAACTGGGCGCATAATTTGTATGACAAAATGTACGCAGCACGTAAATCACATCCTAAAAAACCCGTTTTCAATATTGAGCACGGTGGCTATGAAGAATCTCCTTACGTTGTGTTTACCGGAGACTATATCAACGCAGAAACCTGCTTACGCAGAAACTATATGTGCCTTTTCTCTGGCGTTTACACTACGTATTATTGGCAAGGTGCGTCATGGAATGTTGTGATTTATAATCCTTTTGAGCAACCAGAGGATTTTATCAAACCTAAGTTTGAGTACTTCAAACACATGAATACATTATTTACAGATTTGGATTTTAGTAAAATGAAACCAACTCCATGGCGAAACGGTAGCGGGTATAGCCTTACCAATATTGAAGACACAGTTCTTATTTATATCCACAAAGAAAATTATGGGATTAATGCACAGTTCTTGAAAAAAGATAAGAAGAAAAGAACCTATCAATGGTTTAATACACTTACTGGAGAATTGACTGAAGAAGTTGCGCTTACCAAATCACATGGTAAATTTATCTCTCCATGGAGTGATGTTGCTGATGCTGTCTTAATTTCAAAAGTAGTTTTGGAATAATAGGGTTTTTAATCATTTAATATAATTTAAAAAACATGTGTTTTAATTAACTCAAACAAAATTTTAGATTTTAGCATTTGAAATTTTACACTTACAACTTAGTAATGAACAAACTAAACTACACCCTTCTAACGCTCTTTGCGATTTCAATTACTTTTTCTTCTTGCAACACACAAAGTCAACCTAAGAAAGTTTATGAAGCAAACTGGGAATCTATAAAAGCAAACTATAAAGATCCGGCTTGGTTCAACAACAAAAAATTTGGAATATTTATACACTGGGGGCCGTATGCCGTACCCGCCTATGGACATGAATGGTATCCAAGGAAAATGTACATGGATACTGCTACTTTTTCAGCTCAATTAAAGCATCAGAGAAAAGGTCCAGATAAGATTTACACCTATCACAAAAAGACTTTTGGGGATCAAAAAGAATTTGGTTACAAAGATTTTATACCCATGTTTAAAGGGGAAAATTTTGATGCAAAACAATGGATTGATTTATTTAAAAAATCAGGAGCGAAATACGTTATTCCAGTTGCTGAGCACCATGACGGATTTGCGATGTACAAATCTAATGTTACGCGTTGGAATTCTGCAGACATGGGACCTAAAAGAGATATTCTTGGAGAGTTATTTGAAGTTGGTAGGGCTGAAGGAATGATTATGGGAGCATCTTCTCACTTTGCCTTTAATTGGTCTTATTTCAACAAAAAAGATCATTTTGACACATCAGATCCGCAATACGCAGACTTGTACTCCACAAAAGGAAAAGATTTAAGAGAACCAGTATCTAAAGAATTTAAAGACTATTGGTGGGCAAGAACAAAAGATATTATAGATAATTATCAGCCAGATATTTTATGGTTTGATTTTTATTTAGACATTCCTGATTTTGCAGATCAAAGACCAAAACTTGCTGCCTATTACTACAACAAAGGAATTGAATGGGGTAAAGAAGTGGTACTTCAAGATAAAAATTTCAGTCACGAGGCCTTCCCCGAAGGAACAGTAATATATGACTTGGAACGTGGTAAACTTCCTGGTATTAGAAAATTACCATGGCAAACCGACACGTCTATCGGAAAAAATTCTTGGGGTTATATTGAACAATGGAAATCAAAAGACACCAACGAAATTATCGATGACTTGGTGGATATTGTTTCTAAAAACGGAAACCTATTATTAAATGTAGGCCCAAAGGCTGACGGAACCATTCCCGATGACCAAGCGCAAATTCTTTTGGAAATTGGAGATTGGTTAAATATAAACGGAGAGGCCATTTATGATACCAAATACTGGAAGACTTTTGGAGAAGGTCCAACGGAAGTAAAAAAAGGGCATCACTCAGAAAAGAAGAACAAAAAATTTACATCTGAAGACATTCGTTTTACCACTAAAGAGGGTGCGCTTTACGCGATTCTTATGGAGTGGCCTGAAGATGGAAATGCTGTTATTAAATCTTTAGCAACAGGCTCAGAGTATGCCAAGGAGATTGCTGTATCTGACGTAAAACTTCTTGGAAGCTCGGCAGTTGTTAAGTGGTCACAAGACGAGAATGGACTTAAAATCAAGCTGCCTAAAGAAAAACCAGGCGACTTTGCTTTTGCACTTAAATTAAGTATTTAATAATAAATGAACTATTATATAAAAACGGGTTGTGCATAGCAACCCGTTTTTTTGGCTATAATTTTAATTATCAAAGATGAAATTCAGTTCTTTTTATATGCTTACGGGCTACCTTTTATGTGGCATATTGGCGTTTGCACAATCCAAACCCAATGTTGTTGTAATTCTTGCAGACGATATTGGAGTTGGGGATATATCCAAATATCGAAAGAAACACAGTAAAAACATTATTGTTTCTACTCCAGCTATAGACAAAATTGCCCGAGAAGGAATGGTTTTTACAAACGCATACTCACCCGCTGCTTTGTGTGCGCCAAGCCGCTATGCCGTAATGACAGGAAACAATTGTTACAGAAGCTATATGCCATGGGGCGTTTGGGGCTCTTACAGTAAGTCGCCCTACAAGAATTCAGACATGACGTTAGGTAAGCTGATGAAGAATGCAGGATACAGCACTGCCTTTTTTGGAAAATGGGGTGTTGGAATGGATTTTTATAAAAAGAATGATGCTACCAAAATATATCGTTCCGCTAGAAATAAAGTTGAATTGGATGTAGATGTGACCCAAATTGCTGCAAGAGGGCCCAAGGAAAATGGATTTGATTACAGTGTAACTTTTGCCTCTGGTATTCAAAATGTACCTTATATGGTGTATGAAAATGAAACGTGGATGCCAATTCAAAAAGATTCTAAAATTGATTTGATTACACAAGAAAAAATGGATCGTATTGGGGTGAAGCTAGACAAAAGCGAAGGCTTAGGAGATTCCAACTGGGATCCGCATTATATGGGACCTTTATTGGTTAATAAAGCCGTTCGTTTTATTGAAAATACCACCAAAGACAAGCCTTTTTTTATGTACTATGCCTCTTTAGCAGTACACCTGCCACATACGCCAGCAACATCGCTTAATGGCAAAAAAATTGCAAAAACAACTCCGTCAAAACACCTCGACAAGGTAAAAGAACTTGATGTTCAAATGGAAATGATTATTGATGCTTTAAAGAAAAAAGGCATCTATGACAACACACTTTTTGTTTTCACTTCGGATAATGGCGGACTGAGAAATAGAGAAACCATTGCGTCTGGACACCGTTCTAACGATGTTTACAGAGGAGGGAAAAACTCCCCATATGAAGGAGGCGTCCGTGTACCCTTAGTAATGACTTGGCCAAATCAGATAAAGCCATCTTCCAGTTCGGATATTAGAGTAGTAACACTGGATATCCTAGGCACATTGGCAGATATAACCAACCAAACGTTAGCTGAAAATGAAGCGATGGACTCCGCAAGTCTCCTTCCAATATTAAAGGGAGAAAAAAACAAACCTGTACACCCATATTTAATGCTCCAATCAGGTACTGGGCGTCAAGGAATTATTATCAAAGACCAATGGAAGTTGATTGTATCTTACGATAAAAAAGACAAATCCGATGCTACAAGAAAGCCCATTGCATTGTTTGATTTGGAAAAAAACCCCAAAGAAAATGAGGGTGGAAATCTAATTCATAAATCCAAATACTCGAGTATTGTTGAGGAGCTCTTTACACTATTCAACCATACCCGAGACAATGGATTAAGTACCAAACTTTAATTTGTTTCTTTTTTAAGCTGATCGGGATTTTTCGCGCGTTCTGCTCTTTGTTTCTCTGTTAACTTTTGTCTAAAATATACTTCTGGTCGCTGATAGACATGGTGTTTTTTCATAAGTTGGTCGTCAACATCCTGACTTAAGTCACAATCAAAACGTACCATAATGGCATGATTCTGAGACCACTTCCCTGTGTAATTGGTGAAATGAGAAATACCCCATGTAATTCCCCTCCCATCTTTGGTGTTTGTAAAGGCATCCGGGATATAAGGCCCTGCCGCTATGGGCATTAAATCTACAATAGACGCAATTTCAAAACTTACCCCATCTTTTGCGTATTGAATCGTTTTGTGTTCGTTTCCATCACGGTTCATCATGGCAGCAATGCCTTCTTTAAATGGAAATAACGCCGTTTCATGGCCTGAACTTAAAACCGGATTGAGCGGATGCTTTTCAAAAGGACCAAAAGGGTTATCGGCAATGGCTAAGCCTTGCATACGAATGAGTTCAGGGCGTCCATTTGAATCTGATTTGTAATATAAATATATCTTATCCTTATATACCAACGGATGTGGATCGTGAATGGAGTATTGATCCCAAGTTCCAGCAGGGCCATTTGGAATAATGATTTTGTTTACTGCTTTCCAAGGTCCGTCTGGCGAATCTGCATATGACATCAGCACTGGGCAGTCATCTCCTCGAGTACCACTTGGAACACTAAATCCTTGATAATATAAATAATACTTTCCTTTCCATTTTAAAATATCTGGCGTAGATACAGAACGGTGACCCAACGCTGGCTTTGGCGGACGAGGAACAGCAACGCCTTGCTCTTCCCAAGTAAAACCGTCTGTACTTGTAGCATACCATATTTCGGACAAGTCCCAGTCTGTAGAAGGTATGGTGTCATTAACATTTTGTTTGTTGGGAGGTGTAGCAGTATTGCGATAGGTGTACCAAACGTAATACTTGCCGTTTTCAAAAATTACTTTTGTAGGGTCTCTCCTTGAGACTGTACCATCGTGATTACTGTAATCTAGGCCTTCCATGGGGGTGTATTTGAACTGTGTATAAAGTTCATTTTCTTCCGGCCTAGCACCCATATAATTATCATAATTACGTGCTAAAGCAGCACTTAAAGGCTGATCGGGTTTTTCACTAGGAAATACATAAGGAAAATGGGTGTTTTGTTGTCCAAACGAAAAAAGCATACTTCCTAAAAAAAATGCTAAAACTGGTATTGACTTGCTATTCATGTGATTAATTTAATTGAATTATTTTTTGAATTACTTGTTTATTAATTTCCAAGATCTGACCCAATTGTATGTGGTCGTTCTGTCTTGTTTGGAAAAATGCATTCCGCCGTCTTCAGGAACAGGATTCCAATTGTACGTTTCTACGACCATTCTGAGATACATTTCAATATCAAAATCATCGGGTGGGTTTACGGTGGATTGAAGTTTACCATCTAAGAAAAATAAAACCTCATCTTTGCTTTTCCACCACACACCATAAACATGAAAATCATCATAAACCTTACCGCCTACATCAACTTTTGTCCCTTTGTTTGAGCCTTTTACATAATCACAACCCACTGGAATATCTCGACTGTGGGTATTTGAATTCATTTGTCTATCAAAATTATGCATCCATGCAGCATCATTAACAATTTGCCCAACACACTCTTGGATGTCTAACTCTGTGGTTCTTTTTTGACAGCCCGAAGCATTTCTTTTATTATTAATTAACCAAAAAGTGGAAGACATAAACGTTTTGTTCGCTTTCATTTCACACTCATAGTAGCCATATTTCATAGCTGCTCTAGAGCCTACATAACCTCCTCCGTGGGTAAAGGTTTTGTTTTGTTTCACAATTGGCTTTTCGAGTTTGGTTGCCGTAATTTTCAGACTACCATTAGAAACTTCTATGTTTTCAGCAAGAAATAACCCTGGCGCACGACCAATCCAACCTTGCCCAGAAATTTGCCATTTATTTTCATTTATATGCTTTCCTTTAAACTCATCTGACATAGACTTAACCAGTTTCCATTTTTTACCTGAAGGCTTTGGATCATTTCCTTCCATAAAAAAAGGCGCCTTTTGGGCAAACAACAAGGCGGTTGTAAATAGCAGTATAAAGGTTAACAGTTGGGGCATTTTATTATTTATCATTTGTTTGGTTTTGAGTTAAATAAGATATTCTAGAACTGATCATTTTATCTTGTGCATAGGAGGCATTCATTGCGTTGGTGTTAATACTAAACTCCATGCCATGAAAATCCCGCAACAATACAATGGTATTCAAGATTTGTAAGGCTTCAAATAGGTGTTGCGCCTCATACAAAAGGTCGGGAAGAACTGAGGTAACATCATATGCGGCTGTAATGCCTAAAAATTCTGCGGCTCTTAACCTGTTCAGCAGATAGGCATCATGAGTCATAATATCCTCGATAGTGTGGTTAAATTCCGCTGCTTTTGTGCCAAATCGGGAACAATTCACCAAAGACCAATAACGTGTAATAGCATCCTTGTCTTTTAACTTTTTCTTCAATTGCTTTTTTGCTTTATCGAAAGGTAAAAGCTGAAGGTTAGCAACCTTCAAATATCTATGTATATTCTTTTTGTGGGCGTCACCAAAAGTAATTGGATCCGCAGCTGCCTCCTGTTCTAGATGATGTTCAGGATATAGCGATAAGTCTGGCATATCATGCATCCACTCGTTTAATGCGTTGCGCAATTCTTCTAAAATTTTAGCATACGCAGGGTCTGTAGCAAGGTTGTTTGTTTCATACGGGTCCTTATCAATATCATAAAGTGCCTCAGGAGATTTTGTTTCAAAAAATTGGGATTGTAACTGATTGAGGGTGCCCTCATCATATAGGGTTTTCCATTCCCTATAGGCAAGCATTTTATATCTATAATTATTCATCAGCGCATCTGGATTATAGGGCTGAAAATTTCGAATGTATTTAAATTCGTTTTTTCTGACACTACGCACCATATCGTACTTTTCATCAAATCGGTCGCCATAGCCATAGATTTGTTTACGAACACTTCGTACCATATCGTATTTTTCTCCATGTCGGTCTGAATATCCAAAAGCCACCTCCCCATTTATTTTTGTTGAATTTGAGTCAGTCAAATGATGAAAAAACGGATGACCGTCCATCGTCTTTGGAATTTGTACCCCTGACAAAGCAAGTACAGTGGAAGCAAAATCAACAAAACTCACAAAATCGTTAGTAGCAGTTCCGGCTTTATATGGCGATAAGTGGGCGTATTTTTCTGGAAAATAAACAACCAGTGGAACATGCAAACCCGTTTCTTTTAAGTAACCCTTACTGTATGGCAGAACACCGCCATGATCACCAAAATAAAATATAATGGTGTTATCCATCAAATTGTCTCTTTCCAATGCTGCTACAACACCTCCTACTTGAGTATCCATTTTAGCAATGAGATCTCTGTAAAAAGCATTGGTGTATTGAAATGTGGCTGTTTTGGGATGATTGGGTTGCACAAACACCTCGTTTATAGAGGTTTTTGTAGCCGTTTTCTGCATGTTTTCCATAGAAAAATGGAGCTTCCCTTCGTGCGTTGAAGTAAAGTTCTGTACATGAAAAAAGGGTTGTCCTTTTTTTCTGTTACGCCATGTTGCCCGTCTTGAAGATTCATCCCACACCGAATCTCCTTTTACTATATTGTAATCTTCTTTGGAATTATTTGTGGTATAATACCCCTTATTTCTCAAATATTCCGGGAACATTTTAATGTTATCGGGTAGTTGAATTTTCTTGTCCGTTCTATGGTAATGGCTGGCAAGCTTGGGTCCATATATCCCTGTAATTAAGGTTGACCGTGCAGCGCTACAGACAGGGGCGTTTGAAAAGGCTCGATTAAACTGAACGCCTTGAGCTGCCAATTTAGCAATGTTAGGAGTTGCTATCCCATTTTCATTAAATAATTTCATGTAGTGCATGGAATTATCCTCAGATGTAATCCAAACTATATTTGGTTGCTGAGCAAGTAAAACACTTGTGAAAGCAAAAACAATAATTCTTAATGTAGTATTCATTTTAAATGATTTTAAACTTTTTATAAACTTGGCTTAAATCGGTCTCATCTTTGGTTTTTTCTTGCCATAATTTAAGCTCAGAAAGTAATTTTTTTATAACGGCTTTGGAGGTTTTCTTTTGGGCAATGTTTGTTGTTTCCCAAGGATCCTTTTTTAAATTATAGAGTTCCAAATGCCCTGTTTTTGGATAATATATAAGCTTGTCTTTATTAGAAACTATACCGCGTTGGTCATCAAACATTGCCAAATAAATAGACTGAACTTCCTGTTTTTTTTCCTCTAAAAGTGATTTTAGACTCCTGAAATCAGAATTCCCGTCCCATTCAAAATCTAGCAATTCGTATAATGTGGGTACAATATCCTGAAGATATACGCGCGAGTTTATTACCCTGTTAGATTTCATATTCGGTGCTTTTACAATCAGCGGTGCAGTTACGCTGGGTTCATATAAACACACTTTGCCCGCCACACCATTTTCTCCAAAATTGATTCCGTGATCGGATGTAAATACAATAATGGTATCATCATAGATGCCTTTGTCTTTAAGTGCTTTAATAATATTTCCAAGTTGCATGTCAATATGTGAAACCATAGCGTTGTTTTGTTGTACCCGTTTTTGCATGGTGTTTTTGCGCAATGGGTTTGGTGCATATTGATAAGCAACCTCTTGATTCAATGGCATATTGTCTTTAAAACTTGGCGGTAATGTTATTTGTTTGCGCGGGTATAAATCATAATATTTTTGAGCGGTTTCTCTTGGAACGTGAGGTGCATTGAAAGCTACATATGCAAAAAATGGCTTATCACTATCGTATGCGCGTATAAAATCGACCGTTTCTTTGGCAGTCACGTCTGTCATATGTCCGTGTTCTGAGTAAAAAGTTTTCAATTGCCCTTGTGTTGGAGTTCCCCCAATTTGATCAAAGATTTTCGAAG
>Ga0209654_1001816_pt1 | contig 15910 bp, 10 predicted proteins | sample SaaInl1SG_22_DNA_FD_184646 | JGI IMG/M metagenome (GOLD analysis project Ga0209654, IMG submission 184646) | Marine microbial communities from expanding oxygen minimum zones in the Saanich Inlet - ESP_161SG_22_DNA (SPAdes) (version 2) | ecosystem: Environmental > Aquatic > Marine > Intertidal... | reverse complement strand
TTTGCCATTGCTGATTTCAGACAGCATCTCACGGTTTGTGGTGGCAATCACCCGAACATCAACATCAATCTCGCGTTGGCTGCCAAGCGGGGTGACCTTGCGCTCTTGCAATGCCCGCAGCAATTTCGCCTGCAACGACAATGGCATTTCAGAAATTTCATCCAGCAGCAAAGTGCCACCATCCGCAGCACGGAAAATACCCTTATTGGCTGTTGATGCGCCCGTAAACGCGCCTTTTTCGTGACCAAACAAAATCGCTTCAAGCATATTTTCTGGGATTGCGGCGCAATTGACGGCGACAAAGGCCTTGTCCTTGCGGCTTGATTGATTATGGATGAATTTAGCAAGAACTTCTTTACCCGTTCCCGTTGGGCCATTGATAAACACGGTTACATCGGTCACGGCAACACGGCTCGCCAGCGCCATTAATTGACGGCTATTCGGATCGGCAACAGCAACATGGTCACTATCAAGACAAAGCGTCACTGCCATTTGCAGGCTATAATTTGCCGCCGCAGGGGTGGTTTGCGCTGATTTTGGCATGCAAAGCCGGATCAATTTTCCATTCATCTCATGTGAGACAAAGAATTGATCGCTTTCATCATGCCCAATCACCATTAATTTTTTGGCTTTCATGCTTCGTGCCAAATCAACAATGCCAGACGTGCCACCATTTATCTCGGCAAATTCGGCACTACATAAGAACACGTCATAGCTTTGCGGGATTTTACCATTCGGATTTGCCGAACCGGTTGCACAGTCCCCTGCTGGCTTGGCCGCGACATCCTCACGAATGCCAATTTCGGCCATCCGCATTGTGAAAATATCGACCAGCATATCCGCCACAGGCAGTAACTGTCTCTCAATACAAACTTTAACCATGTCTTATGTCTCCCGACTACTCATGCCCATCGGTAAAGGCAAAATCCAAGCCAAGTTGGATCAAGAGAGGATAAAAATATCTATCTACCTAATTTATTGAGGTTTTTTATCTGGCGCGATTTAAAAAAAGGATTACATTTTTCTGACACACGAACCAGAAAGATGATCTTTTTTGTTCAAATTTCTGACACTTTGGTCTAAGGTTGCGTTTAAGACTTGGTCAAAAGTTCTAATTATAGTTGGGTATTTATTGTGGGTGAAAACGAACTGGTTGGCCAATCCGCAGCAATGCGTGATGTAAGACGGCTTATTGACATTGCAGCACCGGCTAAGACAACCATTCTCGTTCTTGGCGCAACGGGCACCGGCAAAGAACTTGTCGCCCGCAGCATTCACAAATTTTCAGCAAGAAAAGGCGATTTGATTTCGATCAATTGTTCAGCCATTCCAGCCGAATTGCTAGAGTCAGAGCTGTTTGGCTATGAAAAAGGGGCTTTTACCGGTGCTGAAAAAACCCGCCAAGGCCGGTTTGAGATGGCTTCAGGCGGTACGTTATTTCTGGATGAAATTGGCGATATGCCATTGCCGCTTCAAGCAAAGCTATTGCGGGCGATTGAAACCCGCACCATCCAGCGCGTTGGCGGTGGCAAAGATATCCCGATTGATCTTCGGCTTGTTTGTGCAACGCATCAAAATATCGAAGCCGATATCGAAGCTGGCAAATTTCGCGCTGACCTATTTTACCGGATCAATGTTTTTCCAATTAAATTACCCGCCCTTGTCGAGCGCGCGGTTGATATCCCACAAATCATCATTGCCTTAAAAAAGGTTATGGAAAAACAGGATGATAATGGCCCCCTTCCCGAATTTGACGAAAGCGCCTTACAGGAATTTATGCGTTATCCTTGGCCTGGGAATGTGCGCGAATTGCGCAATGTGATTGAACGCGCCTGCCTGTTATTTCCGGGAAGCAAGTTAGAAGCAAAACATGTGCGCGATCATTTGCTGCGTTTACGCGCGCCCGACCCTGCCGAAGAGCAAGATGCCCTATGGGCGGCCTCGGCCGATCTTGGACAGGCCAGCATTGCCGATGATGACAATGACAGCGAATCCCCCTTGCCGCACCCAAGCCATTATCGCGACTGGTTTGCCTATTTTGACACAATTGATGTCAGGCGGCATCTTCAAGATGTTGAGATTGTCTTGATCGAAGCTGCGCTTGATAAATCAAACGGTATGATTAGTCACGCTGCGGATGCCCTAAAACTGCGTCGCACGACACTGATCGAAAAAATGAAAAAGTTTATGATAGAAAAGCCTATTTCCTAGGCCAACTCTAGCATAGTCAGACGCTGATATGGCTCGATTTTTTACAACAAAAAAATACACATAGAATACTAGTATTATTGAATATTTTGTCGTTGTCTAGCTTGGAAGAGAGGTTATGACATCGATAAACACAAACACGGCTGCATTAGTGGCGCAGTTACAGGCCACAAAAAGCATCAGCCAGTTGCAGAGATCAACTGATAGAATCTCCTCGGGTCTGCGCGTCAATTCAGCGGCAGATGATGCTGCTGGCTTGTCTATCGCCAACAAACTCACCAGTCAAATTCGGGGTATCAGCACAGCTCTTAAAAATAGCGCCGATGCCATTTCACTCATTGATACGGCGCTTGCTGGCACAACAGAAGGGATCAAAATTTCACAGAGAATACGGGAACTTGCAGTACAAATGAGCAACGGAACCTACAGCCCCGAAGACCGTGTAAATGCACAATTTGAGATTAACGACTTAATCTTAGAAATTGACCGTCTATCATCGGAAACAAGTTTCAATAATATAAAATTACTCGATGGCAGCTTTAGTCAAACCATGCGAGTAGGTGACGGTTTAGAAGAGCTGCTAGATGTCACCATTGATAATCCACTTTCGCTGACCGGTATTTCAGCATTAAACACTGCTGTTGGCAGCTCCGAAGCAATTTTAAAATCTTTGACCTCTAGTACGGGTGTCTCGAACTTTAACATTCCTGCAATAGCCGCAGCTCAAATCACTGAAATGAGCGGCGATATTACCGGAAACTCCCGCATCAATTTAGCAGAAACTAATGCCCCCACCGGCACGTCTACGCTTGAATTTCTTCCGAACCGATTAGCAACCGGTCAGTCAGACTTCGATACGCCTGAAACCAGCGAGGCAACCGGCTCCTCTACCCTCGATATACGCTCTAAGTCGAACGTCACAATCAAACCCAAAGAAAATCAAAGTGGCAACTTTATTGCCAGAGGAAGGTCAGTTTTAGACATTGCAAGCTCAAGGACGGCGTCTGGATCTTCAAGCCTCGATTATCTGGTTAACAGCCCAGCAACAGAAACTTCGTCCATTACTGCCGGGGTTCCATTAACTAGTGACGCTGTCGTTGCTAACGGCGGTGCCTCAACCCTCAACCCACTCCAGTTCTTCAATGGTGACTTTTCATTTAGCACCGGTAGCGGTACAAACCTAAATAATGGTAACAGTGTTGCAGTCGATGGATGGGACATCTACCTCGAGCAGATAGTGCTCAGCCCAGTGGCGAGTGGCACAGCCCTCAGCGCCAATATTGATGGCCACCCCACCCCGGCAGATGATGCCCCGGCAGGCAGTGCCGGTGACGACACTGCTGCTACCATCTATGAGGGAACGCCTGTAACATTCTCATATGAGATTGCCGGAAATGAGATCACCCTCGCAACAAATGAGATCACTGCTCCTAGCAATGGCATCATTCACGGACCTTATATCGTGTCTGATGAGGCTATTTCACTTAATGAGGGTGATGTTTTCTCATTTGATTGGGAATCTACTGGTGACGGCGGCGACGTGACCGACGTATACGCCTATCTGCAAAACGTAGCAGATGGGTCTACTATCGAACTTTTGGACTTCACCTCACCCGGTGTAGGCGCCGTCCCAAAAACCAACGTCAGCTATACACTTACTAATAGTGACACCGGTCCTGGAGGCCAAGGAGGGCTGTATAAATTTGTCTTCATATCCGGCGCTTATGACGGCGATGGTGGCGGCATTGTTGGATCTGAGGTCAAAGTTAGCAACGTCTCAGTCACTGAGAATTCGGGGCTTTCGACTACAACGACGGCCACGGTTACTCTGGAAGCTCAAGAAACCGAGTCACTTCGGATCGCACGGGGTTTGTTGACCGAGCTTGACGCCACTGCGGCAGACAATAGCTATCAAATTACCGGGCAGGATGCAGGCTATTTCACCGTTGATTTTGCAACCGGTGACATCCTCGCCGGACCGTTACTTAGAGCAACCAAAACGAGTTATAATTTCGATGTTCGATATAACCGACCAGGCGGCGGCTATCATATCGAATCCGTTAGGCTGAACTTAACACCTGCGTTGGCTGCCGAAACCACACTTAATGCACAAGAAGGCAATCGTATAAACATTGAGCGCAGTGACTTAAGCCTCCTTGACGCATATTACGACACTAACAAAGGAGGTGTTTTTTCAATTCACCCAGATAGCGCTGATCAGTCCGATTTTACGATCGACCCCTCAACAGGGGTCATCCAATCGGCAAGACCGCTAGATTTTTTTACCACCCCTATCGACCCCGCCACCGACAAAAAACTATATAAATTTGACGTCGTCTATGAAGTTGAAGGCAATGTATTTCGCAATTATGTAACGCTAAACCTAAGCGACACGCTGAAATCAACGGCGAATCTCTCGGCAGAGGAAGCTACAGAAATTATTATAGACCCGGCGACTTTGACCGGAACACAGGCTTATATCAGTGAAAATCAGACCGGCAGCCTAACTCTTACTGGCGATGATGCTGGCAAATTTAACCTGATTGGTGGCAAATATGTGTCAAACCAGCCGCTGCTTTTGGCCGAGCAAGAAAGTTATGACCTTAAGCTTGAATATTTAGCAACAGGCGGCAGCAAGCATGTAGAAACAATCAATTTGACGTTGACGGAAGCGTTACAAAGTGTCGCCAGCTTGAACGTCACATCTGGCGACATCGCCAAAATAAATGCAGCAGGATTGGATAATATCAGCACCTTTGCTAGTGGTGGCGCTGGCGTTTGGTCGCTGGAGCCTACTGATGACTCTAATCACTCAACCGACAACACTCTCTTTACGATTGATCCGCAAACTGGCGCGATTACGTCGAATGCAGCACTCTCGCAAGGCGTATATAGCTTTGACATTCGTTATTCGCGCCAAACGGATAACCAGTCTTTCATTGAGACAGTTGTGTTGAATGCGAAGCCACCTAGCGAAGGCTTAATGTCGATTCAAGTCGAAGAGGCAAACAATATTTTAATCACAAACGCGTCTCTTCTCGACAATATCGAATTCTTTCAAACCCATCCAGAAGCAAGATTTACCCTTACAGGTAACGCTATTGATAATGGCATTTTTCAAAAAACAGGTGATGGCGATATCGAAAATATTGCTGACATAACTCTTGATCGCACAAATATTTATGCAAGAGATGCAAAATACGAATTTGATATCGAATTCATTGACGACGCCACCGGCAACACTCATGTCGAATCGGTTCAGATAGCTGTCACTGAAGCATTGCAAGCCACATCGTCGCTAACCGTTCACGAAAGTGACACGGCCAATATCCAGCGTGATACAATTGAAAAGCTGAACATATTTGCAGCGCGTGACCGCTACCGTGGCAGCTATGAGATTGATGCGAGTGTCAACGATGGCGCGCTTTTCCAAGTTGATGAAAATGGCGCCATATCAACAACTACAACGCTTGATTATGACGACCGCGCTGATCACAGCTATCGTTTTTTAATTCGCTACATCGCGAGTGATGGACGAGTATTCAATGAGACTGTGGAAATAACATTAACCGACACCCTGTCATCAACGGCGGCACTATCGGCTGAAGAAGGCCAGTCCGTTTCACTTGCCATTTCCGAGCTTTCAAGTTCGCAAGACTTTAAGGAGAATAAACCCGGAGGCATATTCTCGCTGAGTGGGACAAACGCCACCTTGTTCGATGTTAACCCTGATACTGGTGAAATCACGTCGAAACCCACCGTTCAGATGACCCGTGATATTGGTGGCGTATATAAAGACACATATGAGTTTCAGCTTGAATATCAGCTTGCTGGCGGCCCCACTCATACCGAAGCAGTTACATTAACACTGACTGAGGCCCTACAATCGTCGGCAAATTTTGAATCGGTCGAAGCAGAAACAATATTAATATATCTGGACAGATTGACAAAATTACGCAGTTTTGCGTCGCGTGATGGTCGTAATGGAAATTTTGCAATCACCGGTGATGACTCAGCATTATTTGAATTTAACGAATTGGGAAATATTCAGTCATTTAGAACGCTTAATTATGACGACCGCGCCGATCATACTTATCGGTTCAATGTTGAATATACTGAAACCCCAGAGAATGGCGGCGAAACATTTACCGAGGCAGTTACCCTTACCTTAACCGACACATTATCGTCGTCTGCAAACCTCTATGCGGAAGAGGGCGGCGATATTCACATCAAAATAGCGGATTTGGCGAGCTCAAATAGCTTTAAACTTGATCATCCTGGCGGCAATTTTACTCTTGCCGGCGATGGCACCAACTACTTTGAAGCCGACCAAGCCAGCGGTAGCATCACATTAAAAAATGGCACCACAATTCTACAGGCAGATCACCCTTCCATCGAGATGGAACTGATTTACACAAGCCTTGATGGTTTGATCCATACCGAAGAGATTACCCTGAACTTAATTGGCCCTCTCAATGCTGCGGCAACGGCTATAAGCGCTGAAGCTGATCAAGTACAAATTGATTTGGGCGCGTTTAGCAAACTTAGCTTGTTCACTAGCCAGAACCCTAACGGTCGGTTCACCATACTGGGCGACGACGCTCAATATTTCACCATAACAGATAATGGTAAAATCGTCACAAACCGGGCTATTGATTTTGATGAGCGCCCAGATCACAGCTATTCATTCGATGTAAGCTATGCAACCGATAACAGCGATACGTTCACACAAACGGTCAATTTGACTTTAACCGACACTTATCAATCCGCGGCCAAGATATATGCCGAAGCGGGAACAAGAGTCAGCGTTGATCTCGCCACTTTGCAGAGTTCATCTACATTTAAAAGCTATAAAAGAGGTGGATCATTTACTCTATCGGGTGCCGACGCGGATAAATTTTCTGTTGATAGACGAAATGGTTTGATTTCGTCCAACGCTGAAACGTCCACACTCCTGAAAGAGGGTAGCAAGTTCGCCTTTGACTTAGTGTATTCGCTAGCCGACGGCCGAACCCATATCGAGGCAGTAAATCTTGAAATAACAAAAACCCAGAATAACAGGTCTCAATCAAATGTATCTGTGGTTGAAGCAACTGAGATCGAAATTAACCTAAAGACACTTGAACATCTCAATGCCTTTGCAAAAGAAGATGGCTTCAAGGGCACGTTTGAGCTTGGGCCGCTGCTTGATAATGCCATTGGGGATTATCAGTTATTTTCGATCGATGGCACTGGACGGATTACAAGCACACCGGAAACGGCAATAGATTTTGACGCTGGCCAGCAATCGTTTCAGCTTCAGGTTAGGTACCTTCATTCTAATGGTATTGATGTTTACCAAGATGATCTGACGATCGATCTTGTAAATGACCCGCTTGACGATGGCGGTGAAGTTTTCGCGGAAATCAGCGTGGATAGTGTCGAAGATGCACGAGAAACAGTAAGTCAAGTTGAAGTCATAATATCGCGGATTATTAGCACCCAATCTCAACTTGGCGCCACAAGAAATGCTCTTGAATCAAATATTAGGAGGCTTTCAGTGAACGCGGTATATGCTCAATCAGCACGCAGCCAAATCCTCGATGCAGACATTGCTTTAGAAACATCAAAACTAGTCAAATCGCAATTGTTGAATAATGCTGCGCTGGCAATGCTTGCCAATGCAACGACCAGCCTCAAAAATCAAACGCAGCTTCTTTTTGAGCGCTAGACATAGACTACCGGCGCAAATTAGCTATTAAGTTCAGGATTGAATATAGCTCTTTTGCGCTTTCAAAGACCGGCTCCTCTGCCAGCTGATATGCCCCATATCTTCTTGCACTGATTGAATAAGACTAGCGTTGTCTCGCGCACATTCTTCAACAATATTGAAAAAATCAGGGCTAATTTTTGTCATGTCCATTAGACAGATATCGCGTAAAATTTCCTGGCGAGCACGATCAAGGGCCGTAGCACGGGCATAATCTTGAGCGGAAATGGCAGCCGCAATATGTTTGTTCAGCAGCTGAAACTGCACGGCAACATCATTTTTCATAATTTAGCTGCTTTCCCATTTCTTCCCAAGCGTCGCGAATGCTTGCGATCGCGTTAACTGCCCCGAAAGTTCCCTCAGCAACCCCTTTACCCAAATCTTCGATAAGTTTTATCCGAGCATACTCATACAGCTGGAAAAGGTTATTTGCGATATCACCGCCCTTTTCAAAGTCAAGGCTGGACTGAAGTGCATAAATGATCGAGATCGCCCGCGAAAAATGCTTTGATTTTATTTCAGCGTCACCACCATTTTTCAAATCAATATTACTGGCAAATATTTGCATTGATTTCACCAACGCATCCAGCATCGTCATTACGATCAAATGAGGATCATTAGTTTCTTCAAGGGCCTGCCGTTCTGCATTTTGATAGGCTTGGGTTATGTTACTGTAATTCATGCAAAAGATTCCGTGGGTCAGACTTGTCTAAAACAGCATTATCTTGTATATTATTGCAATGATTTCGTCATTGCAGGCCGACACTTCATCCTCTGGGATCGCAAAGCCAGTTTCTGGCCATACGAGTGCTGTGACAACAGCGTCTGGAGTACTTCCTGCAAGCCTTGTGCCAACACCGCGGCAAACTGTTAACGGTGTTGAAGCAATTCATCCAAGCGGCCGTGTGACACCCGATTTCACAAATATGCAACATGCGCGAATTTACAGTCCAAGGCAGGCACCATCAGCGATTACGTCAGAAAACTTTTTGGCTGCCCGCGCCAGTCTTGCCCCGGGATTTGTTCATAACGCTGCACAGTCAAATATAGCGCGCATATCCAATATGTATCGTGACGCGCCGCGCTTTCGCAATGAGATTGATATTTTAGTATAGTCGTATCCCACTGCCCCCTCGCCAAAACACCGAGCCATTATCAAAAATTGCTAGCTATGCTCGAGGTCGCGTATGCGAGTTTGGGTTGCAAGATAAGCTTGAAAAATATTTGCCTCAGAGACGACACCAAGCAACGTCCTTTGGGTGCGGTCTATTACAGGAATAGCCTCGCCAACAAAATCACTGGCCACCTCAATGGCCTGCAAAATGGACGCATCATGGTTCAGCATCACAGGATCTGAAATCAAGTGCGATTTGACACTGTCACTTTGGTGAGCGGATAAAAGCTGTTGAAGCGAGCATTTGCCAATAAACTCGTTGCGTTTTCCAAGGCAATATCCCTCACTTGCATTGGCTTTCGCCAAAATCTTGATTGCCGTTTTTACTTTCAGGTCAGGCGTCAAGGCCACATAATCGTCCCTAATAATTGTTGTGATCGATTGGTTCATCAACTCAAGATTCCCGCGCCCTTGTGACAAATCAATCTCGCGGCGAGCCAACTGCTCATCAAAAAATGAATGGCCATACAAAAGGCTGCTTAGCAATGTGGCGACCACTACCGCAAGCATCGCCGCAACGGCAAACTCATAGGACATCGTAAACTCGAGAACAATTAGCACCACCGCAATCGGCGCACCAACAACACAAGCCGCCACCGCTGCCATACCCGCGACAACCAGTAATTGTGGTGCACTAGCTAAGCCAATAATAGCAATAAATTTTGCAAAAAACCCGCCTGCTGCGGCCCCAATGAAAATAGCTGGTGAAAACACCCCGCCAAAAAGGCCAAACCCGATGGACAGGGACGTTGCCAACATTTTCAGAACCAGCAGAACCAGCAAGAATCCAATCAGATAACCATTATCAAGAATGTTATTAACCGTATCAGTGCCAAGCCCAAGCACCTCCGGAACAAACATAGCAACCGCGCCGCAGGACACCGCCGCCAGCAACCCAAGTGCCAATGGTGACAGCCTGGTAGTGGCGGCCAATTTTCCACTGGCAAATAACAGCTTCATGAACAAGATAGCGATTAGGCCAAAAAATATCCCGCTAGCAAGCAAGATTGGTACAAGTGGCAACAGATCAGGAAGCGTAACATCAATCTGGAAGATTGGCTGGCCACCGAATATCCTGCTTGATAGCCAAGCCGAGGTAATACTTGCAATAGCAATTGGCGTGATCGCTCGAAACGAAAAATGGCGCAAAATCGCCTCATGAGCGAAAACAATACCGGCAATGGGCGCGTGAAAACCAGCGGCAATCGCTGCGGCAACGCCACAGCCAATAAACACATCGGCGGTGATGCGCCGACTACCAAGCATTTCTGACAGAAAACTTCCGATGACCGCTCCAAAATGCACTAGTGGACCATATTGGCCGACCGGCGCACCACTGCCCAATGAAATGAATGCAGCCACCGTTGAGCCAAGACCAGCCCGCAGATCCAACTCATTATCGGTGCGATGAGCCGCATAAATACTGTCTGCAGGGCCATGCCAGCGATCAATGCGGAACAAACGCCGCACAAGTACCAACAGCAATGCCGCAAAAATCAACCAAACCATGGGTAGCAAAGATAGTTTGGTTCCGGGCAACAGCAAAAGCACATCGCCGTCAATGCCCCTAATTTGTGCAAACCATTCCAGCGAAATCACGAATAGGCTGGACACCAGCGAAACCAGTAATCCAATCCCGCTGCCGATGAACAAAATGGCCACCATGTACCGCATGGAGTCCCATAGAGAATAATGGGATGTTGACTGCATAACAAAAGAACCCAAACACTGACCAACAATGGCTATACCAGATCTTCGTCAGGACAATTTGAGTGTGCATCGCCGTCAGTTGATCTGGTGCCAAACGCAAATAATAAGTCAACTATGACACGAAATTCACGCGATGGGCATAAAATTTGCATTTACATGATGTTAAAGCATAAAAGAGAAACCCAATCTGATGGGTGTTTGGGAAAATTATGGCGGTTGATTACCTTAGCGCATTAAATGTTGGCAGTGGCCTAAACGTGACACAAATTGTGGATGCGTTGGTTGACGCCGAAAAAGCGCCGAAAGAAACCACTCTCTCAAATAAAGTTGAGGAAAAAACTGTTTCTATTTCCAGTTTTGCACAAGTAAAACAGGAGTTTGGTGCATTCAGCGAGAATCTTTCAATATTATCTAGCTTCACAGGTTTGGTCGTCCAATCCAGTGGAGCGTCCGTTCTGCCAACGGTCAAAGACAAATCGAAGGTTACCCCGCATGAGCATGTACTGAACGTAACGCAATTGGCAACCGCCCAAACCTTGGCATTCTCGGGATATAGCTCAGAGACAGCGTCTATTGATGCCAGCGCACTGGCGCTCGACCTCGGCACTTGGAACGATGACGGCACATTTTCAGCGTCTGGCACAACAAGCACGTTAAGCTTTGATGGCACAGAGACGTTGGCTGACGTCCGTGATGCAATAAACGGACTAGACCTTGGTGTAAGAGCGTCAATCGTTCGCACGAGTGATACCAATTATGCCCTGACCCTTCGCGCACCACTTGGCGCAGAAAATCAGTTGCGCGTTCAGGCGACCCCAATCGCCCCAGCATCAACCTCTGCGCTAAGCTTTGATCCAGAAAATATATCGTCAGATAGCAGTCGACAAGCAGTTGCCGGTGCTGACTCGATATTTACGATTGATGGTGTCGAAATAACGCGCCCAACAAACACAGTGGATGATGTGATTTCCGGCATTTCTCTTGAGTTTAAAACCGTCAGCACAAGTCCCGAGACAGTCTCGGCACGCTACGATAAAGACTCAACACGTGAGGCTGTACAATTATTTGTAGATGAATTGAATTTAATCACCAACAGTCTTGCCGAGATGAATAAAACCGGCACGAGCGCTGACACTAGCGGGCCGCTCGCTGGCGACACACTCGTTCGCTCCTTTCGCAACCAACTTCGGATGATAACCACAACGCCGATATCTGGGTTTGGCGAGGATGATGTTTATCTTTCAAACTTTGGCGTTATGACCAACCGTGACGGCACCCTTAGCCTTGATGCGGCAAAATTTGATAGTTATTTCGACGCCAACCCTGCCGGCTTTGCCGCGCTAACGAATAGCGGTGTCGAAACTGATAGCCTGTCTGTAACAGCAGAAATGACAACTGCCGGCTATACGCCTGGGAACTATAAATTCACCAAAAACGAAGATGGTTCTGCCACATTGGCCGCGATAACCAAGAACGCCGACGGAACAACAACTACAGGCCTTGCTGAGGCGATGTCCTTAGAAAGTGGCGTTTATAAAATTACCACTGGGGGCGCACGCGGTATTCACGTCAAAGCCTCTGGATCCAGTACAGACGCAACGATCTATATTGGTAGAAGTCTGTTCGATACCTTGCAGGATTTCACAAGCTCGATTCTAAAAACCAACAGCGATCTTGATCAAAAGGTTGCGCGTTACAGTGATGATATCGCCAAATATAATGATCAGTTGGAAGATTTGAATGAGAAGATGGAGGCGCAGCGCGCACTCTATACCAATCGATTTACCGCGATGGAAACTGCCGTTTCAAGTTTCAAGGAAACAAGCACCCTATTGGACAATTTCATGGAGTCCTGGCGCGCCGGCTTGAAATAAAATCTCTAGAAACCGTCTAGAAGACTGACAGACCGTGCAGCAACACCAGCCAAGTGGCTAAGCTCATTCTCATCTTCAATTCGCCAGCCAGCGGGCGCCAGCGGTGCCGAGTTTGACCGAAGCGCGAAGACATAAGCCTTAAATTTTTTCACAGTTTCCTCAGTCGTATAACCCCGCGCCTTTACCGGCTCATCCACCGTTCCAAATAATGGCTTCATTTTGCGGGGTTTGTTGCTGCTTTCAAAGCGCAGCTTGAAATAGCTAAATCCGCGAAGAAAGTTTACCGCTTCATCGCCTGCGTCGACCTCACCAAGAAATCTGACCAGATCCTCAACACCTTGGCTAAGTTCTTCGTTGCGAATTTCACTATATTTTTCAGACAGACCCTTAGCATATTTTGACGCGAGCGCGTTCAATGGTAACTCGCCGGCCAAAAATTCTTCCCCCGTGCGCGCCATCACTGCATCAAAAATCCAGTCAGGACAAAATTGCATAAAAGACCTCTCAAGTGGCTACCGGAATATAGCTAGAGTTGAGTACGGGTAAAGAAAAAACATTTCAAGACAAAAAACAATATTTTTGTTAGGAAAAAAGCGGATAATTTACAAATTATGCTTACCAACCATCTGTAATGATTTGATAAAGCAAAAATAGTGCCAAATGTAATAAGGCAAAAGCCATGCCAAGTCGAAAAAAAGAACAAAAATAACTAATAATTTTTTCTGCATGTCGTTGTTAGTTTCGAGCCAGGCAAAAGCCGCCGAAAAAAACACAGCAGAGGAACGAACGATGACAGTTATTAACACTAATGTGGGCGCTTTGACTGCTCGCACATATGCGCTAGCTGCTAACGATAGTATGCAGACAGCGATGGAGCGCCTGTCTTCAGGCTTGCGCATTAACTCAGCCGCCGATGACGCCGCCGGCATGGCCGTGTCCAACAAAATGGAGAGCCAGCTTCGGGGCATGAACGTCGCCATCCGGAACTCGCAAGATGGTATTTCACTGGTACAGACTGCCGAAGCCGGTATGTCAGAAATTACTAATATGATCATTCGTATGCGCGAACTCTCTGTTCAAATGAACAACGGTGTTTACACCGATGGTGACCGCGCAAACGCTCAGTTGGAGGTCACTGCGCTTCTCGCCGAGATTGATAAGATTGCCGACAACACAGCGTTCAACAACGTTAAGGTACTTGACGGTACTTACTCAACAGACATTCGTGCAGGCAACACCAACGTTGAAACCATCAACGTGGCAATTACATCACAGTCATCCAAGGACCTTGGCTCTGTTGCTGAAGAGACAGTTGCAGCATCTTCAGTTGCGACTGGCACACGCACTGACAATGGTGACAATACGCAGACATCAACTTTGAATGTCGAAGCAAGTTCAAAACTGACAGTTAATCTGTCAACCGAAGCTGCAGCATTTGTCTCAGGTGCTGCTGGCACGATCACGTATGAAGCTCTTGGAGGTGCCAGTGCGGCCGCGTTCCAAGTTGACGCATCAACTGGCGCAATCACATCGCAAGCCGCTGTAGCATTTGATGCCACAACAGCTGCAAACAATGTGAAAGCGCTAGAGTTGACGATCACTGATCGCGAAGCTGCAACAACTGCGGCTGTTGCAACAAGCACGTTAGCAACCGGCACTACAAATGTTACATCGTCTTTCAATATTGAGGAAAGTGACGCTTTTACTGTTGGCCTCAGCACTGAAACTGCCACACTAGCAGGAGCAGCTGTAGCAACAGGTGAAACACGCGTTTACGAACTAACAGATACTGCGGGCGCTGCAAACGCAGCCTATTTCACAATTGACAGTACAACTGGTGTACTAACTCGCGCCGCTGGTGATAATTTTGATGCCACAACAGCTGCAAACAACCAGAAAGCTGTGTCTATCAATGTTGTAGATCGCATTGATGCAATTACAGTTGCGGCTGACGGAACTGGAACAGGCGCAGCGAGTTATACTCAGAACGACGCCGTAGCTGCTGCTCTAGTTTCAACAGTGAGCTTGGAAGAGGCTGGATCTTGGTCTGTTGCAGCGAGCACAAAACTGGCAGCATTCACCGGAACTGGCGGTGCCACACATGAAATGCATTACCGCATTGACTCTGCCAGCGCAGACGCTGCCGATTTTAAGATCGGAGCAACCACAGGCACGTTGCAAGAAGCAGATAGCTTTGCTAACGGAGTAGAGTTTGACCATGTTACTGCTGGCAACAATATCAGAGTCGTAAAAGTTGAGGCTGTCGACCTTCAGAAATCAAACGACCTCGGTAATTTAGTTGCAACGGTAGCCACAAAAGACGGCTACACTGCAGCTCCAACAAAAGGTGTAGTAGGTGGAGCAGTTGGTGCGGTAGGTTACACCTTCGATGAAGCTATCCAGGTTGTTGGTCAAATCGACACTAACGCAGTAAGAGCCGCATTTTTTGACGTAACAGCAGGCTTCACTGCAAGTGATGGTAGCGGCATGACACTCAGCCTAAGAGAGGGTTCCGGCACTGATGTTGCTGATGGTAAAATCACTTGGGACGGTACAAATGAAGAATGGAAACTTGTGGATGGCACATTTGCAGCCGGCGCAAGCTATACATTTACAATACGTGCAACCGATGATACCGATACGACAAAATTTGCTGATACTCTGATCACGTTAACCAACACCAAGGTTGCAGCAACCGCTACTGAACAGCTTACAATTACAGCTACTGAGAGCACTGTAATCGCAACAGACACAGTAACTGTTAACATTACAGCAAGTGATACATATAAAGACACAATCACTCTCAATGTAACAAAGGCTGAGGATCATCTGGAGAACGTTGATGTGTCAACCAAAGCTGGTGCTGCACGTGCAGTAACCATTCTGGACAAGGCCTTGGATGAAATCTCATCATCACAGGCGAAGCTTGGTGCGATCCAGAACAGATTGCAACACAACATCGACAATCTATCCAACGGTGCAATGCTGACAGAAACAGCACGTGGCCGGATCACAGATGCTGACTTTGCCCGCGAAACAAGCGAGCTATCAAAGCAGCAAATCCTGGGACAGGCAGCAACCTCGATGCTGGCCCAGGCCAATCAGTCAAAGCAATCAATCCTAGCATTGCTTCAATAGACGACTGAATTTGTTCACAAAAAGAAAAGGGCGCCACACGGCGCCCTTTTTATTTGC
>Ga0209654_1001814_pt1 | contig 15920 bp, 12 predicted proteins | sample SaaInl1SG_22_DNA_FD_184646 | JGI IMG/M metagenome (GOLD analysis project Ga0209654, IMG submission 184646) | Marine microbial communities from expanding oxygen minimum zones in the Saanich Inlet - ESP_161SG_22_DNA (SPAdes) (version 2) | ecosystem: Environmental > Aquatic > Marine > Intertidal... | reverse complement strand
TAGCAAGCGGCAAAACCGTTTTGGTGGATGTTGGGTACGGAGGCGCAAACTACGCCAGCTTGAATGTAGAGCAGCTGGGTCTAACCGTTGAACCCCAACATCTGGATGAACTGATCAAAGTTGGCCGTGAAATCAAGTGGACTCTGAATGAATCCCCGGAGTCAAACTCTCAGGAAGACCCCCGACTAAATGGCATCTACGGAACAATCATTTACGAGGAATTGGCTGCATCAGCTAGCCAGCTTCATCAGCGGAATGTAACCATCTATGCAGATGGAAGAGTGGACCGCTCCCCCTGCGGGTCCGGAACCGCCACCAGAATTGCGCAGCTCAATCATGCCGGCAAGCTAACCGTGGCCATGACCCTGATTCATGACTCGATTATTGGCAGTCGGTTTACAGGACGAATCGCTAAGGAGCTAACTGAGCACGAGACCAGCGGCGTGATCCCCGTGATCTCAGGAAATGCGTACTGCACCGGAACCTCAAAGTTCACACTGAACGAGCACGATGAGCTAGGAACAGGATTCTCACTTCGATGACCGCAATACGCTGGATTTCAAACCAAGAACTGTTCGCGAGCTTCGGCTACGCAAGGGCAATTGAGGCCATCGGCCAGCTGCTCGAGCGCGGGTTTGACCCAGCCACCGACAAGCAGCGCACCTTTGTGAATTTTGAGCACGGCCAGGGGCTGGTTATGCCAAGCGAAATCGGTGATTTTGCAGGCCTCAAGTTTGTGACCGTTGCCCCTGAGAATCCAAAGCACAACCTGGATCGAATTCAAGGAATCTACTCGCTGTTTGACTCCAAGACCCTGACCCCGCTTGCTCAATGCGATGGGGCCGCGCTGACGCTGCTGCGCACAGCCTCGGTAACTGCGGCGATGCTGCAGAAGTTGAAGGTTGCCGAGAGTCCAAAGCTTGCCATTTTTGGCTCTGGGCCCCAGGCGCTTGCGCACATCTTGAGCGTCAAGGCAATCCTTACGCCCAGTGCAATTGCCATTTTTGCAAGGAACCAAGACAGCCGGGCTGAGTTGATAGCCGGCCTTTTTGAACAGGGCATTGAGGCCGTGGCCGGGACACCAGAAATGCTTTTGGCGGCAGACCTGATCGTCACTGCCACTACTGCCCGGCAGCCGCTATTTACTTTGAGTGAGATTAAGCCGACCGCAGTCATTGCTGCCGTCGGATCACACGAAGCCGACGCCAGAGAGGTGGGCAGCGATGTGGTTGCCGCGGCTCAAGTGTTTGTTGAAGAACTAGGCGCCAGCCTGCGCGAGGCAGGCGATGTGATCATGGCGATTCAAGACCAGGCCATAGAGGAAGCTGCGCTTATCGCGGTGCGGGACTTGTTTGGCAAAAGCCAGGCAAACAGTGTCGATCCAACACGAATTCGGTTTTATAAATCAACCGGCATGCCCTGGCAGGACCTAGCTATTTTTAGTCAGGCATACAGACACCTGAAAGCGTAAACGCGACAGCGTTATTTCTTTTTGGCAAACCTTTCGACTGCCCACCAAATTGCAAGAATTCCAAAGGCGATTAGAAAGCCGTAAGAAGAATTAATTTGGTGCAGGGTGTCCATAGCGCTGAGCCTCCAAGCTGTTTTCCTACAATCTTAAGCCACAGGTAATTGGAGGGGCTGAAAACCTGCAGAATCGCTAGAGAAGATTCGGTATTTTCTGTTCAGCTGCAATGTTTGCACGCCTGAAGAAGATGGTGACAATCGTAGAAACAATCACGATAAACAGCGAGTACATTGCTGGCACGAGCATGATTTCCCCCAGGGCAGGGCTGCCGCTAAAGGTAACTGTAATTATGGCGATCGCTAGCGGTCCATTCTGGATGCCAGTTTCCAAGGCAATTGTTCTAGCGTTGGCCGGGTGCACCCGAATCAGCTTCGCAATAATGTACGCGATCGTGATTCCAAACAGCCCGAGTCCAATCGACACCGCATAAACCTGCCAAGGCGTGGAGGTCAATAGATTCCAGTTTCTTGGGACCCACGTAACCATCAGGAACACGATGAAGAAAAGTCCAAAGAAGCCGCCCATTAGTTCAAGAAGCGCTCCAGTGTTAGGACTGTACCGCCTAATTAGCATTCCAAACATTACGGGCACAAGCAGAATTGCCAGGGTCAGCACAATATTTCGTATTGGAATCTCTAAGTCGGGGTTATTCGCTGCAAGCAGTCCTCCATAAAAAAGCAGCGCAAGCGGTGTCATGAGAATCGCCCAAAGAGTCGCATTGGTAGTCATCACAACGCTGAGTGCCAAGTTGCCCTTAGAGAAGTAGGTGAAAATATTTGATGTGGTTCCCGCGGGGACCGCGCCCATCAAAAGCGCACCGAGAGCAACTGGAATTGCATATTCTCGTGGAATTGCGTCTTGGAATAGCAAAGTGACAATCAAGAGGTAGGCCACGAGCGGCATGATTCCAAACTGGGTCAGCCAACCGATGATTAGGCCCTGCGGTCGCCGCAGCGCGAGTTTGAAGTCCTTGGGGGTTAGTCCGGATCCCAAACCAAACATAATGACGAACACTAGCCCCGCCAACAGAGCCTCTTCGAAAGGGGTAACAACCTGATGCTGAGTTTCTGCCTCAGCCGCGAGAATCATGAGCGAATTCAACATCTTTATGCACCCTTCTCTGTTGAGATAGCTGAGACGACATTGTCCCTGAGCTCACGGCGAAGAATCTTTCCAATTGGGCTCTTTGGTAACTCGTCAACAAATGAAATTGACTGAGGAATCTTGTAGGCCGCAAGGTTTTCTCGGCAGTGGGCCAAGATTTGATCGGCTGTTGGTGCTTGAAGGGTCGTCACTACATACGCCTGAACCTTTTCACCGGACCTGTCGTCAGCAACACCAATCACCCCGACCTCTAGCACTCCAGGAACAGCAGCAATTTGTTCTTCAACTTCGTTCGGGTAAACGTTGAAGCCGCTCACCAAAATCATGTCTTTTTTACGATCAACAATGGTGAAGTAACCGTCTGAATCCATCTTTGCGATATCTCCAGTGTGAAGCCAGCCATCCCTCAAGGTATCCCTGGTGTCTTCTGGTCGCTGCCAGTAACCAAGCATGATCTGCGGACCTCGAGCAACAATTTCACCTGGTTCGCCAATCGCAACCTCTGTACCTGATTCGTCCACACAGCGAACCTGAGTCGACGGCACCGGAATGCCAATTGACCCGTCTTTGGCCATTCCCGTTAGCGGGTTGAAAGTTAGAACCGGTGAGGACTCCGTAAGCCCGTAACCCTCAACTATCGGGGTTCCAGTTACTTCTCTCCATCGCTCTGCAACGGAAGCCTGGAGTGCCATTCCGCCAGCAGCCGAGGCACGAAGGTGCTTCGGTGGGCTCTCGGTAAACCAACGCTCATTCAAGAGGGCATTGAATAGGGTGTTCACTCCGCTTAGCCAGGTGATTTTGTAGTTCTCAAAAGCACGCTTTAGGTTACTCGGTGGCCTCGGGGTTGGAACCAGAATGTTTCTGGCCCCAACGTGGTAGAAGCCAAGCAGGTTCACAGTGAAAGCAAAGATGTGATACAGCGGCAGCGCTGTAAGCACCACCTCAACCCCCTGCCGCATACCCGTGCCACAGTGAGAAATCATCTGGAGAGTGTTGTAAACAAGGTTGCCGTGGGAGAGCATCGCGCCCTTGGAAACGCCTGTTGTACCTCCGGTGTACTGAATAGCAGCTAGCGACTCGCTAGTGATGCCATCGAGGTAGCCTTCCGCACTCGTGGTGCTCTTTTTGTCTTTACCCTGAGCCAAGGCAGTTTGGAAGCTGGTGTGCTTGACGGTGATCTTAGGTAGGGTTTTGCTCCAATATCGCTGAACACCTCTAATGACCCCACCAACAATCCTTGGGAAAAACTCAGAAATCTTGACTGTCACGACCGTCTTGATGCCGGTCTTTGAAACTACTTCTTCAAGTCGGTCAGCGAAGATATCCATCACAACCAGGGTCTCTGCGCCAGAGTCTGAGTATTGGTGAATCATTTCAGGCGCGGTGTAAAGAGGATTGGTGTTCACCAGCACGCAGCCAGCCTTCAGCACTCCAAAGGCGACAATTGGGTAAGCCAGGCAGTTCGGCATCTGCACTGCGACCCGAGCTCCTTGGCTCAGTCCCAACACATCTCGTAAGTAAGCGGCAAAGTCATTTGAGTAAGCGTCAATCTGCTCATAGCTAAGAGAGCCGTTCATGCCGTTGGGCATCACCTGAGTAAACGCCGTGGTCTTTGCGTATTTCTGGCTTGACTCTTTTATGAGATCCGGAAGGTGCCTGATGGAAACCGGTTCCAGCTCAGGGCTTACTTCACTCGGGTAGTGCTTTGTCCAAGGGTTAGGAGTCATCTTTGACCTTCCGCAGCTGGTGGAAATCAGTTGAAATAAAAATCGCCTAATTTCACCTAAAAAATAACACAGAATTTGCTTGAAGTTTGATGTTTTTTGTCGCCGACATTCCGCAGCTGCTGAGCCGATGGTGTTTGTCGAACTAAGCCGCCACTTTTGCTCGTCGAACTAGTGCCAAGGCCATGAGTAATAGGAATGCAGACAAACCCATGGTCATCGTGGTCAGGATGCCGGCCACTGGATTCCAAAGCACTATTACTGTCAGTAGCAGCGGACTAAAGGCAACCACAATTTTTGAGAACATCATGATGTAGCCCTGCCGTTCACCGAACTGCTCCGGGCCAAAGAAAAGCAGTGGAAGCGTTCCTCTAATAAACGGATCCAGGCCGACCGCAATGCCCTGCAAAATAACGAACGGAACTAGGGCATCGATACCAAAGACCAGGACCAACACAACGCCGGCAGGGTGCGAAAGCATAGCCAGTGCGGCCACCCGCATCGGAGTCATTATCTTGCCAAGCGCAACCAACAGAACTCTTGCCAGCACCTGCGAGGGGCCGAGGATTGCGGCGGCGAATAGCGCAACACCGACAGAAGCACCGAGTTCGGTAAGCAAAAAAGGCAGGATCGTGTTGACCGAGGCAACCATGAAGCCCTCCAGTGCAAACATCACCGCAAAGATCACGATCAACAGGTCAATTCGGATTCGCCTCCGGTTGCCGGTTGGAGTTTTAGGGGACTGCTCTTCAACAGCCTTCGGCTCAAGCCGAGGGATTGTTAGGTTCAGCGGCAGAGCAATTAGCAAGTGAGCAAAGGCCCACACCATCACAGCCCACTGCCAACCAAAGCTCTCGGTGACCCACGCATTTAGTGGCCAGGAGATTGTTGAGGAGAGCCCAACGAAAACCGTGATCCCAGCGATGATCTTGTTTGACTCGTCACCAAAGAAAGTAACGACCGTTGCAAAAGCAGCGTCGTAGTTGCCCATCGCGGCTCCGATGCCAATCAGCACCCAGGCAGCAAATAGCATTTGAATCGAGGTGCTTGCGGCCAACAGGCTCAGTCCAAGAATGAAGGCGATGCTCCCGAAGGGAAGGACTCGCCTGCCACCTAGCCGGTCAATAGCTTTACCGACCCTGGGACCCAAGAAAGCGGCTACCAAAAGCGCGACCGTGAAAGCCCAAAAGAATGTTTCAGTTGCTATTCCCAGTGACTCCGAAATTGGCACAGCCAAGATTGCTGGAAGATAAAACCCTGAACTCCAGCCAATGAACTGTGAAACTCCAAGTCGAGCAGTCAAGCGTGAGCTGGGTTTCAATTTATTGTCCAATGCGCGGTTCGTTAGGGAGTGAAGAAATTTACGTCAGCGATTAACAGGAAATTGCTGACAAGTTGCTGTAGTTCGACTAAATATACCTAGTCTTTCGGCACTTAGCGACGCGTACCTGAGGTGCTAGCCAAAAATCTCAAGGGCTGCCATGGCTGCGTTGTGGCCACCAATACCGCTAACAGCACCGCCACGTCTGGCACTGGCGCCACAAATCAAAACCTTGGGGTCATCTGTTGCAACGCCCCAGCGCGCAGCTGGGCTGTCCAGCGGTTCGTCATCCTCAGCAAAGGGCCAGCTGAGTGGTTCGTGGAAGATATTTCCGCCAGGAAGCTTTAGTGCCTCCTCAAGATCTCGGGTTGTCTTGGTCTCAATGCATGGCTTCTCGTTGCTATCGAGAATGAGCAGGTCTTCTATTGGTTCGGCCAGTACCGAGTTCAAGGAACTAATCACAGCTGCTTCAAGCTTGGCTCGCATCGCATCATGTTCTGCCGCTATGAGGTTTACAACCAAGGAATGCGGTGCATGCAGAGCGAAGACCGTGAGCGTTTGAGCACCTAGGGCCCTGAGATCTGGACCCAGGATGCTTGGGTCAGTGAGCGAGTGGCAGTAAATTTCGCAGGGTAAAGGGTCTGGGATTTCTCCTTTGCTAGCTGCCTCGTAAGCGCTCTGCAGTTGCTCAAAACTCTCGTTGATGTGGAAGGTGCCACCGAATGCGGCCTCTGGACTGACGCTCTGATCTTTCAGCTTCGGCAATCTCCTCAACAGCAGATTCACTTTCACCTGAGCTCCATGGACATAGGGAGAATCCTGTGAGGGGTTCTTGGGATGGTGCTCCAGCGACTCACCTTTCAAACTCGCCAGCTCTTGCCTTGAGGCGTTCACCAGTAACAGCGATGCACTGAGTTCATGCTCCTGACCCGAAGACCGATAGCGGACAGTTACCCCATTCTTGTGGGATGAAACCCCTATTGCCTCGGCGCTTGAAATCAGCTTTGCACCATTTCGTTCCGCTGCCCGCTCAAGCTCTCTAGTAACAGCACCCATTCCTCCAATCGGAACGTTCCAAGCACCTGTTCCGCCGCCAATAACGTGATATAGAAAACACCGGTTGGCATTCAGAGTCTGATCTTGATTTGGAGAAAAGGTGCCGATCAGTGCGTCGGTGTAGACGACTCCCTGGACCCAGTCGTTGGAAAACTCTCTCGAGATTGCCTGGCCAACCGGCTGCTCCATGAACTTATCCCAGATTGCTTGATTGCCGACCTGTTGCTTTAGTTCGCGTCTTCTTTGAAGCGGCTTCAGGACGCTTGGCCAAAGCTTGCCGGCGAGTTCTTGGGTCTCGCCATAGAAGCGCTGCCACGATCTAAAGTCTTGGCCTGCTGAGAGTCTTTCAAAGGAAGCGCTAGTGGCCTCCTGATCCTGATTATCAACCAGGAGCCCCTCATCGCTGCCTGGGATTGGGGTGTAGGAGGAGTAGCGTCTTTGCGCCAGCGAAATGTTCAATCCAAGATCTTCGACAATCTGCTTCGGCAACAGACTAACCAAGTACGAATATCGAGAGAGTTTGGCATCGATGCCTTCAAAAGCTTGCGCCGAAACAGCAGCGCCCCCAAAGTTTGGGAGCCTCTCCAAAACAGTTACGTCAATCCCAGACTTGGCTAGGTAGGCGGCGGCGGTGAGGCCATTGTGGCCACCACCAATGATCAACACTGAAGGATTTTCCATACCGAATACCCTGCACCTATTTGGTGAAAGAAGCCAGAAGGAGTTTGTGGCTGCCAAGCGGCGGACTTACCTGACATAGACGAACTGGGGCCTGTTCCTCACAAGGTAAATTCAGCCACCGAACACAGCGCTTTTCCTGAGACGTATTGGCAAATGCGGTCCAGATGTGTCTGCGAGTGGCAGGCAAGTGACTTGAATTCATGCATGAGTTGGTAGGGTCTAAAAAAGGGAAAGGATGCTTATGTTGTTGGAAACACTTTTAGTGCTACTTGTATTGGGCGCGGTGGTCGCAACTGTGCTGAGTTTTTTTGTCGTGAGATCCAAAAAGCATCAACCGGAGCAGAAGCGCGAAGCCGACGTTGACAATCCACAGTGGGACGGCAAGTAGAGATTCTTCTACTGTGTGAAACTTGAGCCAGCTTTGTAATGGCACAACCTAGCGGAATCGAACCGCTGACCTGCTCTTTACGAGGGAGATGATGATCCCTTTAGCCTCGGGCGAGGCTTGAGAACAAGATGTCCAAGAGTCTCAGAATGTGTCTAGGTGTGTCTCCTAGTTCGTGATTTGGCTTAACTTTTGGCTAAATTGTAGGGTCGACACAAGACATTGGGGGATGCATGAAAAAAACATTGGCTATCACCTTTTCAGCATTACTAATTTTGACCGGTTGCACTTCAGAGACTGAAATGGGTGAGGGTGCGCCTCTTCAAAACGGCAACAAGAGCGAGACACAGGCTGCGGAACCGGATCCTATTTTGGCTTCAGAGCCCGAATGGACTCAACTCGCATCGCCTTCAAATGTTGAGCTTTGCAAAGTAAAGGATGGGCTTCCAAGAGAAGTCCTCGCTGCCGGACGGGGAAATCTTTACAACGGTGTGCCTGCTCGGGGTCCGGTTGGGTTCCCCTGGACTCCTTCATATTTTTTCCCAACTGAAGGAGAGCTCAAGTTTCTGATGCTGCTTGTCTCGTTTGATGACACGACTAAGTTCACAGAATCACCTGCGGATTATTGGGGACCGCAAGCTTTGAACATGTCGGACTGGGCGAACTTCTGGTCGCAAGGGAAGCTGACTTTCGACATAAGTTATCCCGACCAGTGGATAGATCTACCTTACAAATCCTCAGAGGCACCAAGAGGCGATGCAGATCTGGCCTCGGACATTATCGATCGCCTACCGGAAGGGGTAGACCTGAATGAAATTGACTCGCTGTTTATTCAGTGGGCCCCCGGAATTCAAATGGGAAACCGATCAAGATTTAGTCTCGCCCTCAATAGCATCGACGCTAACGAAAAAACTGGGCTTGACTTCAGACAAACAGTTCTCTCTACTGATTTTGACTTTTACGAAAATCATTATGAGGTGCGCAGGGCGGAGATTTGGGGTCAACTACTCCATGACACTCTTCATGAAATGAACTTGAATCTCCATGCTCCAGGCAATGGCTGGGGCACAGGTATTGGGCAAAACTACAGGCCCAACAATTTGGGAGGGGTTTCCTACGGAATCTCAGCTTGGGAGCAATTCCTAGTTGGCTGGATGGATGATTCTCAGGTTCACTGCGTGTCTCCAACTGACCTTGATCAGGAACAGACTGTGATCCTGACTCCGCTTGAGGTTTACGGAGGTGAACGACGGGCCTTAATAATTCCAATGTCCGATTCAGATGTACTAGTCGTCGAATCAAGACGGCCAATCGGCTACTCACGCTGGAATCCGGAAGATAAAGGCCTTCTGGCATACACCGTCAACCCAAAGGTCTCTGTGCAAAAGGACCACATTGATCAAGACTGCGGTAATGATCCGACTCACACTAAATGGGCTTATTATCTGTTCCCTGACCAGGAAATCCAAGAGGCATCTGGCTGGTGCGGAGGTTTAGGAAGTGGATTCTCGCCCGCCATCTTCGACGTTGGTGAGACCCTTACGCGCAACGATGTCAGAGTAGAACTTGTCTTCTCCTCTGACAACCAGGACTTTGTGCGAATCACAAGAGTCACACCCTCTGACCCTCCCCCTGGTGGCTACCCAATTCTGGGTCCTCCGACTCCAGGTGGCGGCTGGTGGAATGAATGTCAAAGCGAGTGTCCGCTTGATTTGCCAAATCCAGCAGAAAACTTTGGACACAACTTGCCAACACAACTGAGTGCGGTTCCTTCTTTGGAGAGCTGCCAGCAGTTATCTCGATTTGATATTCGTAACGGCATAGCAGCAAGCAGAGAGTTTAGAGACAAGGCTGGTGCGGAGGTTGCAATCCTTGTTTCTACCCAGTGGTATGCAAAGAATCGTTCTCTTGATTCGAATCTTGACGGGGTGATCTGCAGCTGCCAAGCTCCCGAGCTAAGTGATTCAGCGGCTGATGATTCAGGCGATGAGAGTAAGTGCGCGACTCTGCAAATTGAATTGATTGATGCACAGCAACGCCAGGAGCTGCAGGGTGGAAGTGTTGCCGATGGAGCACCACAGCCTGGTGGACCTTCCGTGGAGTTGCCATCTGTGCCTGAGAATAGCGATCATGGAAGACCAGTGGATGATCCTGAGAGAATCGGGCCACCTACTTGCGAAGGGTTGGCAAGTACAGGTCTTCGATTCGGCATCGCCGGGTCTTTTGCACTTCGAGATGCAGCGGGTGCTCCGTCAGCAATGGTTTCCACTCAGTGGTACGCAAAACTTTTCCGTCTAGACACTAATAATGACGGGGTTCTCTGCAGCCCTGAAGCACCAGAGTAAAGCGGTTGAACAGAGAGAGCCTTTAACTCAAACTGGCAATGATGTTACGCAGAGAGCCACCTAGCGGAATCGAACCGCTGACCTGCTCTTTACGAGAGAGATTTAGACCCCTGAAAACACAGTGTTTTCCTCAACAGTATAGGTAAATACTGTGTCCTGATGTGTCCCAGTGTGTCAGGCTGTGTCAGCAAAAATGCTTGAGTTTTTGCTTGAGTTGGTAGGGTCTAAAACAAGGGAGAAAGCCTATGTTATTGGAAACGCTTTTAGTGCTGCTGGTATTGGGCGCGGCGGTCGCAACTGTGCTCAGTCTTTTTGTTGTGAGATCCAAAAAGCATCAACCGGAAAAGAACATCAAACCCGACGCCGACAATCCACAGTGGGACGGCGAGTAGTTTTTGTGTTGTTGGCGGCACCTTGAGTCAACTTGGTGCTAGAGGAGCCTCTGAGTATCTGGCCTCGTTATTGATCAGCGTCTAGAACCCAAAAACCATCCCACACGCCCCATTTGAGATTGCGGGAGTTCTTGACTAGAGATAATGTAGCTTAACATTAGGTTCGAATAACTAAGATGCCAGAATCGAGTCGATCATGCTTCTTGGGGGCGCGGGGAACGAGTCAGGAGTTCCACCTGAAACGCCGTCGGCGTCTGAAGGCGGCGATAGTAGCCGGTCGCGTAGCACCCACCCGGTCGAAGCAATAATTGCGAGCGCAACCGCCGTCCTGGCTATTCTGGGGCTTTTATTTACCACTTCGATCTCACTCAGTTCTGACTACCGGAGCTCGATTCAACAATTTTTCAATTCGGACACTGTTGGTTCAGTCCAAGCCACCTCGGCTGTTGATGCTCCATCGGTACAAGAGAATCTTGAAACAACTGAAGATGCTCCTGTGCTGCAAGATTTCACCGGTGACATGTCAGGCGGTGAGAATTTGGCAGAGGGTATCGAGTTAGAGCGATCGAGGATGCTGGCTGCAGTGGAAGAAATCTTTGTTATCAAACAGGCTCTATTTGAAGGAGCTGCCGGTGAATTCTCTGACGACTTGCAAGCTGAGCTCGATGAGATGACCATTGAGCTCTTGGTCCGGAATGGGTTTTCTCGAGGCTGTGCCTCCGACGTGGCAACCCCTATAGATTATCCTGCGGCACAGCCTGGAGAAGTCAACTTTTTTCTCAGAGCCGATTCACAGGGTAGTCCTCAGTCTCTCGCTTCACTCTCTTTACTTAAGCCAACCTACGATGCTGCAGAAGTGAAGCTGGACGCCAGAGGAATCGCGCGGGTGAAATTACCCGCGGGACTTTACGCATTCGACATTCAAGGAAAATTTATAAGCCTTCTGGTCCGCACCGACGGCTCGTCTTGGATGCCTGGGAAAAATACTGATCCTCGCGGCTACTTAGTCCTCGGGATTGACGAGGCCGAAACCCGATGCGAACAGGAATGACGACATGAAGTCGCTATGGAAAAAATTCAGCCGAGGCAATAACCCTAGGAAAGTTTTTGCTGGCTCCCTGGTGCTGCTCCTTCTCGAGGGATTGGCGGTGGCCTCGCTCATCTATGATTCGGAGCAACCTGGACTGCTGTTTGCCGTTGAAACTGAGGTGGCCGAAGTCCCAACCCTCGGTGCAGAATCTGAACAGCTACCAGAGTATCCGGGTGAAGTTTTTGGTCGGCACCAGCCGTTGCCTGAACCCTGCGAAGGCAACACCCTGGCCAACCACAACTTTGATTTCAACGCCGCTTCGCTTCCGGTTGACAACACAGATGGCCCGGCAAGGCTGGTCATGCAGCCAATCAGCAACGAAGACATGTCGCGCCCTAAGAACTTCTCCGTGGGAGAGTACGAGGTGGCAGTAGCAAGCGGGAAGGCTCTAATTTCGCTTCAGAAGCCCTACGACATCCTGGCAGTGCAGTCGACCGGCAAAAAAGGGCTCGAGTGCTCCAACCAATATCGATTTGACCTTGAGTTTAGGTTTGATAGAGCGGATGGGGCAGAAGAGAACCGCTTCGAAGATTATTGCAGAATTCTGGCGACCACCAATGGGGGGTGGCGTGACTCAATAGGTTTTTCTCTAATCATTTGCGAAGGTCAAGGTCTAACCCTGTGGACCTCAGACGGTACCTACCTGATCGAGGGTTACCAAAGAAATCTCACCAGTCTGTCATCGGGCTGGAACGCGCTTTCGGTTGACTTCCGTTTCGCCCTTGATAGCCCCACCGTTATGTTTTCTCTAAACGGGAAGAAGACATCGATCAGGTTGGTCGAATGGGACCGAGCAAATCCAGACATCATTCGACACAACTTTGCCGACCCAGACTTCACGCTATACCTAGGGGGCCACCCAGAGGATTTATACCAAAACGTGGGAGGGGACGATGATTCCCAGCTGAGCATAGACATAGCGCGTCTTGACATTCGCACCGGTAGCGTGGTGCAAGATTCCACCCGGTTATCGATGATTCTGAAGCAATTTATTGAAGGCTCTGCCAGTACTACCAATCAAGAGGCTCTAGTTCGCGAGTTCGAAGCAAAATTTGAATACCAATGGGAAGGTATCGGTCCAGCGGTCCTTCGGTTCTTGGACTTCACCTCCACGCGGCCCGCCATCTATCAAATTATGGGAGAAAATCCAGCAATTGAAGCCCTACCTGCGATTGACAGGCTGCAGTTTTTACTCAAGCAATGGATTGTCGACGATCTTTCCGCTGCAACCACCGGGCCGATACGTTTTGCCGAGGCCGAGCTCTTTCCCGGGTTTGTAAGCGATTCTGTTCCGCGCCAAGCAGCAGAAATCGAAATTGACGGGACATACGCTACCGATACGCAATACCGCCTAGCCGGACAACACCAAGTGCTTAGGCCAACCGGTAGGTACTTGGCGCCTGGTGAAATTGCGACCGTAACCGTTCCAGAGAGTGCTTTAGATAAAGAGTGGTATGTCCAGGTTGGGATCCAAGACGCGGACCTAGAGATAATTCGAGAGAGCCAGCACTGGAATCGTTTTCCTCGAATAACCAGAAAATTCGCTGTTGACCGCCCTCAGTTCGAGATTGATAACCCATTCGGTGGACCAATCTATTTGCGCATCCCCGATGGATCGGCGGTCGGGGAAACTACGATCATGATTGACGGTGCTGTTGAAATGCCCACCTACTCGACAGCCACAACTGAAAATAAAGACAACCACCTTGCGAAATTCAATACTGCCCTTGAGACCAAGGCTGTCCCTTGGTTTGAAATTCTGGGGGAGAAATTTAACTTGACCTACCCGGTGGGAATGGCTCATCTCTTCACTGATCCCGAGCCGATTATGGGCGCGATGGATTCATCAATTGAAGTCATTAATGTTATGGCGGGCAGGCCCGCTGAGAGGTTCCGAAAGGAGTGGCTCACCTTGGACTCCACCATCGCGTCTGTGAACCCATTCCCGGTGAGCTACCCCTGGTTCGGAGCTCTAAATGAGGTCGTCGGTGACGTGCGAACAGTAAAGGACTTCATAGAGGACGACGGGGCCTGGTCACCCGTTGATCTGGCGAGCAAGAGTGTCTCGAACCTCAAGGGTGGAGCGTTCGTGGTCTGGCACGAAATTGGTCACGCTCATAATTTGCCCACCGCTGGTTTTGAAGCGGGAGTTTGTAACGAAGGTGAGTCCAACGTCCACCTTTTGGCAACTGTGATTTATAACCAAATCCTTAACGCTGATATGGACACAGCTCTGCGCCTGTCGGGCTTTCAAGATTACGGATTTAAAGAATCAGCTCTAGACACCATGTTCTCCCCCAGCTGGCAATCGAACCAGCGAATGTGCCTCGATGCCTGGGATAACGAAATGCAGTATCAGACTAGAAGTTGGGCTCGAATTGCGGAAATAGCTGATCTATATGGCTGGGAAGTCGTGGGAGAAATCCATCGGGTCTTCTACCAAATTGGAACCGCAAGCATGAAAGACCAAGACACGATTCTGTGGGGTTCGCGTAGGGCCAATGTGAACCTCGCTCCAATATTTGATTTTTGGGGAGTTCCCCCAACTACTGCAACCCGGGTTCGTCTTGCAGGCCTTCCTCCGGCCACCGAATTCATTGAGCGCCTTGAATTTTATCGGGAGGCTATCCCTGAAACCAGGGCCGAGTATGAATCTGTGATCAGGAAGCTGAGAGCCACCACAGGAAAAGTAGATCGCTGGGATCACTATCTAGAAAATTACGATCCTGAGTTGTCCGAGACGATGAAAGAAAGAATCGATGTAATCATTGCTTCGATAAAATAGTGGCTGCCAGAGACTTCAAATTCGCTAAACGAGGCTGCCGTTGAGAACCTTCCCCCGGGTAATCATGCCCCTCGCTTTTCCGCCAAGCCATGTGTAAGAGAAAACAGGTCGCCCCTACTTGCTAACTACTATCACGCGGCCGTTGAAGTTCTCATGCTCGGTGAGCTTGGTTTGATACCAGTAGCTCAAATCTGGCCTGAGTGACTTCGCATACTCACAAACTAGTTTCGCTCTCATTCGAACAGCGACGTTCATTCGATAGGGGTTATCGACGACTCTTGCACCGGTGCAAATGAATTTGGTGTTTCCATCCAGTTGTTCTAAAACGGATCTAATCTCAGCCTTCTGAGTTTCGGTGACCGCACGTCCCCTGCCCGGATAATCACTCAAGGATTTCACAATGACTGGCGCACTTCTGGCAGCGGATACCTCAGTCGACTCAGTTTCATTTGGAAAACCATTAGATGGAACTGCTACAAGTGTTGCAACCAAAGCTGCCGTTACTACTGACCTCATAAGTGCCTTTCAATCTTGTTATCCCCAACAAGAAAAGGTCTGCTTAATCTTCCAAACGAGCCACCTAGCGGAATCGAACCGCTGACCTGCTCTTTACGAGGGAGCTGCTCTACCGACTGAGCTAAGGTGGCGAAGAAAAAAGTTTAGCGGCTAATCACTCCAGCGCGCTTGAGCCTTTCTATCGCAGCATCCTCAATCGGTGAATCAGGGCCGATCGCAAACCGCATGAACCGAAGCAGGTTTGTTGTCACAGGACGCAGCAACCAAAGCGGGTATGACCTAAGCCCAATCATTTTTTGATACTCCTTCGGCATGGAAGCAAGTGCCGAATGGAACAGGAGCGCATAGACCGGTTTTGCGAGTGGCGGAAGTGGGGCTTTCTTGATCCAGTGAATGATGTTTTTGGTTTCATCAGTCACAGTTATCTTGTCTCCGAAGTCACTCAGGGTTTGCTCCAGCTCAGCTTCGCTCATCGGAACAGTCTTTAGACCAAGCGGGCCAACTGACTTAGACCAGAGCTTTACATAGCTGTCTGCTCCCCCAGGAATTGGCTTCTTCGAGTAATTCTGGTGAGCTCGCAAAAACGAATCCATGAATGCAACGTGCACCCAGAGCAGCAGGTCCTTGTCTGCTGCTCGATAATCCTTTGTTTCACCTGCCGCTGTTTCATAGCTGCCGCTGACGCTCTTGTGCATGCGGTTCACTCTGGAAGCCTCACCCTTGATTGCGTCGTGTGACCCAAAGGTGGTGACGGTTAGCCATCGGATTGTTCCAGAGAGTCTTCCCAGAGGATCCTGCTCATACCGGGAGTGCTGAGCAACACCTGTCAGGGACCCTGGGTGGAGAGCCTGCATTAGTAGCGCCCTTACTCCCCCAACCAAGGTGGAGAAGTCGCCGTGGACTATCCATGGAGCATCCTCTGGTGTGTAAAAGCCTGGTTCGTCTCCTGCGGCAACAACCTCAAGCCAAGGCGGAATTCCATCAGCAGCACCG
>Ga0209654_1001810_pt1 | contig 15933 bp, 14 predicted proteins | sample SaaInl1SG_22_DNA_FD_184646 | JGI IMG/M metagenome (GOLD analysis project Ga0209654, IMG submission 184646) | Marine microbial communities from expanding oxygen minimum zones in the Saanich Inlet - ESP_161SG_22_DNA (SPAdes) (version 2) | ecosystem: Environmental > Aquatic > Marine > Intertidal... | reverse complement strand
TAAAAAACAGATAACAACTGTTAGTCCTAAAAAAATGGTGAATGTACTCATATTAACTCTCGTTTTGTGTGTTCGTAATTTTCCGAATTTGGTCAGCAAAGAAACCACTTTTTTCTGGATATTTCAACGCCAATATCTCATAGGCTTTTTTTGCCTTTTTTAATTTCCCTTGTTTGAAGTATACCTCCGCCAGTGTCTCGGTCATGAGTGTATGTTCATCAAACAGTTGTTTTTTGGTCAAATCATTTTGTTTATTATCAGTTTTAGAAACAACCAATTTGGGTGCGTCGGAAATAAACTTATCTATTAAGCGGTTGTGGTCATCAGTCTTAATAGGGCTGTTGTCTAGATGTTGCAACCAATCCACAAAAGATCTCACTTCGTTTGATGAGTCTTGTGCAGTTGTTACTTGATTAAGGTCGTTGCTTCCAGTTGGATGTGCTATAAGATGCAGCCTGTTTTTGGTCTGTAGAGAGCACGACTCTAGAAGCGATGTCTCTTCTGGTAAATTATTATCAACTGCAATTTGCCAACCCAGATGATGCAGAGCTTGGAAGTATGGATATTGTTGTGTTAATGTATTTAAATGGCTTAAAGTGACTTCAGGCTCCTCAAGGGCTTTTTCCCTAAGTTTAGTCAAATATGTACGTTTGTGACTTACCATTTGGCAAGTGATTCGTTAAAAACATCTTGCGTAATACGCTCAAAAAGAACCTCATGTGCTTCAGCCTGAATGGATTGAAGTTGTGCTGTAGCATCAAAATCATAGAAAAAGCTAAATCGTTTTTCAAAATCATCATCTTCATTAAGCGTATTGAGGAAACGAACATTAACTGACATCGTAAGCCGGTTTTGCGCTGCGGTTTGTTGAGCAGTTGCCGTCATTGGACTCACACGATAATCCACAATCTCACCCTCATAAATAAGGTGTCCATTGACGGTGGTTAGTTCCAAGTTGGTTTGATTGAGTAACATTTCTTGAACCGCATTAGTGAAGTCTCTATCTAAACCTGGTTCAAAAACAGAACCAACTTGATCAGCGGCATTGTTGACAAAAAAGTTTACTTGAACCGTTTCTGCACCCTCAGGAATAGACGCCCCTGTAAATGAATAAAATTTACAACTCGCCAAAAATAAGAGCATTAAAAAAACGATCTTTTTCATGTTATAAATCTAAGTCAAATTGCTTGATTTTTCGATATAAAGTGCGTTCTGAAATCCCGAGCTCTGCAGCTGCGGCTTTACGTCTTCCTTTATTGCGTTCTAAGGCTTTGACAATGAGTTCTAATTCTTTGTCTTGAAGTGATAATGTTTCTGCCTCTTGTACTTCTTCGGCAAAGTCAAAATTATCGTTGTATGAAACAGATTCTCTTGCTAATTCAGACGATGGTTCAAAGGGGAGGGCCTCTTCAGTTGGATCTACTTCGCCATATATTTTTTGAATCAAACCTTCATGTTGGGTTTTTGCCTGATCCATGTTAGAAGAATTCATTAACTCATGCGTGAGTTTTTTGAGGTCGTTCAAGTCAGATTTCATATCAAACAAAACTTTGTATAAAATCTCTCTTTCTGAACCAAAATCGCCATCCGATTTCTTTGCGTTTATCACTGCTGGGAGATTGGCTTTAGATACAGGTAAATATTGCCGTAATAGCGATAGTGAAATGTTGCGTTCTTGCTCCAAAACAGAAAGTTGCTCAGCAATATTCCTTAGTTGCCGAATATTTCCAGCCCACTGTTGTTGCTCTAAAAGACTTTGTGCTTGCTCGTCCAAACGCACGGTGGGCATGCGGTATTTTTGTGCAAAATCGGCAGCAAATTTTCGAAACAATAAATGAATATCATCTTTTCGCTCTCTTAATGATGGTAAGTGGATTTCAACCGTGCTTAATCGGTAGTAAAGGTCTTCTCTAAATTTTCCTTTTTGAATGGCATCCATCATTTTAACGTTTGTAGCGGCTACCACACGCACATCTGTTTTTTGCACTTTCGATGAACCAACTTTCATAAACTCGCCATTTTCCAACACACGCAGCAGTCGTACTTGTGTGGCAAGCGGTAATTCTCCGACTTCATCTAAGAAAATGGTGCCTCCATGTGCAACTTCAAAATACCCGCTTCGCGTTTGGGTGGCTCCGGTAAATGCACCTTTTTCGTGTCCAAAAAGTTCTGAGTCTATTGTACCTTCAGGAATTGCCCCACAATTCACAGCAATAAATTTACCGTGTTTACGATTCGATAATTGATGAATAATTCGAGGAAAAACTTCTTTCCCAACACCCGATTCCCCTGTAACAAGTACAGATATTTCGGTAGGTGCAACACGCAAAGCTTTACCTATGGCAAAATTCAATTGCGGATCGTTACCAATAATCCCAAATCGCTGTTTAATATTCTGAACGTTATCCATGATGATGCCTTTGTGTTGGACCAAAATCTACAGCTTGTCCCAGTAATGTTGCCGAGGTACAAGACGCAATAGTAACATAAACAAAATCACCAACGGCGTAGTGTTCTTTTGGGAAAACAACTACGGTATTTTGTTGGGTACGACCGCTCCATTGAGCATCCGATTTTTTAGATTCTTTTTCAATGAGAACCTCAACGGTTTTGCCAATAAATTGGTTGTTTTTGTATCGGGCATGCTTTTGTTGCATGGCAACAATTTCCTGTAAGCGCCTTTTTTTAATCTCTTGTGGAATATTATCTTCGAGTTTTTTTGCAGCAGGAGTTCCAGGGCGCTCCGAGTACATAAACATAAACCCGAAATCATATTTTACGTATTCCATTAAACTCAAAGTGTCTTTGTGATCGGATTCCGTTTCGTTTGGAAAACCTGCTATCATATCTTGTGAAATACCACAGTCAGGAACAATGCGTTTAATGTCATCAATCAATTCCATGTATTCTTCACGTGTATGTTGGCGATTCATGGCTTTTAGTACTGCATTACTTCCCGACTGAACAGGCAAGTGGATGTAATTGCAAATGTTGGAATGTTTTGCCATGATGTGCAATACATCACGTGTCATGTCCTGTGGGTTTGATGTAGAAAAGCGAATGCGAATTCCAGGGTGGGCTTGGGCGACCAAGTCCAGTAATTGATGAAAATGTACCGCTGTTTTTTGTTGTAAGGCACTTGCTTTGGTAAAATCTTTTTTTGGTCCGCCACCATACCACAAATAGCTATCTACATTTTGACCGAGTAATGTCACCTCCTTATACCCTGATTTGGCTAGGGCGTTCATTTCTTCTAAAATACTTTTTGGATCGCGGCTACGTTCTCGCCCTCTAGTAAATGGCACCACGCAAAAAGTACACATATTGTCGCAACCACGGGTTATAGAAACAAAAGCTGTTACTCCATTAGATTGCAATCGTACAGGCTGTACATCACCGTAAGTTTCTTCTTTTGACAAGATTACATTTACTGCATCTCGACCCGCCTCAACTTCCGCAACTAAATTTGGAAGATCTTTGTAGGCATCTGGTCCAACAACCAAATCCACAATTTTTTCTTCTTCCAAAAAGGCACTTTTAAGTCGTTCGGCCATACAGCCTAAAACGCCCACTTTTACGTTTGGATTTGTTCTTTTTACGCTTTGAAAAGCTTCGAGTCGCTTTCGTACCGTTTGTTCTGCTTTTTCGCGAATTGAGCAAGTGTTAACCAAAATCAAATCAGCATCGTGAAGTTGAGATGTGGTTTTATATCCTGCTTCTCCAAGAATAGATGCGACAATTTCACTATCTGAAAAATTCATCTGACACCCATAAGACTCGATAAACATCTTCTTCTCACCAGCAGCAGTTTCCGAATCCAGCTCCAATATCTCTCCATTGAAGGCGTTCGGGTTTTTTAGCGCGATATTTTTTGGTTGATGCATCCTTTTCTATTGGCCCGTAAAAGTACAAAATATCAATGTATTTGACATTTTGTCATGTATTCATTTTTCCTAGTGTGGCAACTTAGGCCTTAGTACGCCGTAGCAATATGTCCCTAATAGTGCGGATGCTAACACAACAACTAGCGGAAAATAGCCAGCACCAATAAGTACATAAATAGGCCCCGGACAAGCACCTGTAAGCGCCCAGCCAAGCCCAAAAATAACGCCTCCAAATAACGGTGCTTTCACCAATTTTGTTTTATTTGGAATGTGGATTTCTTCACCAAAAAAGGAACGAAGTTTAAAGCGCTTAATAGATTGCGTGATGATTATTCCCAAGAAAACCGCAGCCCCAATAATACCATACATATGGAAGGATTTAAATTGGAACATTTCGTAGATGCGAAACCAAGACGCAGCTTCGGATTTAATCATTGTAATTCCGAAAAGAATACCGATTGAAAAATAAAGCATTATACGTTTCATAATAAATAAGGTAATAAGAAGTGATTCATAAGTAAGCCACCAATAAAAAATCCAATGACGGCAATTAAAGACTGTAATTGCAAATTGCTAAGCCCAGAAATGGCATGACCAGAAGTACAACCTCCGGCATATCGTGTTCCAAATCCAACTAAAAATCCACCAAGGGCTAGCAAAGCAAGCGTTTTTGGATTGGAAAAGGCATCTGCATTAAAAAAAGTTTCGGGCATAAAGTCCCTTCCTGCACCACGAACACCCATCGCATCTAATTGTAAGACCACATCTTGATGGATTTCTCCAACGCTTCCGTCCGACATATAGGTAGTGGCAATAAAACCACCCACAGCGGCACCAATAGCAACAATCAAATTCCAGCGGTATTGCCGCCATTCGAAATTAAAGAAAGCGGTCTTTTTACCTGCTCCAGCCATAGCGCACAGCGTTCGAAGGTTGGAAGACATACCAAATTGTTTTTCGGAAAAAAGCAGTAAAAATAAAACCACTGCAATGGCAGGACCGCCAATATACCACGGCCAGGGATCAGTAATAAAATTCATAATAAAAATATTTTGTCCAAATATATAAACACTAATTGGATTAAAATCAGATTAAATAGGTGTTGAAATTTACGTTCAATACTTGTATGTTTTTTGATCGAATTACAACAATTTAATGAGGGTACAATTTTTACTAATCATAAATTCTTCTACTTTTGTTTCGAAAAATCGCATCAATGTCCAAGAACTTAGTCATCGTAGAGTCTCCCGCAAAAGCCAAAACCATCGAGAAGTTTTTGGGAGAAAAATTCAAAGTAGTTTCTAGCTACGGTCATATTTCAGACCTTCCAGCCAAAGAGCTCGGTGTTGATGTTGAAGGCGATTTTAGTCCAAACTACATAGTTACCGACGACAAGAAAAAAGTGGTTAGAGAGCTTAAATCACTTGCAAAGAAAGCGGAGGTGGTATGGCTAGCAAGTGATGAAGATCGAGAGGGAGAAGCTATTGCTTGGCATTTGGCAGAGCAGTTGGATTTGGATCGTAGCAACACCAAACGTATTGTTTTTCACGAAATCACAAAGAATGCCATTCAACACGCCATTGAGCATCCACGTACAATAAACCAACATTTGGTTGACGCACAACAAGCGCGCCGGGTTTTGGATAGGCTGGTTGGCTATGAATTATCACCCATCTTGTGGCGCAAGGTAAAGGGTGGATTATCTGCTGGTAGAGTACAGTCGGTTTCTGTGAGAATTTTGGTAGAACGTGAGCGCGAAATCGAGGCTTTTACGCCTTTGGCTACCTTTAAAGTTCAAGCAGAATTTACAACCAAAGATGGGAAGTCCGTCAAGGCTACTACCACCAAAACATTTGATAACGTAGAAGCAGCTCAAGCATTTTTAAACAATAATATTGACGCTGTCTATACCGTTTCTTCACTTGAAAAAAAGCCAGCAAAAAAATCTCCGACAGCTCCTTTCACAACCTCTACTTTACAACAAGAGGCTTCTAGAAAATTAGGGTTTTCTGTGAGTAGAACCATGTCAAACGCACAGCGTTTATATGAAGCAGGCCACATTACTTATATGCGAACCGATAGTGTGAACTTATCCAAGCAAGCGCTGAACGAAGCAAAAGAAGTTATTACCAAATCATACGGTGCAGATTACGCTCAAACCCGTGTTTACAAAACGAAAAATAAAGGGGCACAAGAGGCACACGAAGCCATTCGCCCTACAAATTTGGGTAAAATGCGTGTTGATGCCGCATCTGATGAGCAGCGATTGTATGAGCTTATTTGGAAGCGAACCATTTCGTCGCAAATGAGTGATGCCAAATTGGAACGTACTACGGCACAAATTAGTGCAAATAAACACGATATTTTGTTTACGGCTCGTGGAGAAGTGATTACGTTTGAGGGTTTTTTGAAAGTTTATTTGGAAGGTAAAGACGAAGAAGAAGAAGCGGCAGAAGGCTTACTTCCAAAAATGACGCAAGGCGATGCGTTAAATGCAAAAACCTTAACAGCAACCGAGCGCTTTAGCCGACCACCTGCTCGATACACTGAAGCCTCTTTGGTGAAAAGATTAGAGGAATTGGGTATTGGAAGACCGTCAACATATGCACCTACCATTACAACTATCATCAACAGAAAATATGTTGAAAAAGGTATAGTTGAAGGTACGGAACGCAACTATACACAATTGGTTCTTGCAGCAAACAATCTCAAAAAACAAATACTGACAGAGCGTGTAGGGTCTGAAAAAGGAAAGCTTGTTCCAACAGACGTAGGAAGACTTGTAAACGACTTTTTGGTTGCAAACTTCTCTCAGGTGGTTAATTACAATTTTACTGCTAAAGTAGAGCAAGATTTTGATTCGATTGCACTTGGCAAAGAGGATTGGAAAGGCATGATGAAATCGTTTTACAGCGATTTTCACCCTGTTGTTGAGGACGTTCGTGAGAATGCACAACGCGAAATTGGTGAACGCGTTTTGGGTGTAGATCCAAAATCAGGGCGTCAACTAAGTGTACGTTTAGGAAAGTTTGGTGCCATGGCGCAAATTGGGACAGTTGATGATGAAGAAAAGCCGCTTTTTGCCAGCCTTCATCCCGACCAGCAATTGGCAAAAATTACTTTTGAAGAGGCCTTAGATTTATTTAAACTCCCTATGCAGTTGGGCGAGTATGACGCAGAAGTGGTAGAGGTTAATAATGGCCGTTATGGGCCTTATGTACGTCACGGAAAATCGTTTGTTTCATTGCCAAAAGGTAAAAATCCATTGACCACTTCGCTAGACGAAGCCATAGCGCTTATAGAGGAAAAACGCCTTGCTGACGCACCCATTGCTACTTACGAGGAGTTGCCGGTAACCAAAGGTGTTGGTCGCTTTGGTCCTTTTATCAAGTGGAATGGGTGGTTCATCAATGTGTCCAAAAAATATGATTATGATGCTTTGACCGAGGCTGATATTGCAACGCTAATCGAAGATAAAAAGAAAAAGGAAGCCGAACGTATTGTAAAAAACTGGGAAGACGAAGGTGTGCGTATCGAAAAAGCGCGCTGGGGCAGACACAATCTGATTAAAGGTAAACTAAAAGTGGAGCTTTCAAAAGATGTGGATGTGTCGAAAATGACACTCACTCAAGCTATGGCACTTCTAGAAAAGAAAAAGCCAAAGAAAAAACGCACCAAAAAGAAGTAAGTGGATTTTGAATTTTTAAGCCCGGTTGAAGATAAATTACTTGCACATAATGTAATGCTGCCAGAGCAAGTCTTAGGTAGAAATTTACGAATCCACACAAAAAAAGATGGTTTTCCTGAAATAAAAGATATTAAAATTGCTATCGTGACCCTAGAACCACGATTAAGTAAGGACGAATCTATTCACTTTAGATTTAGAAAACATTTTTATCAATTATATTCTGGGAATTGGGATTTTATTTGTGCTGATTTGGGTGTGCTCAGAGCTGGCGAAAGCCCGGAAGACACACTTTTTGCATTACAAACTTTGGTGCAGGAGATGCATCAACGTAATATACTTACCATAGTTGTTGGTGGAGAACAAGAGAATACACTAGGGTTATTTCGTGGACTCAGTAAGATGAATTCGTTTGTTAACCTGACTTCAATAGATTCGCGCTTTGATTTTGGAGCACCTGGCGTTTTGGTCTCGGATGATAGTTATATGTCAAAAATAATTACAGAAAAACCCAATAACTTAAAGCAGTTTACTAATTTGGGGTATCAGAGTTACTACGTGTCTCAAGAAGAATTAGACCTGATGCAAAAACTATTTTTTGATGCATACAGGTTAGGGGATATTACGGCCGATAATCACGAATCTGAACCTATTTTACGAGACACGGATATATTATCTGTAGATTTTAATGCCATCAAGGCAAACGAATTGGATTGTAATAATGGAAATCCTAATGGTTTTAACGGTACAGAAATTTGCTCTTTGATGCGCTATGCAGGGCTTAGTGACCGACTTAACGTGTTGGGTTTGTTTGAGATGCCATCTACAGCCAGAGCAGATCAATTGCTTGCCCAAATGGTCTGGTATGTTTTAGAAGGATTTTGTTATCGAGTAAATGAATACCCATTTTCCATCCATGAACCTTGTACTAAATTTGTTGTACCACAAGAAAAAGAAACATTAATTTTTTTTCGCAGTGAGAAAAGCCAGCGTTGGTGGATAGAAGTTCCTAAAGGAAGAATACATAATAATAATGAAGAAACTACGTTATTACCATGTGCTGAAAAGGACTACCGAATGGCGCTAAAGGGTGAAATTCCCAGCCGTTGGTGGAAATCAGTTCATAGAAGTATGCATTAAATTCCATATTTTTGAAAAAGTTACTTTAAATATCAGAGTAATCAAATTAAATAATTGCATGAATAAAACATTGCTCTTTCTTCTTATCGCCCTACTTATTATAAGTTGTGGTAAGCAAAATCAAGGTGAACTTGTTGGGGTTAAACAGAAGAAGTTTTACGAGACTAAGCCTCACGGCATGTCACTTATTCCAGGCGGTTCGTTTATTATGGGTTCTTCGGATGAAGATATTATTGCAGCTAACGATAATACAACTCGCACCGTTACTTTACGTTCGTTTTGGATGGACGAAACTGAAATAACCAATGCTGAATACCAGCAATTTGTTGAATGGGTTAAAGATTCAATTATTAGAACTGAACTTGCTAAAGCAGCTTTACTAAATGGTGGTTATTTTTCGGTTTCTGAATTCCCAACAACAGACGATGAAATTGAAACTAATCCCATTTTAGCATACTTACCCCTTTATGACATGGATGATTTGGAAGACACTGGGGATGAAGATAAAAGTGGATATCAGCAATATCTTGAAGAAAACTTTTCAGATTACGTTTCGAATTATTACGAAACTGAAGATTTACCAGATGAAGAATATCACCATCACTTACCGTTAAACAGAGATGTTGATATTGTAAAAGAGCGTGAAGATTATCCAGACTTAGAATACGCTAGGGTTTTTGAAGAAACCATTTATTTGCCTGAAAGCGAATGGTTTAACGGAGAACCTGCTTTAAACACCAATCTTTTTAAATATAGATTTGCAAGCGTTGATATGAAACAAGCTGTTGCAAACCCGGATAGTGCACGTTCAAGTTTTGCTCGTTATGAAGTCCGTGAGGTGTATCCAGATACCACTGTGTGGATTAAAGATTTTGATTACAGTTACAACGAGCCCATGCATAACGATTACTTTTGGCATCGTGCATATGCCAATTATCCGGTAGTGGGGATTGATTGGCATCAAGCTAGAGCCTTTGCACATTGGCGTACAAAAATTAGAAATGATTATTTGCGAAGTAGAAAAAAGCGTAAATCAACTACAGGTAAGTTTAGATTGCCTACAGAAGTAGAGTGGGAGTATGCAGCCCGAGGTGGTTTAGAGTCCGCAATTTATCCATGGGGTGGACCTTATTTGACAGATGACAGAGGTTGTTTTATGGCAAATTTTAAACCAAAGCGCGGAGACTATGCGGCTGATTTATCACTCTACACTGTTGAAGCGGATTCGTATGAGCCAAATGAGTATGGTTTGTATAATATGTCCGGTAATGTGTCAGAATGGACTAATTCTACATATACAAAAGACACCTACGAATTTATGTCAACTGTTAATCCAAATTATAATAATTTTAACGACTCCCAAAAAGTCACACGCGGCGGGTCATGGAAAGATGTAGCATATTATTTGCGTGTCGCATCCAGAGACTATGAATATGCCGATAGTGCTAGAAGCTATATAGGTTTCCGCCTAGTAAGAGATTATTTAGGTGCAAATGAAGTTCAACAACAATAAATCTTTAAAATGAAGAAAAAAAATAAATTCCCTATTCCAGAAAACATTTTGGAGCTCATGTTTGGAGCAGGTGCATCAGTTGTTATTATTGGTGCATTATTAAAAATCACCCATAACGAATTCATATTTTCGGGCAACACTTGGTTGACAGCTGGCTTGGTAACAGAGGCCGTTATTTTCCTAATTGCAGGACTTAGAGGGTTTGTTACGCTTAGGGATAGCGGTTCTGCTGTTTCGGATGAAGATGTAACAGATTTGTCTGGTATTGCTCAGGAAGCCCAGGCGTTGAAAACTGCTTATCAAAATGCAACCACCAAGTTACAGACATTAGGGTCCGATCTTTCAAACGCATTAGGTGCTACCACATCTTTTGAAGTTCCGTTAGACTTACCTACAAACATGAATAATTTAAATGCTAATGTTGCTCAAACAAGTGAGACCTTAAAGCAACTTTCCTTGCTTTATTCTGCAACAAAAGACGCGGTTTCAACAGAACCTACGGCACACAAACAAGTAACACAAGACTTAAATGATCTTCAGTCCGAACTCGCTTCTTTAAAGCAAACCATAGGAGAACTTAACACTAAATATGCTGATATTCTTGGCGCAATGAAAAACTAGTTATGGCTGGAGCAAAGCAGGATACGCGGCAAAAGATGATCAACATGATGTACTTGGTATTCATCGCCATGTTGGCGCTGAATATCAGTAAGGAAGTGTTGGCTACGCTAGGTTTAATTAATGACGATATTGCACAGGCCACCCAAGATTTGGTTGCTGATAGTGCTGAGAAGTACACAACGTTTGACAATAATGCAAATAACGAATACTACAGAGTTGCCGCTGAGAACACACCTAAAATAAAAGAGGTAACCGATGCTTATTACACTTATATTGAATCTATCAAGCAAGGCTTGGTTTCAAGTGGCGAAAACGGTTATCGCATAGTGCGAGAAGATCAAACCACAGGAACTGTAGATACGATTGTAGATTACCAAACAATGGATAAGTCACAATACTTAGATGAGTTGTTTTTTGTAGGGGGGCAATACACTGAAAGCGGACAAGAATTTATTGATAAATTTTCGTCTTTTCCGTCACAGATTCAAGCCGTTTTAGACGACTTCATTGCTGCCGACTTGGAGAAAGACCCACCAACAGAGGCATTGCCCGAGGGGGAATATGCCGATTTTGATTTTGCTTTTCTTTCAGACTTAAATCAGCGTTTTGCCTATTCTGAAGAAGTACTAAACAGAGACGGTAAATACATGCCTTATTTGAATTACCACTTTGAAGGTTTTCCGCTTATTGCATCGCTTTCAAAACTGACAAAAATCCAATCGGACATTCGTTTTGTAGAAAATAAAGTTCTTGAAAACATTCTGAGTACAATTAACTCCCACGAAGGAGGACTTAATAAATATCAAACCCTGTTGGAGTCAACAAAATCTTCCTATTACACCAATGAGTTGGTAGATGCTTCTGTTGTAATGGGTAAAAAAGATTCAAACTTTAAGCCAAGTCGTGTCGAGTTATCTCTAAACGACCGTCCTATGACATTGGGTAGTGATTTTATTATTGCTGCTGGTGGAGTACAGCTCAATAAAAAGTTTACATCCCCGGGTTCTTACAAGCTCACAGGAAAATTATTTTTTGAGCGTAACAATGAGGAGCAATCTGTAGATGTATCACAAATCATTTCTGTGATTGACAAGCCAAACGATGCCGTTATTTCTGCTGATCAAATGAAAGTGGTGTATCGTGGGTTGCCCAACGATTTATCCATATCTATCCCTGGCATTCCAAATAACAAACTCAGCGTTCGTGCTACAAATGGAAAAATTAGACGAAACGGTAGTAAGTTTCTTGCTATTCCTGATGGAGATAAAGTGGGTAAAAGCATGAGAATATTTGTGTCAGGAGAGATTAATGGCGCTACCATTAATGCACCTGGGCAAGATTTTCGTATTAAGCCCCTGCCTCCAGCGTTGGGCTCCATAGATTTGGGTCCACGTTTAGGGAAATTTAATAGTGGAGATATTATTCGGGAGTATGTTCCATCAGGAACGATTGCAGCGAAGTTCCCTGATGATTTTGATTACAACCTTGATGTAACGGTTAAGAGTTTTACGATAAAGGTTGGTAGTAGGGCAGCTATACCCATTAAAACCAACAGAATTAAAGATTCTCGTGTAGTTCGCTCATACTTAGAAAACGCTTCCAGAGGGGATATCATATTTATTTATAATATCGATGCGCAAGTGCGCACTAAAACGCAAACAATTGACAACGTCAAAGTAACTGACTTTGCACTAACTATTAAGTAATGAAAAGATATTTTAGATTGCTTGTTTTGTTGTTTGGATGCGCTGTTTTGACTGCACAAGTAAATGTACTAAACGCTGACCAGCCCAATGAAATTGGGGTGTTATCTAAAAAACAAAAAGAAGCGTTGAGTTCTCAAAAATATCTTGCGTATCCATTTGTTGACGAAAAAGACATCATGTGGAGTAAAATTGTTTATGAAGAGATTGATTTGTCTGAAAAGTTTAATCATCCATTATTTTTTCCAAAAGATGGACTTTATGTTAGCGAAAGAAAATCGCTATGGAGAACCATTCGTGAAGCAATTCTTTCGCATAAAATTAACAATATATATAACGATGCAAATCCAAATTTTACTGAAAAGTTTGATCGCAGCACATATATGAGAAGGCTAGAGAATAGTGAGGGTCCCGAAGTAGTGCCTTTAAAATCAATGGATATAGTATCATATAAAATCAAAGGTATTTGGTATGTGGACAAGCGTATTGGTGAAATGAGATACCGATTGTTGGGAATTATGCCTAGAGGGAAGGATATGAACAACCTTGATAATGATGAACCCGTTGATTTGTTTTGGTTGTGGTATAAAGACTTACGCCCCCTATTACACGAACAACTTGTTTTTGATGATAAAAACAATGCCAGCAGGATAACCTTTGATCAGTTGCTTACTTCCAGACGTTTTACATCTCGGATATATGCAATTGATAATGTTTTCAATGACCGTGCAGTTGACCAATACGTTGACGACCCCTTTATGCAATTAATAGAGTCTGAGCGCTTGAAGAGTGTTATTCGAGACTTTGAACAAGACCTTTGGTCTAACTAAAATTTGAGACTACCTCATAAGCATAAAAACCTGTCAGTCTAAACAGGTTTCAGATTCCATTAGTTTATTAAATTATAAATGATTTAGTATTTTGAAATAAACCTAACTGCCATAGCGGTCCCGTTTAGGTGGGTGGTAGGCAGGTTCAGATTGACGGATTTTTATACAGCCTCCTTTTATGCAACGCGATGTACTTATTGTTGGTTTTGGTCTTGCCGGTTGGGCACTTACTGAAGCATTAAAAAAACAAAACATCTCTTTTGTTGTTTTCGATCCGCTTAAAAAATCGAGCTCTAGAACAGCGACGGGGATTTTTAACCCAGTTGTGCTTAAAAGATTTCGATCTATTGATAGTGCGAATGAAATTATGGATCATGCCATTCCTTTTTACAAGCAGCCAAAATATAAAGATGCTTTTCATCCGTTGCCTATTCATCGTGTTTTAACTTCGGTTTCAGAGCAAAATGATTGGGCTGTTGCTTCTGATAAAGCCGAATTGAGTTGTTATTTGAACCCAGCTATTCTCAATAATATAAATTCTAATATACATACGCCTTTTGGTGTTGGAGTTGTCGAGCATACAGGTTGGATTGACACCAATAAACTCCTTACTATAGCACACAAAGAAATCGATCAACAAGGTGGCTTTGTCGCGGAATCATTTAATTATGAAGCACTAAAAATTTCTGCCAATACACTTCGCTATAAAAACTGGAAAATAAGTCACGTAGTTTTTGCAGAGGGAGTAGGGGTTTTAAAAAACCCTTGGTTTTCGTATCTACCTATTGTCCCAAACAAGGGGGAATGGTTGATAATATCATGCAAAGGACTTGGTTTAAAAAATACAGTTAAAAGTAGTGTGTTTGTTGTCCCTCTGGGGAATGATTTGTATCGAGTTGGCGCTACTTACGCGCGCAAATTTGAAAACACCCTTCCTACTGAAAAAGCAAAAACATGGCTGATAATGCAATTTGAAAAACTAACATCTTTACCATTTGAAATCATGTGTCACGGAGCGGGTTTACGTCCTACTGTTCCAGACAGAAGGCCTGTGGTAGGTTCACATGCAAAACACACCAATATTTGGTGTGTCAACGGCTTGGGTTCTAGAGGTGTTTTATGGGCACCATACCTCGCTGCAGGTCTTGTTGGAGCGTTTCAGGACCCTCAAATGATATCTCCAGAACTACATGTAGCACGTTTTTGAAGACTGTTTTAAACGTAAAAGTTAATATTTTCAGAAATCTCACTTCTTTTTTTACAAATCAGGGTTTTTTATTTCTATAATATTTAAATAATAGTAAAGTATATAAATCGCTTATAATCAGCTTTTTAAAATAATCCATCGAAGAAGAACTGTGTTTTTAATATTTTAATTTCATTAAATTTTAGAATTTGTGAATAACTAGTCCACTTTTATGAGATTTACAGGTTGGATGTATACTTTTTTTATTAACTTTAGAAAAATTAAATAATTATGGCTTACTCATTTGAAAACAGTAAAGGTAAAACGTATTACCTGCACACTAAAGATGTTACATTAAAAGGAGGAAGAAATCAAACGATTTATTACTTCGCTAAAGATCAGCGCGACAACGCTTGCGATTTGCCAGCTGGCAAAAAAGTAGTAGAAAACGAGCGTACTGGGCTTCCTTTTGTAAAGTCTGCTTAATTTATTAAGCACATATTGTATTAAAACCCTGCCTTTTGGCGGGGTTTTTTATTAACGCATGGGGGTCCAAGTTCCGTTTTGCCAAATAAACTCTACAGACTCATATTTCATTTCTCTAGAAAACTTTCCACCATTTATAATTACTTCTTGGGAGTCAATAAACAAGTAATTATCATAATTTGGCTCTACTATGCTATAAAAGGTAACTGAGCTCGCTATAATTTTGGGATTTTGATTGTTGCTTTCTACAATTTTTAAAATCTTGCCTTCACGTCCTAAGTCTAAATCCTCTAGCGTAATATATGAATTGGCGCTACTATTATTAATTATCAATATATCTATATCATCAATATTAACAAATCTTGAATCACTTGAATTCGGAGATGTAGGTAAACCTACTTTTAATTGTTGTCCTTGTGGAGCTGCAGGGTAACTTGACGCAAATTCAACACGCTGTAGGTCTTTTAAAGGCTTATTCACCCATAGTCCACCTTCAAAAGCAAGCACTTCATTGTCTGCAGGGGCATTTAATGTAACATCAGCTGCATCAGCTAAATCCAAAACTTCGGTAAGATCTATTGTTGTAGCAGCTAGATTATTTGTTATGCTTAAGTTTTTTGTATTGAGACTTAAATCTTGAATTTCGTTTGTTGGGTCATTATCAGCATCATCAACACTGGTGAGTAATGCCCCTCCATCTGTACCTGCGGACACTACGTTTCCAGTGTCAAGACTAACGATGGTTTGAATTTCGTTTGTTGGGTCATTATCAGCATCATCAACACTGGTGAGTAATGCCCCTCCATCTGTGCCTGCGGACACTACGTTTCCAGTGTCAAGACTAACGATGGTTTGAATTTCGTTTGTTGGGTCATTATCAGCATC
>Ga0209654_1001806_pt1 | contig 15944 bp, 18 predicted proteins | sample SaaInl1SG_22_DNA_FD_184646 | JGI IMG/M metagenome (GOLD analysis project Ga0209654, IMG submission 184646) | Marine microbial communities from expanding oxygen minimum zones in the Saanich Inlet - ESP_161SG_22_DNA (SPAdes) (version 2) | ecosystem: Environmental > Aquatic > Marine > Intertidal... | reverse complement strand
TACGAAAAAACTGATATATGGTACCCTATATAGTACCCTATAGGTTATTTTGATGAAAAATAAAACCCTAACTACTTGTTTAATAAGTAATTAGGGTTTCTTGGATGTGGTCCCACCTGTACTTTAACCATTTTTGTAATCTGTTTATTATCAATTGATTACGTGTGTTTTTTTAGTTAATATGTCCCACATGGTGGGACAACTTGTCCTATTTTGTGGGATAGACAATTGGGTGGTGGGATAACTTTTACCATATTTTATCTTCTGGTGGGATAAAATGTGTGGTCCAAAAAGAACCACCTATTTCAAATATACAACTCAAAGGGGGTTTGAGTAATTTATATCATAATTGAAATGAAAAAAATTCCCCCTCTTCGTTGTAATGTTAATCAAAACACAATCTCAATTTAGAGTTCTTTATATTGTTTTAATTCGATTTCCCGAACCATCTCTTTGTTTTTTAAGTTGGTTACCTCTATCACCTTTTTATTCAGTAGAAACCCTACAACAGATGCTGAATCAATCAATCTCTTATTCTTCCACTTGATACCTTTAATCTTATTATCGTGGAGGTACTGAAATATGGTTCTTCTACTCACTCCTAACTCTTCGGAACAATCATCTACCGATATCCATTTATAGGTTTCAAGACCTTCCAATTTTTGTTCAAATAGATTTTCCATTATAACCAATTTCTATTTTTCAGTTCTCTAACTGATGAGGTTATATAAGATGAATGTTCTTGTTGGAGAACTGAGTGAGTTCCCCAATTGATACTCCAATTCTTCTTATCTACCGAACCCAATTTCATAAGGTGTTTTCCTATTCCATCGTAGATAGAAATTTCTTTTCCTTCATCTACAAACCCTATGAGTCTTTTATTGGGTGAGTTCCCAATGTATTTGAATGGAATCACAGAGTTTATTTTTTTATTGATTCCATCAAGGTTTTGATTCAACCTCAACGAGTAAGAAGGTAAATACTTCCTCCATTCATCATATCTGTTAAAGAGATTCATTATTTCGTTGTATTCCATATCAGTTTCTCCTTTTAGAGTTTTAATCAGTTCATCTCTTTTTTCAATTGGTGGAATCCAACCTCTCTCCATCATGTGGTTTAATACCAATACATCTGTGTATTTCATCAAACCTTTGATTCCTGTTTCTTTCATGGTTTGGATTAAACCATCTATTTCGTATTCATTAATTTGTTCCATAATTGTTGTTCTTTTTAGTTCATAGGGGTACATTCCTCTTACTATAAATATTACAGAGTATATTTTTGTAAATTGTTTAAGAAATACGTTACAAAATAAATTGTGATGTGATAATTAAAATAAAACAATAAGATTTATAAAAATGGAAAAAAACTATCATGAAAACGGACAATTAGAAAGTGAAGGAAATTATATAAATGGGAAGAAAAATGGGTTATGGAAATATTACCACGATAATGGTCAATTAGAAAGTGAAGGATACTATATAGATGGTAAGGAGAATGGGTTATGGAAAAACTATTATGAAAATGGTCAATTATATAATGAAGGAAACTTGGAATTTGGAGAACGAGAGGATGGATTATGGAAATATTACCATGAAAACGGACAATTAAAAAGTGAAGGATACTATATAGATGGTAAGGAGAATGGGTTATGGAAAAACTATTATGACAACGGACAATTAAAAAATGAAAACAATTATATAAACGGTAAGGAAAATGGGTTAAGGAAATGCTATAATGAAAATGGTCAATTAGGTTTAATAGGACATGTTGAAAATAATAAACTAGAAGGATTTCATAAACACTATTATAGAAATGGTCAAATACAAAAAGAGATAAACTTTAAAAATAGTAAAAGACATAATTTGTGGAAAGAGTATTATGAAAATGGTCAATTAAAAATTGAAGGTAATTACATTGATAATTTAAAGGATGGGGAATGGAAAGAATACGATGAGAAAGGAAATTTAAAGTCTAAAACTTATTTTGAAATACATAAAGATTACCATTTAAATGGTCAATTAAAAAGTGAAGGTAATTACGGAGATAGTAAGAAAGTGGGGAGATGGAATTATTATCATAAAAATGGTGAATTAGAAAGTTGGGGATATTATGAAGATGGTAAGAAGGAGATGACATGGAATTATTTCAATGAAAATGGTAATTATAAGTCCGAAATTTATTTTAAAAATGGAGAACCTTTCGATTAAAAAATAACCTCAAAAATCTCAGAGTACCAATTATCATCATCCTCATCTTTAATTTCCTCACATTTATTTAACTCTATGAGAAAATCATTATCAACTTTTGGAATTTCTGATGTAAATCCAAAATCTGTAACTTGAATTTCAGAATTTTGTGGACCTTCAAGGATGATTTTCATTATTTCACTCTTCAAATCAGAATTAGTGGATTCAACCATAAGTTCATATTCATCTTTTTGAATCATTACAAATTTTTTCTCCGAGAACAATTCCTTTAAAAAATTTAAAAAATAAATTGGGTTGTCAGGTCCATCAATGAATCCTCCATGTGTATCGTCTGAATCTTTATCGTAAATATAAATGTCAATATGATTATTTAAAATATTAAGTAAATCTTTTTCGTCATATTTAAATTTAAAATTACCTCGAATCAAACTACTGTGGTGAGATATTTCGTATTCTTTTATCATTAACTAAATATATAAAAATTACCCTATCATTTCCCATTTAGAGAAAAAAACTAACTCCGATATAAAAACCACTCCGATACCCATTTTGGAAAAAAGTATTTTCTCAGTTACAAGAAACCCAAACCATTTTGGTGTGGTATTCATTTTAGTTTATAGAAGTTCATCCCTCTTACTTAAATGTATTACTGAGGTGTTTTTTTTGTAAATTGTATAAGAAATACGTTACAAAATAAATTGTGATGTGATAATTAAAATCAAATAATTAATTTATGAAAGAAATTGATGAAATAAATGATGCCCTTTCTGAGGGTAAGATTACTAATTCAAAAGAATCGACAGATTTTATTGTTTCTGCAAGAGTTACGTGTGATGGTTATGAAATATATCAAATAAAACCTGCAGATATAGATGATTCTCAAATTGAATTTGACAAACATCTTTTTTATTATCTACCTAGTTCAGAGGTTGCTAAATTACTATTAAGTGGAAAGTTAATTTTTATTAACGAAAATGACGAATTTGAACATTATCACTCGCTTATAGAAGAAATTCATGGTGAAATAGTTTAAATGTTTATCTCATATCATGATAATGGAAATATGTAATAATTTAATTTGGTGTTTAATACAAAAAAAATAAAAATATGGTTGATAAAGAAAGTGGGGTATTAGGTTTTTATGATTTAAAAAGTAAAAACTTGATCTATTATGAAGATAATGTGTTAAAAATTAAAACATATAAAAAACCCGGAAATTTCAAAGATTATGAAAAAAATCATCTTGTCCTTATTTGGGGGGAAGAAACACCTCAAGAACTCTTTAATAAAATAATCTCACAAGAAACTAAAGAATTAAAAGGAGGGATTGGTTATTTAGTGTTTCTTACCATGAGTGTAAAAAAGAAAAATGAAGCCAGAGAATGTTTCAATATGATAAAAGAACATGATGAAGAACTATACAACTCTTTTGGGAAGGATATATTAGAAGGTATGGGGTTAAAGTCAACAGAAAAAAATTGGTGGAAATTTTGGTAAATCTGAGATAATATTTATCACCAATTAGGTGTGATAACAATTTTTATCTATAGACACTTCCCAAACCAAACTCCACGTATTGTAAAATAAATTGTGAAGTGATAATATAAATTATTTGAAGAAGTAAACATGAAAATAGAAATTGGAGAATCACTTGTCATGAGTTATCTAAAACATGTTGAACTATGTAAAATAGTTCAATCGAATTGGAGGGTTTCAGGAAATTGGGTTATCGGTAAACAAGAAAGTGAATTGTCAAGTAATTATTTTGATCAAATTAAAAAGAATGAATTATTGTCAAATATTTTTAAAGAAAATTCATTTGATCAATTAATTAAACAATCAGAAATAGATGTAATAGGCATTAACACTCTTGAAAACACTGTATATGCTTATGATGTAGCGTTCCATAGTCTGGGGCTAAATTATAAAGGAAATGAAGGGACTTGCGAAGTGGTAATCAAAAAAATAATCAGATCTATATTTACACTTCAGATTTACTTCCCTGAATTTCAAAATATTGAGTCATTTTTTGTAACTCCTAAGTCAAATAATAAGTTGAATAAATTAATGATAAAATATTTAAATGAAACAAATAAAATTTTAGGGAATGATTTTATTAAACTTGGGTTTTTATCAAATGATAGTTTTTTTCAAAACATTGTTGACCCAGTTATAAATTCTACAAAAAATGAAAACGATACCTCTGAATTATATCTAAGATCTGTAAGATTAAATCAATTAGACAAAAGAGTAAAGGAGAATAAACATCAACCATTAAAACACGATTCTAGTAATAAAAGAACTATTAATGGAATGAAAATAGGACAGTATATAAAAAACAGTCTTTATAGTTTATCTTCTAATGGTAGACTAATTGATTCAGATATCTTTAAATTAGAAGATCCAGTATATTGTAAAAAAGTATTTAAAATTGGGTTTCCAGTTCTTATTAAGAATACAAGATCTAAAAAAGATGGATTGGGATTTAATCGATATTACAAAGATGAAATTGTCAAAGGATATTGGTTATGTTCTCAATGGATAGAGAATCAATGGGATGATTATTTAAATTGGGAAAAAAATAAATTATAAAAATTATTATGGGAATATTCAACTTTTTTAAACCGAAAAAAAACGATTCAGAGATAATCAAAAAATTATTTCCAAATTTAAAAGGGATACATTTTGAGTCAATTTCGACTACACCTAAAGGTGATTCTCCTGAAAAGTTTTTTAATTCTGATATTGATGGAAAATGGTTTTTTTCAGTTCATAATTTTGCTATGATATTTAAATCCTTTTCTGATGAAAATTATGAAAAAAGTCTTTCTGAATTAATTGATTCAAATGGTATTGATTTAAACTCAATGAAAGAAGAATCCTCTCATTATTATTTTGAAGGAGATGGGTTTAAAATAGAGAAACCTAAATACCCGGGATTGAATCTTATAATTATCTCAAATGAAGATTGGACTCGTACAGATGTAGTAAAACTAAAGTCCTTTGATCAACTAAACGAGGTTCAAGTAGAATGGATAAGTGGAATAGATAAAATATATGAAGGAGAAGATGCTTTAAGTAGATTTAATCTATCAAAAGACCTGAAAAATGTTGTTATGTATTTCAAAGAAGAGGATAGTGACTATTTACTTATTCATATACCAACTTCAAACGTTGCAAAATCAATAATTAATCAAATTATCGATAAAAACAAGAAAGAAGATGAGTTTGTAAAAGTAAATGATGAAGGAGAATGGGAAAACTTACACGAAAATAATAATATAGTCATAGGTTATTTACCAAAACATCAAGCGGTAAGAATAAACCATAAAAAATCAGATGATATGGATTTTGATGAAGAGTATCTTAAGATAGATCAAATGTTAATGTCAATTGATTCCTATAAAAAAGAATACCCTTTCCTAAAAGATTTTAGAGAAAAACTAAAGGCAGGAGATATTTTCTTAGAAGACATGGATTCTTATATCAAGAATCAATATGGAAGTCTTGATGGACCAGAGATAATGTATACGATTAGTTTATTTGAACAAATAGAACACATATTAGCAATTCATCTTAACGAATGGGAAGAGAACAATGATAATGTCTATAAAGGATTTGTAGACATTGAACAATACCATTCTCTTTCACAGAAAACTATTATTTCATTGAGGGAAATGTTAACTAACAAAATTTCTGATTTAGGAAAAAACTGAATGAATTATCCAATGATTTATAAAAAACAAATATCAATTGATTGGAGTGGAATAGAGGATGAGGATGATTATGAGACTCGCGAAAAGAAATGGTATACTTATAAAAATAAATTTCCTAATGTGTCTTCAAAATCTCAATCTAAGATAAACTAAATAGTAATTTAAAATAGATAAAAAAGAAAGTTATGATTGAAAAAAAATGTACAAGTTGTGGACAAACGTTTATGATTGTTGAAAGTTATAATATTTGTATAATATGCAAATCACCAACTTTAGTTGAGGTCAAAAAATAAAAACTTTATTTTAAACATCCTATTTGTTGTACAGAGTTTCTATTGATAAACTTCTGTTAGATTTAACAGAAGTTAATCTATCAATTCCATAGGGAGAAAAAAACTAACTCCGATATAAAAACCACTCCGATACCCATTTTGGAAAAAAGTATTTTCTCAGTTACAAGAAACCCAAACCATTTTGGTGTGGTATTCATTTTAGTTTATAGAAGTTCATCCCTCTTACTTAAATGTATTACTGAGGTGTTTTTTTTGTAAATTGATATGGAAATACGTTACAAAATAAATTGTGATGTGATATTATATAAAAAACTAAAGTGAATTACTGTACAGAATGTAGAAATAAATTAAAATTAGACTCAAAATTTTGTGCTCAATGTGGAAAAAAAACACATTCTAAAACCGATAATTTTGATAGTAATAAATATGAATTTTCATTTATTAGTGATGGTATAGTAAAATCATCAATTTCATTTATCAAACAAAAAAAACGATCGGTAGATCCTAATATTTTCGAAGGTAATACCATTACAAATATTCAAAAAATAAAACCGATAAGTTTTTCTCCAAATGGTACTTGGAAGGTTTACAATAATAAAAACCAAATAACTCTTTTAATTGATTTTGAATCAAAAAGACCAAATAATATCATAACTCCAAAAAATGAAAAATTAGAATTTGGTCCATATGTCATTGAAGTTATTAAGTTTAAAACTAAAATCCATCAAACTAATTATCTAAAAATTTTAAAATCCTTCGATCCTGTTGTTATTTTAAATTTAAAAAATAATCTATTCAATCCAGACTTTGTTGAGGAGATTAAAATCAATCCTCTTGATTTACAATTAAATGAAAAACCATTTGAAAATTGTAATATTGGAGAACTTAATGTAAACATAAACTCTTATGTAGATGAAGGCGACTTCTTATGTGAAGTTGAAACTGATGAATCAACAATAGATGTGTTTTCTCAATGTAAAGGAAGAGTTTTATTTGTAAATCATCAATTTAACATTGATAACACTTTACTAGTAGTTATTGAAAAAAAACAACTTTCTGATATAGAAAAAAATAATGCTATTAATTTTTATTCATTGTCAAATCAAATCGGATCAAATGAATCTTTAACCGAAAAAAAACATGAAACTATATCTAATTTTTACAACATTATTGATGTTATAGATTTATGGATTTACAATTTAGAAAGTCTTGTTTCTTCATCCGTAATAGAAAATATTGAAAAACAATCTTTAGACTGGGTTGAAGGAATTTCATATACTTATAATATCGATTTTAATGACCCAGTATTTTGTATTCCCATTGACATTAGTAGGTCTTATGAAAAATACACATTAGATCATCCAATACATGGAAAATATGATTATCATCCAAGCAGTTTTATGATAAACTTTCTGAGTAAAAACGATATGATGAATTTTTTATCTCAATTTTTAACAATTCATAACTGTTTAAATGATTACGAAATACTTGAGGGAGATGATCATAAAATTGATTTTAGTTTAAAAACTCATATTTACTATATTAAAATTTGGAAAAAAGTCAAATCATTTATGGATTTAGGTTTGAAAAAAATAGATGTGTTTATCCACACTGTAGAAGTAACTCTACAACCTCCAAAACAACTTAACAATGATTCAAAAAGAGGAATACATCAAAATTCAAAATATATTAATGATTTATTTCCAAAATTAAATTCAAATATTTATAGAAATTGTGAGGGAGGGGTTTCAGATGGAAGAATGTTTGTTCTAAGTGATGACAGATCAGATATAATAATTTCCACCAATGAAAAGTTTTCTTTCAAAAAATTTAAATTTCTTATTGATTACTTTCAAATAGAGGATGATGTATTATTTAGAAATATAGATAGAATTAAATCAATTCTTGATATTTCATGTCATTTCAATTCAACAAACAAATCCACAACTTACAATCCAAAATTCATAGACTACAAAAAAGAAGATTCTCAATTTTGTATCGAAATAAAGGATAAAGTTTTGATTTCTTTTAATAATTTAATGGGCCTATATCAATTTAGAATTGATAAAGTTTCAAATAAAAATTGGGATGAAATAACTTTTATTGATGATGATAAATTAGATTTGTTTATTAGTCCTGATATAAATTATGAATTTAATGATAATCAAATAAAAGAGATTAAATCTCATATCGAAATATTTACAAAAGATATGATTGATGGAGTTGTAAATATTGATTTAGAAGTTGAAAAAGATTTGTTCTACTGGTATAACATAATTAGGGAACGAACTTATTCAAATATATCTCAACTAGATGATAAATCGTCTGAGGATGATACTTTAGGTGAAAATATTTGGTCTCATTGTGATGAATATATTCAAAGATATAACAACGAGGAGTTTATTGTCAAAAAAAACTCAATGAAGTTAAGAGTAATAGCTTTTGGGTCTATTCTCACATCTCTTGAAAATCTTATGCAACTAATTTGTAATACAGTTAATTTAAAACAAGAAAATCCTTTTCCATCAAAAAATAATTTAATTAGGGAAATTATTCATTGTAAAGCTTCACTTTATGGAGCTATTAAGTATTCAATTATGATTGGCATCGATAAAGATGATATAAAAAAATGGTATAAGAATTTTAATAATGATGATGAATTTATTAAAGGTAAAAACCCCTATAATAGACTAATTCCAAATGAAAACTTTCATTCCTATTATGAATTATCATCTTCAAACAAAAATGAGGTAGATGAATTTAAATTATTTATCAACGACCAAGATTTTCAAGGTCCATTCAAAATTAATGAAGAATCTCATTACATAAACGGTAAAGAAATTAAATTAAATTTCCTTGAATCCACTCTGATTTTTAGAATTCTGACAATTAAAAAAATTGCTGATAAAGAAGAATTAAAGGAAAATGAATTCGTATCAAAAAACATAGGTGATGAAAAATTCATTAAAAAAATAATTGAATGGTTTAAAATAAAACGAAAAGATCACTTCAAGGAAATATTAGAAATTATAAAACTTAAAAAAAACACATAAACATGGGTCTATTTAATTTATTTAGAGGTAAAAGTATAAGAGTAAGGGCAGAACAGTTTGATCAAAATGAAAAACAATATCTATATTATTTATCGTTAACAAAAGCAGTTTATGAAATCGGAAATTCAGTTAAAGAAAGTAGTGGGAATGATTTAGAGATAATAAAACCTGAGTTTGATAGGATAAACAATTTTTTAGATTCTACATTTTCAGTTAATGAAATTGAAAAATTAAAAAATGAAATAGGAGAAAGATTAGAAGATAATAGTTGGCAAGAACTGTTAGGTGATTTTTTAAGTAACTTAAAAGAAAGTCAAAAAGACAAATTCATTAGATCACTAATGATTTTTGCTAATTCTGATGGAATTCTTGAATTAGATGAAATGAATGTAATCGGAGAATGGACAAGAGGATGTTTTCCAAATAAAAGCGATGAAGAATTACATAATTATTTATTAGAAATAGTAAAAGGTTTATCAGATAATGAAGATAAATTAAATTTTGATTACAATGAATTTAATGAATTACAGAGAAAATCTATTATCGGATTACTTATATGTTTTGCTGCAGTTGATGAGTTAGATGATGAGGGTAAAGAAAGTGATTTGTTAAATGAAATATATGATTTTTTTCAAATTAATCAATCTGAAATTGATACCCTACCAGAATTTGATGAGGTTATAATTAATCTCAAAGGTTTAACAATTAAACAAAAAAATATTTTAAAATATTTAATTGATTTAATTATTAGTTCAGATGGTGAAATATCTGAGGAGGAAATTGCATTAACCAACTATTTTAATGAAGAAATAATTTTGGAAAATGATTCAGATATTGAAAAAAATGATCCAAAAATAACTGACATAAAATCATATGAAAAATGGTTAAAAACTGAGATAACAAATGAGGAATTAACTGGAAATATATATGATATTCTGAAATTGTTAAAAAAGTCTGAATTTTTTAAAAAGGAAGTGACAAACATGGAAATAATTTATAATGAATTAAAGAGAGGTGAACTTTCAAATGAAGACCAAGTAACCAAAAGAATGATTGAGATATATTCAAAAGAAATTAACGAAACTCCAATGTCAATTGAAACTTCAGTAAAACTTAAAACATCTAGTGATTCATATCTTCAGATTGAAAATATACTTGGAAATTTACTAAACACAATGGAGGCAGGGGGGGCTACCAACTCAATAGAGTATAGTGATACCCAACAATATCATACGATTACTACTTTTTTTCATAAGTTATTAAATGAAAAAAGTATTGGAGCAATGTTTAGTGCGATTACTGGTGGTGAAAAAATAAAGGAAGATGAGAGGGATGTTAAAGAAGAAAATAGTGATAATTTTAAAGAAAGTGGACCTTCAGTATGTTTAGATTGTTTTACTCTAAATGAAGACGATTCAAAATATTGTTCTGATTGTGGAATAAAACTTTAACTTTTTGTGTTAGAATAAAAACCAACCCCGACATAAAAACCACTCCGATACCCATTTTGGAAAAAAGTATTTTCTCAGTTACAAGAAACCTCTTGATTACTTGCTTACCATCTTAGATTTTGCTACTTTTAATTTATGAAGGTAAAAGTATCCTCCCTTAAACACCACCCCAAGAACAAAGAAATCTATACCCTTTCTTCTATTGAAGAACTCATGGAAAGTATCTCAGAGGTTGGATTATTACAACCCCTTATCATTGATTCTCGTAATCAAGTAATCATCGGAAATAGAAGATTTGAATCTATAAAACGACTGGGTTGGGAAGAAGTTGAGGTTGAGGTTAAAGAGGAGAATCATATCCAGAAGAAGTTTTAATTAAAAGAATATTAAGTTTTATAGATAAACTTAAAACAGACAAAGAGTTGTTTAGAGATATTTTTGATGATAAGGGAAACAAAAAAAATAATGATGAAAATTTGAATAATTTAATGTTTTTAACTCTTTATCCAAAATTCTTTATTAGTAATGAAATCGAAACATTAGCAAAACTATTAAATGAAACAGAGTCTGATAAATTTGATGGATATGATGAAATCGAACAGTATTACAGTTATTACGTTTACATAAGAGATTTTATGATTAATGAATCAAAAAAATATATGAAATGATTATTTCAGTAATAATTTTTATTCAACAACCAGAATGGGCAAATAAAGTAAATCAGTTCGCTAGTAATAATTACCTTTTTGGATTAATCCTTTTAGCAGTTTTAGTTTATTTGTTTTTTAAAATACCACAAAGAATTACTAAAGAAAATAAAAAACATACAGTAGTGTTAATTCAAAAAAATGTCTAAATTGATAAAGTGAAATTTCTATAGATGATAGATTTTGTGGAATCTGTGGAGAAAAAATAAATAGTTAGGATTCTCATGAAATGTTCAAATTGCAATGAAAAGATTTTAGAAGAAGACAAATTCTGCGGGAATTGTGGTATTAAAATTATTCGTTCACAACACAATGATCCACAGGAAAATAAAATTAAAAGCACTAAAAAAACTCAAAAAGAAATAGAAAATAAAAAAGTAGTAATTGAAGTCAATAAGTCTAAAAATAAAATTGAGTTTGATTTAATTTCGAAGATTCTTCTAGTTGCAATTATATGTTCCTTTTTACCTTTTATTTTGATCTCTTGGAATAGTATCAACGAATCTGAACTCTATTTGAATGAAGCAAAAGATTTTTTTCAGAAGGATTCTTTAGCCAAGTCAATAATTAAAATTGATCAATCAATTGTAACGTACTATAGACCAGAATCAATTAAGCTTAAAGCAAAAATCAAAGAAAAACAAAGACTTTATAAGGATGCGGCACGACTTTATAAAAAATTAATTGAAGATGGGTATAAAATGGACTCATTAAGAATTGATTATGGATTTGCTTTAATTAAAAGTAATGAATTCGAAAAAGGTATGGAATTCATTACTAAAGCTCTTAAGTCTGAAAATAAAAGAAAATATCCAATAAGATATGTTAATGAAGTTTTAGGAAATTCCGAAAAACAGACGAATAAGAATTTACTAATTTCTTTAGCTACAATGAATATTGATTTAGAAAATGATCGAGATAACCAAAGCCTTTTTACAAGAGCTAGAGTTTATTATTTATTAGAAATGTATAAAGAAACTATAAAAGATTATAGTGAATATATTGAAAAAAATCCTTCTTACTGGGGTTCTTATTTAAATAGGGGGATGGCGTTATATTATTATAAAGAATATAAAGAATCAATAAATGACTTGAATAAAGCATTAAGTTTTGATATAGAAGATAAATGGATGGGGCAAGTTTATAATTATTTAGCAAAATCTTATTCTGCTATTAATCAATATAAGAAATCCTATCAATATTTTAAAAAGGCAATTGATAAAGGCTTTTCAGTTTCGAATAGTATGGGCTCTGATTATTGGTTTGTAAAAAGACAATTAAATATTCAATGAAACTTTTAAAACCTTCACTTATTGTCTTATTCATTATTCTTGTTTTTATTGATATTAACTATGTTATTTTTAAAAATAAAGTTGGAGTTTTTATTGAAAAAATGCCAGAGATTGAGAGGGTAGAATTTCGAAAACATATAGAACGTAAAAATAAATGGGAAAAAATTTATACTGACTCTTTGAGTAATAATTCTGTTACTGATTGGTCTTCCCCAAAAGAAGAAAATAAAACACATAGATTTAAAGACAATCAAACTAACTCAGGAGGACTTAATGACTTTAATAATGCAATAATTGAAATTGACACAGTTATTAATCATATGTTTTTTTCTAAAAAAATCTCTTACCAAGGATATAATAAAAAGTATTTTGAATGTTTGTGTTATCATGAATTTAACAGGTGGAATAACTTAATGAATCTAAACAATCAATGGTCCGATTCTTTAAAAAAATCAATGAAAATATCTGATAGTGATTATAAATATTTAAGAGATATTATAAATAGAAAAAAAACTAATGGAGAAGTTTATTTTCCTGACAAATATGTTATGAATAATAAAGATTATGATTGTAAAAAAATTATACCTGGTTATTCATCCAACAGAGTAAAAGATGAAGTATCTATTGAGGAATTCAAGAAACTATTTAATGAGTTTAAGAAAAATAAAACAACTACAGCTAGGGGTAATAAATCAATTATAAATTTTAATAGAAATTTATATAGAGAAAAAACAAAAGGGTTGAGTTCATCTCTAAGAAAAAAGATTGATGAATATTGGAATCAAAATGAGAAAAAAAAATATAAGGAGTTTGTTTTTAAAGGATCTAAAGAAGGTATAGGTCAAGTAGAATACAACTTAGAAATTGTAGAAAAAATTGATAAATCTAAACTTTCCAATTATGTTGGACAATTAATGCAAGATTACTACAAGTCAAATTCTTTAAAAACTGGAACATTTCCATATTCTAATTGCTTTGGGTCAAGAAATAGCTGTTCAGGATATAGTTGTTCCCAAATTATGATTAAAAATGGTAGTACAGATGTTATTGTTTCTGTAAAGAAAGGAACAAAAGTTTATAGACATTCATACATAAAAGCATATCAGTCTTTCACATTTAATGTTAGTGATGGAAAATATGATGTTTATTTCTATTATGGTAGAGGATGGAATCCCAATAAGAAAATTTTTAGCGCAGAATGCAATAAATTAAGTGGAGGATTTGTTTCAGATGAAGAAGTAAATAAGGATATGGGTTTAGTATTATACAATCAGATTATGACATATAAATTAACAACAACCTCAAATGGTAATTTTTCTCCAAATAGAAGTAATGTAGGAGAAGCCTTTTGATAATACATAATTAAATGAATTTAATCTAATTTCAGATGGGATTCATTTTGCTTCTTTATCATTTAAGATAGAAGAAAATATTGATTATACTGATACAGTCGGAGAAGGGTATTTTAAACAGGGAAACTTTGATATGGCTTTTTCATCTTTTATCAGGGCAGTTGAGATTGATAAAAAGAATGATAGTCATAACGAGGAACATATTATAAATTATATTAAAGCTGCCCTAAAAACAGAAAATTTAAAGTCTACTCAAAATGGAATAGACCTTCTAAAAGAAAATTTTACTGAGAATAAGGAGATTAAAAATTTTGAAAAGGAGTTGAATTCCTTAAAATCTGACACTATGAGTAATGACAATGTCATTGATGAAAATTTTGAAGAATCAGATTTAGAAATATATTTAATGTATGAGGGAACACTTTTTACATATATCAATAAAAATAATAATGAACTGACTTTTCAAGCTTTTAGATTAATTGTAGAATGTCCTGATTCTGAAGATTATGAGTGGGAAGTTAAAGAGTCTTTAGGAGAATTAATTTTTACAATAAGAGGTGATAGTTACGAAACATATTTAATTACCGAATTACCAGAAGATATAGTAGATTATGAATTTACTAACGGTGTTGGAAACCTACACGATGAACCAATCAATTCTATAGAAGAGGCTATTGATTTTATAAAGAATTTTAAAACAATTTCATTCAAAAAAATTAATCCTAAGGATGGAGAAAATATCTGTTATATAAATCAATCTATATGAAAAATAAAAAGTGGACAATTGAAGATGATTTACTTACAATCGAAATGATATTAAGTAATTACAAAACAAGAGATTTTAATGAAATCATCAAATCAATTTCAAAAGAAATAAATACAACCCAAGGTTCAGTTAAAATGAGAATTCAAAATTATATATCGATTCTCACAGATGGAGAGAAAGGATTGCATAATTACGCAGAAGAATCTTTGAATGCAATTAATTTATCACTTAAAAAATATTCAAAATCTCAACTTTTAATAGCACTTGATTAAATTCACTGATTACTTGCATACCATAAAATTCTTCGCTACCTTCACCCTATGAAGGTTAAAGTATCCTCACTAAAACATCATCCTAAGAACAAAGAAATCTATTCCCTATCCTCTATTGAGGAACTAATGGAAAGTATTTCAGAAGTTGGGTTATTACAACCCCTTATAATTGATTCCCGTAATCAAGTAATCAGTGGAAATAGAAGATTTGAATCCATTAAACGATTAGGATGGGAAGAAGTAGAAGTTAATTTGATTGAGGTTAATAAGGAAGAGGAAGAATTACTTCTTATCCACTTCAATAAACAAAGAATAAAGAGTTTTAAGGAACTTATTAATGAATACCTAATACTTGATAGGTATTACAGAAAAGGACAAGGTAGAAGAACGGATTTAACCTCTGCCAAACTTGGCAAAGGTTCTTCAAGGGAAACAATTTCAAAAGAGATAGGTCTATCCTCTGGTCAACTTCAAAAGTTGGTATATATAAACAAACACCATCCTGACCATTTAGAACTCTTAGATAAAGGAATTCTTACTGTAAACCAATCGTATCTTCAAATCCAACGAGAACTTAAAGAGAAAGAAAGTAGAGAAAATAAACCCAACAATAAATCAAAAACATCCAAAAACTCAGAATGGAGGTTTTATCAGAAATCATCCCATGATATGAGTGAGTTAAAAGATGGTGAAGTTCAAACCATTTTTACTTCTCCTCCCTACTGGAATAAAAGAACCTATTCTGAAGAAGAAGGATTAGGAAATGAGAAAACTTCAGAGGAATTTGTAGTAAATCTATCAAAACATCTTAGAGATTGTAAGAGAGTATTAA
>Ga0209654_1001804_pt1 | contig 15945 bp, 15 predicted proteins | sample SaaInl1SG_22_DNA_FD_184646 | JGI IMG/M metagenome (GOLD analysis project Ga0209654, IMG submission 184646) | Marine microbial communities from expanding oxygen minimum zones in the Saanich Inlet - ESP_161SG_22_DNA (SPAdes) (version 2) | ecosystem: Environmental > Aquatic > Marine > Intertidal... | reverse complement strand
TAGAAATTACGTGATGCATCCTTACAAACTCGTAAAAGATGTCCGGTCGGGGCATGAGACAGGTAATGTAGATGCCGTAATGAATGGTGATATTGAGCCTTTCTTAAAGGAATACTTAATGATGATGGGACAAAAAGATAATGATAGTCTATAAATAATAACCTTCAATTATAAAATTTATAAAACGGTATAATAATTGTTAACTTTGTAGAGATGATACAAATACTACACAACCCCAGATGCAGAAAGTCGAGAGAAGGTGTACAATTTCTTGAAGAGCATAATGTAGAATTTAAAATTGTAAACTATTTAGATGACACACTATCTGAATCTGAATTAACTGAAATTATAAGCAAGTTGAATATTTTACCCATAGACCTTGTTCGTAAGAATGAAACTATTTGGAAAACGAATTATAAGGGAAAAACATTATCTGATGCTGAAATTATCAAGGCTATGGTAAAAAACCCAAAATTAATTGAAAGACCTATTGTTATATCTACTAATAAAGCCGTGATTGGAAGACCAAAAGAAGCTATAAAAACTATATTATGAGAAGAGTATTAATCCTAGTATGTCTTTTACTAACCACTGCAACAGTGACTGCACAATTTGGCCGTCAGCGTCAAAATAGATTTGGACGTCAACAGCCAAACACGCCTCCAACCGAGACTCAAAAAGAAAGAATGGAAGAAAAGGCGGCTGAGCGACAAGAAGAATTTATTTTAAAGTTTATGTCCACCTTAGAAGCGGATGAATTTCAGAAGCAAATTGCCAAGCAAACCATTGACGATTACTTTGTTAAGATAAAGAGTTTTATGAAAATCCCTTTTGAAAACACGGTGCAAAGAAAAGATGCCTTTGATGCTCTTAAGCGCGAACATTTTGCTGAATTAAGAACATTAATATCCAAAAAAGATGGTGAGCAATTGGATAAATTTCTCAACGGCGAATTTGAAGAAAGGGATGCTAAAAAGAAAAAGAAAAGGAGAAAGAAAAAGGACGATAGTGAAAATTAAAAAGCTTTAAAAGCATTTCTTATTTTACTATTCTACAATTAATTTGTCTTTAAATATTTTATTTTTTTATAATAGATGGCATCATAATCGCTAATAACTTTGGACGCCAAACTATAGTCTTGGTTAGACGAATGTGGGCTCTTAAAACCTACACAAAAAATACCAGCATCATAAGCCGCTTTAATACCATTGGTAGAGTCTTCTATAACCATACATTCCCTTTTTTCATACCCTGTATGGTTTGCAGCTTTAACAAATATTTCGGGGTGAGGCTTAGAATTTTTTAAATCTGCACCACTAAATTTGCCCATAAAATAAGGGTTCAAATCAAATCTGTCGAAAATACGATTGATGTTTGGCATCGACGCTGAGGATGCAACAACAAGCTTTAGACCGTTATTGTAATAATCTTTAATCAAATCTAAAACACCATAAATTAAAGCTAACTCCGTGTCATTTTGAAACAAATATTTAAAGTGTTTTCGTTTGGTATTCACGAGTTCTTGAGGGCTATTTTCTAAATTGAAGTGATTGACTAATCGCTTACATATATTAATTGTGGATTGACCCGTAAAAGAATTGTAAAGTGCTTCAGTAACTTCAATTTTAAAATCATCAAACATTTTAAAATAGGCCTTTCGGTGCAGAGGCTCTGTGTCGACGATAACGCCGTCCATATCAAATAATACAGCTTTTAGCATGATTTGTCCAATCGTTTATAAATAAAAGCCGAAATTAGTGATATAAAACCATTTTCAGAATCTATAATGCCAAAAAAAGGATAAGAAAAAAACACAAAAAACAAAGCCAAGCATAGTCGCCTTATCGCCCAAAAAAACAACAAAAAGAAACGTGAGGCAGAACTTAGAAAAGAACGTCTTAAAGCTATTGTGAAAAAAGCAAATGAAAAAAAATTAGGTGAATCTGAATAACAGAACGAATTGAAAAAGCCATAAACTCTAGTGTTGTTTTAAGCTTTTAAGAGTAATTAAATGACATTATCAACAATATCCTGAACCACCTCAGGGTTCAACAGTGTACTGATGTCTCCTAATTGATCCGCTTCATTACAGGCTATTTTTCTAAGAATGCGGCGCATTATTTTCCCTGAACGCGTTTTTGGTAAGCCATTGGTAAATTGTATTTTTTCTAATTTTGCAATGGGGCCAATCTGTTCTGTTATGATCTGATTTATTTCTGCTCTAAGGTTATCTTGGTCTCGCTTCTCTCCTACTTCTTTTAGAATCACATAACCGTATAGAGCATTCCCTTTTATATCGTGAGGAAAACCAACTATTGCAGATTCTGCAACTGCAGGATGCTCGTTAATGGCATCTTCAATTGGTGCAGTACCTAAATTATGACCAGAAACAATAATAACATCATCGACACGACCTGTTATTCTGTAATAACCAACCTCGTCTCTTAATGCACCATCCCCAGTAAAATACTTCCCTTCAAAAGCTGTAAAATAGGTGTCTCTATAACGTTGATGATTTCCGTAGATAGTTCTGGCAATACTTGGCCAAGGAAATTTAATACAAAGGCGACCACTCACTTGATTCCCTTTTATCTCTTGTCCTTCTTCATCCATGAGACAAGGCTGAATACCTATAAAAGGTAATGTTGCATAGGTTGGTTTTGTTGGCGTTACATAAGGGATTGGTGTTAGCATAATACCACCATTCTCTGTTTGAAAATACGTATCTACAATCGGTGCTTGATTTTTTCCAATATTATCATCATACCAATGCCATGCTTCTTCATTAATAGGTTCGCCTACCGTCCCTAATACTTTAAGCGAAGATAAATCGTGTTTTTTAGTATACGCAACACCTTCTTTTGCTAAAGCTCTAATGGCTGTTGGCGCTGTATAGAACTGATTTACCTTATGTTTTTCTACAATTTCCCAAAAACGACTATAATCAGGATAGCTTGGTACGCCTTCAAATAATACAGATGTTGCGCCATTGGCTAAGGGTCCATAAATAATATAACTATGTCCAGTAATCCAACCTACATCGGCAGAACACCAATACACATCTTTTTCTGTATAATTAAATACATTTTTAAAAGTGTAAGATGAATACACCATGTAACCTGCGGTCGTATGCAACATACCTTTTGGCATACCTGTAGAGCCAGACGTATATAAAATAAATAAAGGGTCTTCTGCTTCCATTATTTCAATAGCACAAACGCTAGAGGCCTCCTCTAAAAGAGGCTGTAGCCAATGGTCACGGCCTTTGGTCATTTGCACATCAGCGTTGATTCGTTTTGCTACCAATACTGAATTTACATCTGGGCATTCGTCTAGAGCTTTATCCACAATGCCTTTTAAATCTATAGTTTTTGCACCACGATAAGAACCATCACTTGTGATCACTAATTTACAGTCGCAATCATTTATTCGGGTAGCCAATGCTGAAGCAGAAAAACCTGCAAAAACTACGGAATGTACAGCACCTATACGAGCACACGCTAAAACAGCATACACTAATTCTGGTATCATTGGCAAATAAATACAAACACGATCACCTTTCTTTACACCTTTACCTTTTAGGACGTTTGCCATTTTACAAACGCGTTGATGGAGTTGTTTATAGCTAATGTGTTGTGCAGCCTCATTTGGGTCATTTGGTTCAAAAAGAATGGCCGTTTTATCACCTCTAGATAATAAATGACGGTCTAAACAATTTTCCGTAATGTTTAGTTGTGCGCCTTCAAACCATGTAACTTCTGGCTTATTAAAATCCCAATTTAAAACAGTATCCCATTTTTTTCGCCATACAAAATGCTCTTCAGCTATTTCTTCCCAGAAACTTTCAGGGTTTTCTACTGATTTTCTATAAACTTGAAAGTATTCTTCTAAATGTTTTATATGATAGTTGCTCATGGTATATGTTAATGCTCTAGTGCTTTATTTGCTCCACTAGGGATTCTTATAGTATCTACAATCTCTTGAACTTCAATAGGTGGCGCTTTCGTAAATTTCATTACTACGATTGCCACCATAAAATTAAGTAACATAGCAATAGTACCAAAGCCTTCTGGAGAAATTCCAAACCACCATTCATTTTTATTTGGTAACACCTCGTCAAACCAGCCTAATTTGTATTTCATCATATAAAGCAACATACTTATAATGCCAACTACCATCCCGGCAACTGCACCTTCCTTATTCATACGTTTATAAAAAACACCTAAAATAATAGCTGGAAAAAATGAAGCCGCGGCTAAACCAAAAGCTAGCGCAACAACGGCTGCTACAAACCCTGGCGGATTGATACCAAAATAACCAGCAACACAAACCGCACCAACGGCAGATAAACGTGCTGCGACGAGTTCTCCTTTTTCAGAAATGGACGGCTTTATAATTTTCTTTATTAAATCGTGAGAGACAGAAGATGAAATCACCAATAATAGCCCAGCTGCAGTAGACAAGGCTGCTGCCAAACCTCCAGCAGCCACCAAAGCAATAACCCAATTGGGTAGCTTGGCTATTTCTGGATTGGCCAAAACCATAATATCTCTATCTACAGTCAGTTCATTTTTTGACACATCTGCGACATAAGAAATTAGGCCATCATTATTTTTATCTTCAAATGCAATTAAACCTGTGGTTTCCCATTTTTTGAACCATACTGGTACCTCTTCAAACGGTTGATTTGAAACTGTTTCAATCATATTGGTTCTTGCAAATGCCGCAACAGCGGGTGCTGTAGTGTACAGAATGACAATGAGTAACAATGCTATTCCTGCTGATTTTCTAGCGTCTTTAACGCGTTTTACCGTAAAAAATCGTACGATCACATGAGGTAGTCCTGCTGTACCAACCATTAACGCCAATGTAATGGCAAAAACATCAATGGTAGATTTAGAACCTTCGGTATATTCTGCAAAGCCCAACTGTGTGCTCAAACCATCTAATTTATCTAACAAGTAAGTGCCTGAGCCATCACTTAAGGTTGCACCAAAACCTAATTGAGGAATTGGGTTTCCTGTCATTTGTATAGAAATAAAAATTGCAGGAACCATAAAGGCAAAAATCAATACACAATACTGCGCCACTTGGGTATAGGTTATGCCTTTCATACCTCCAAGAACGGCATAAAATAACACAATGAGCATCCCTATAATAACTCCCGTATTTATGTCTACCTCTAAAAATCTAGAAAACACTATTCCTACACCACGCATCTGCCCTGCCACATACGTAAATGAGACTAGTAATGCACAGAATACAGCTACGATTCTAGCGGTTTTAGAATAATAGCGATCGCCTATAAAATCGGGTACCGTAAATTTGCCAAATTTGCGCAAATAAGGCGCCAATAATAAGGCTAGTAATACGTAACCTCCTGTCCAGCCCATTAAATAAACTGCGCCATCATAACCCGCAAAAGAGATAATACCCGCCATGGATATAAATGATGCCGCACTCATCCAATCTGCAGCCGTTGCCATACCATTTGCAAGAGGAGAAACGCCTCCGCCAGCAACATAAAATTCTTTAGTAGAACCTGCTCTAGACCAAATTGCAATTCCAATATATAAGGTAAATGTTATGCCAACTAAAATATAAGTCCAAGTTTGCACGTCTATTTCGGTTATGAGTAAAAGTTTATTCATCATAACCGTATTTTTTATCGAGCTTATTCATGAGTTTTACGTAGACAAAAATCAATACGACAAAAACATACATAGAACCTTGCTGTGCAAACCAAAATCCAAGTTTAAACCCTCCTATTTTTATTTGATTCAATTGGTCTCTAAACAATATCCCTGCACCGTAGGATACCACAAACCATATCCCAAGAAGTATAAGAACATATTTAATATTATTGCGCCAATAGGCTTTAGCCTTATCCTTTTTGTCCATTAACGATTCGCTTTTAAATTATTAAAGTACACCTTAGACACCTTGATCACCTTAGGTGCTAAAATAATGGTAGCCAGCATAGTTGGTATGGCCATAAGTGCAAACACGCCATCAATAAGATTAATCATCATATCTAGGGTTGTTGTAGCCCCAATAAGAATACTCAAGATATAGAAATAGTTGTAGTAGTGCTTCTTCTCTGCCCCGAATAAAAAGGACATGCATTTTGTACCGTAATACGAATATGAGAATAAGGAACTCATACTAAATACAGTAATACAAATAAGCAAGCCATATTTACCATAAACAGGCATAGCGTCTGCAAAAGCCGAAGCCGTAAGACTCACCCCATTATTATCTGTAGTTTCCCAAACCCCCGTAACCAAAATAGCTAACGCAGTAAGCGTACACACCACTAAAGTATCTATCGCAGGACCGAGCATAGCCACCAAACCTTCACGCACAGGCTCGTCTGTTCTTGCTGCGCCATGTGCCATTGGTGCTGTACCAATACCTGCCTCATTAGAAAAAGCACCACGCTTAACACCATGCAAAATTAAAGCCCCAATAACGCCACCCATGAAGGTTTGGTCATCTGGAAAATAATTGGCCTGAAAGGCATCTGTAAAAATGAGTTTTATATAATACAGTAACACATCACTGTGCGTTACTAAAATAACCATCACCAATATAAAATAAAGCAGCACCATACTTGGCACCAAACGACTGGCTACGTTACCAATACGTTTTATCCCACCAAGAATAACCATACCTGTAATAAAAATAAGCACAAGACCAATGGTAATGTTAGATGTGTTACTAACCGCAATACCATTTGGCACTAATAAAATATCATTGACCGCTTGTGTTAACTGATTGACATTAAATACGGGTAAGGCACCAACCATGCCACAGATACTAAAGAAAATGGCTAATGGTTTCCAATGTTTACCTAAACCTTCTACAATAAAATACATGGGACCGCCTTGTAGTTCTCCGGCACTGTCTTTACCTCTGTACAAAATGGCGAGTGTGGATGTAAAATATTTGGTACTCATACCAATAACAGCACTTATCCACATCCAAAACACAGCTCCAGGACCCCCAATGGCAATGGCAACAGCAACACCAGAAATATTGCCCATACCAACGGTTGCCGATAATGCAGTGGTTAGAGCTTGAAAATGCGAAATCTGCCCAGGGTCATTAGGGTCATCGTACTTGCCACGTAGCACCTGTATGGCATGACCGAGATAGCGGAACGGCAAAAACCGTGACCTAATGATTAAATACAAACCGCCACCTATTAAAATAATAAGGAGTGGTAGTCCCCAAGCTAAGGACGAAAACTGACTGAGTATATTATCGAGTACTTCCATAAGCGATAAAAATACAGATTACAAACTTAGCTTGCAATTACAAAAATCAGGTATTTATACGTATTGACTTTACACATTAAAAAAACTAACTTCGCATACTTGTGCTGAACGTGCTTCAGTAGCAATTGATATATACAACCTGTACTGAGCGCAGTCTAAGTATTAAAACTGAATTTATCTTAACGTTGTGCACTATTAAAAATTACAATTAAGAATGAGTAAAAAAGCAATTATTGATATTATTAAACTCAATCAATTAATAAGTGAAGGGCTTGAAAATGGGACTTTTTCTCATTCAAATTATAGTACAACCGCTAAACCTTTAATTCAAAATTTCAAGAGCGAACACGGTAAAACACCCAATTTATACTTAAAGGGGTTTCTTAATGAATTTTACAATCAACTAAGTAGTCCTTATACACTTGCCAACTATCAGCATTATGGCAATATGAAATTACATGAATTTACTTGGGCTTGTATCTATTATAAATATCCATTTGTAAAAAATTTATATGCCTCATTTTCACCACAACTTTATATTCTAGTTCATGATAGTGGTTTGAAAATTGGAGTAGATTATGGCAGTCAAATTGGCCCAAACGATGAGTTTGTAAAAGTTGCAAAAGAAAGAAATGATATTAAAAATACAATTATAACTTCTTCTAAAATTATACAACCTTATAGTTTGACAGAGGGTTCTGCTTTTTTAGAAAATGATAGTCAAAAAGTAAATTTAACTAACGAAGCTGATGTTCAAAATAACTGGGATAATACTATTCATATAATAAAGCAATTCAAAACATCAGAGATTCCTGAAGATATAGATGAACAGATAGCAAGCACTTTGCAAACATTGTTTCCACTGTTTCAAAAATTATGTTCAATTAAAATTGAAACTTATTCCAATTCTGAAATAGAAACACCTGTTGTAAATGAACCCCAACAGATAGAAGAACCAGAAGAAACAAATGAGCAATATTCAATTGATGATTTTCTGACAGAAGTATTTATTAGCGAAAGTAAAGCCGAATTGCTGAAAAATATCCTTCTAAATAAAAAAAATATAATTCTTCAAGGACCTCCAGGAACTGGTAAAACGTATATAGCCAAACGTTTAGGCAATTTAATCAACGGTAACAAATCCAGTAATAGAACCAAAACAGTTCAATTTCATCAATCATATTCATATGAAGATTTTATTCAGGGCTATAGACCAATTGCTGAAGGCGGTTTTAAATTAGAAAATGGAATTTTTCATCGATTTGTTCAGGAGGCTAAGAATTATCCTGATAAAAAGTTCTTTTTCATTATTGATGAAATTAACAGAGGTAATCTGAGCAAAATATTTGGTGAATTATTGATGTTAATTGAAAATGATAAAAGAGGTAAAAAAAACGCTATTAATTTAATCTATTCTCCAAAAGAGGAATTTTACGTACCACAAAACATTTATATCATTGGTACAATGAATACAGCAGACAGATCTCTCGCAATGGTTGATTATGCCTTAAGAAGAAGATTTGCCTTTATTGACATTGAACCAAACTTTGAAGAGGAATTTGAAAATCACTTATTATCTAAAGGTATATCTCAGACTCTTACAAATAAAATTATAGACAAACTCACTAGCTTAAATCAAAGTATTGCTAATGATATTAATTTAGGCAAAGGGTTTTGCGTTGGACATAGTTATTTCTGTGGTTCAATAAAAAATATTGATTCATTAGAGAATTGGTTTGATGAAATTATTAAATATGAACTTGAGCCACTTATTAAAGAGTACTGGTTTGACGATTTAAAGACAGCTGAAAAGGAAATAAATGCTCTAATGTCATGAATATTAGAATATTAAATATATTCTATATGTTAAGCTATTCATGGAATTCGCTTGATGAAAATAATATCACCAGAGTAGATAAAAGCGATTATAATTCATTAATTGATCTGTTTGCTAGTGTATTAGTTAATGGATGTAAGTATCTAATCAAGAAAGGAATAGACAGAGGGTATAACAACTTAACATTAGAGTATCCTGGTGTCAAAGGGAAACTTGATATTAATGATACTTTAAAAAAGTCATTATTAAGCAGAGGGAAAACCGTTTGTATTATTGATGAATTAGAATTTGATATAATTCATAATCAAATAATTAAATCCACACTTTACAATTTACTACGTAACTCAAATCTTAACTCTAACCTTAAGAATGAAGTTAAAATAGTCTATAATAATTTTCGTAAAATATCTACTATTCCTTTAGACTCAAGTTGCTTTAAAAAAGTACAGCTACACAGAAATAACAAGCACTATGATTTATTAATTAAAATTTGCAAATACATTTTTGAGGAGTCCACTATTGATGAATCAAATGGTGATTTTATTTTTAAAGATTTTACAAGAGATGATAGAAAAATGGCTAGATTATTTGAATCTTTTCTATTCAATTTTTATTCTAAAGAGTTGTTTTCTTGCGAAGTACTCAGAGAAACTATAAAATGGGATTTGCTACCCATAAACAACTCAAACGAATCTTTTTTACCTAAGATGTTTACTGACATTTCAATTCACACTAGCCAAAATCAAAAAATAATAATAGATGCAAAATATTATTCTAAAACTTTGGTAACTCATTATGATAATGTATCATTTCACTCAGCAAATTTATATCAACTTTTTAGTTATTTAATGAACCAGCGGCATAAAAGAAATGGAGAGAATTGTATTGGCGTTTTAATATATCCCCTAGTCGATAAGGAATTGCATGAAGAATATAAACATGGCAATCATATGATAATTGTCAAAACAATTGACCTAGATATGCCTTGGAAAAATATTAAAAAGGAACTTTTGAATTTGATTAAAAATATAAAAACAGTGCACAACAATGTGTATAGTGCATAGCTACCCTGTGGGATAGCTACGACACCATACACGAGCACGATAAGCGCTACTCCAAAATCCCTATTAATTACCAAAATCCTATATTTACGTTTTCAAAATATAGGACCTTGCCTACCAACCAACGTTTGTATTTTATAGATGCTGTGAGAGCCTTTGCCATTTTAATGATGTTGCAAGGGCATTTTATAGATACCCTATTGGCTCCAGAATATCGGGATATGTCGCATACTGCCTACAGGGTTTGGTCTTATTTTAGAGGTATTACAGCACCTACATTTTTTACCATTTCTGGTCTTATATTTACTTATCTGTTACTTAAAGCGAAAGCGAAAGGCACCGTTAAAAGTCGTGTGCGTAAAGGGCTTAATCGTGGTATTATGCTCATAGGCATAGGCTATTTGCTACGTATGCCATTTTTAAGTTGGCTTTCTGGACACTTTGATACCTATTTTTTGGTTACTGACGTTTTACAAATCATAGGCCTGTCTTTAATTTGTATTATTGGCATGTACCATCTCTGTGTTAAAAACACGTACATCTTTTCTGTGGTGACCTTGGTTTTAGGCTTTGTTATTTTTGTGTCAGAGCCGCTGTATCGTAATTTAACTCTAGAGCATGTGCCGTTGTTCTTTTCTAATTATGTATCCAAAGCCAATGGCTCTGTATTTACTATTTTGCCTTGGTTTGGTTATATGGCTTTTGGTGCTTACATCGCCACAGCATTTTACAGGCATTTGGACAAACCCAACTTTAAACCTGTAACCCTTTCGGTCTTTTTTATTGCGGGCTACTTGCTTATCGATTGGTCTACCTATGCGCTATATTATCTAAGCAAATGGACAGACATACAACTATTTTTAGATGCTGCCAATTACAACTACCTCTTTACGCGCTTGGGTAATGTATGTATTTATTTTGCCATATTCTATGGCTTAGAACGCTATCTAAAACCACCACTACTCTTAAAAATTGGACAAAAAACCTTATCCATCTACGTGATTCATTTTATTATTATCTATGGCAGTATTACAGGTTTTGGTCTTAATACCTTAATAGGTAAAACCTTATCGCCATGGCAAGCGGTATGTGGTGCTGCACTATTTTTAATTTGCGTTTGTACCATTTCTTTTTATTATGTTAGGACCAATGCCTTTATTTATGGTAAATTGAGAGCCTTGTTTTACAAACTGAAAGGAAAACCAAGTGCCTAACGACTGATTGCTTATGAAAAATAGTTTTTTGTGTTTTGTTGCCTTAGTTTTTAGTCTATACTTAGAGGCACAAACCGAATATTTAGAGGCATTATATCCCGTAGAAAAAACAACCCATACCTATCAAAAACTTAAGAGAAAAGACAGTCTGCAATTAGATTTTTACAAACCTCTTGGTACAGACAAAAAGCAACCTCTACTACTCTATGTGCATGGTGGCGGATTTTCTGGTGGTGTGCGTGATGATGCAAATACGGTAGAATTTGCCACTAAAATGGCAGAGAAAGGTTATGCTGTTGCTTCAATATCTTACCAGCTTATTATGAAGAAAAAAGGTTTTGGCTGCGATACCAAAACCAAAGAAAAAATAAATGCTTTTGACACAGCAGCAGCAGACATCAGCAAAGCCATAAAGTATATTTTAAAGCATGATGACATCTTTAATATTGATAAAGATAAAGTCGTAATTTCTGGCACCAGTGCTGGTGCCGAAGCGGTATTGCATTTGGCTTATGTTTATGAAAATAAAATACTCCCCAAAAGATTTGAGTTTGCTGGCGTTATTGGTATGGCCGGTGCCATTACAACCCTAGATTTTATAGATAAAGAGAAAGCCATACCCACACAATTGTTTCATGGCACTAACGATAACTTGGTACCTTATCATATTGCAGCCCACCACTATTGCTCGCCAAAGGATAAAGGCTACCTGCTATTATATGGGTCACGTGCTATTGCCGACCGTTTAAAAGGCTTAGGCAAATCTTACTTTTTGTTTTCTGTAAATGGAGGTACGCACAGTTGGTCTGGCTTCCCGATGCAACGCTGTATTATGGAAGTGACCGATTTTTTATATAACGACGTTTTAAACCAAGCGCAGCGCCAGACAGAACGCACTATTGGATTTTAGCTATAGGCTTCGTACCAATTAAAGGTTTCGTTAATTATCTTTTCCTTTTCGGATTGTACATAACTCAAATATGCTGAAGCTACAGGCGATAGCTTTTTTGATGTTAACCAAATTAAATTCCAATTGGTAACTATAGGCAATCCTTTAAATGGAATGATAAACAGTTCTTCATCCTTAAGTTCGTTTTTTAGACCTATTAATGGCATGATTGAAATTCCTAAACCTGCAATTAAAGCTTGCTTTAAGGCTTCATTAGATGTAAGTTCCATTTTTTTCTCCTTAGGAATATTTAATTTACCGAGAAAGGTTTCCATTGCAGCACGGGTAGCAGAACCTTTTTCGCGATAAAGCAAAGGGTGTTTTTCAAAAATGGTTTTAGTAACACGTTTTTCTTCAATATCTGTATGAGCACTTCCTACTAAAAATAATTTATTAGTCATTAACTCTACAGAATTAAGATTTAAATGGTCTGGCAATACAGAAACCATCGCAAAATCTACTTCATTGTTTTCTAAGCTATTAATAACACCAGATTTGTTGGTTACATCCATCTCTAGGTCTACGCCTGGATGTTTCTGCAAAAATCCGGTCAAGAAATAAGGCATGGCATATTTTGCAGTAGATACAATAGCAATCTTTAACTTCCCTGCTAATTTTCCTTGACGCGATAAGGTTTTGTAATTAATAGCTTCGACTTCAAACAATATTTTTTCTGCTGCTTCAACTATCTCGTTACCAAAATCTGTGACATATAATTGGCGTCCTACAACTTCAGTTAGTGGTATTGCGAATTGATCTTGAAATTTTTTTAACTGCATAGATACTGCTGGTTGGCTTAAGAATAATTCTTCGGAGGCTTTAGTAATACTCTTTAGTTTAGCGACTTTCACGAATATTTGAAGTTGATGCAAAGTATAGTTCATAAGTTTTAGTTATATATATCATAACAAATATATATAAAAATATATGAAATATTTAATGGAATTTTGCAGTGTAAAATAAAAAACTATGAACAGCAATTACATCCCAAAACAAACGAGATCATCTGAAAACATCATTTCAGAGATAAAGACAAAGAAACAGAAATCTATAGCCGTTAAGGAAAAAAGGAGCGGCATAATTGCGGCATTTCTTTTTTTTACAATAATGGCTTCTATAACCATTTTTTCTTCGAGTCAAGGTGTAATACTTGATAAGCTGGCGATCTCATTATTTATCATTTCGTGCATACTTTTAATAAAATTGAGTGGCCCAACAAAACAACTTTAATTAAACAAAACGATATATTATGTCTAAAATTTCTGAAAAACCATTAGTAAACACAAAGCAAGAAGTACAGCTTGTAGAAGGTCAGTTTAGCTGTTCTGAAGCATCATTTGTTATCAATGAGCTCCTAAACGAAAAAATAAACTTTCATAAATTACAACGTCTAAGACTTTGTGAGGGTGACGAAAACTCTGATACACGATATGCTAATAAGCGCATAGCAGAACTCGAAAATGAGAAGCTTATTGCTAAATCATACATTGATAAGGCTCGTAAGGAAGGTTACGATGTATTTATTGATGGTGTATTAGACATCAGGTTTGTGAAGAAATAGATGCTTTTAATGGATTTACACTTACTCTTTGACAACCTCACCAACCCTGCATTATTATTTTTCTTTTTAGGAATTATTGCAGTACAGTTAAAAAGTGATTTAAGTATTCCTGAAAACTCTTCGAAATTTATTTCATTATATCTATTGCTATCTATTGGCTTTAAAGGTGGACAAGAATTATCTCATAGTGTTATTGATATGGAGATTGTTTGGTCCTTATTTTTAGGTATTATTTTAGCATTGATTGTTCCTTTTTACACCTATTTTATTTTAAGGCGAAAATTTAGTGTCTCTAACGCAGGAGCCATTGCAGCATCCTACGGATCAGTAAGCGCGGTAACTTTTGTTACCGCGATTTCTTTTTTAGAACTAGAACAAATACCGTTTAGTGGACATATGGTAGCCGTAATGGCACTTATGGAAGCGCCATCGATTATAGTTGGCGTATTACTTATCTCTATTTATGATAAAACGAATACAGCCAAAATTTCTATGGGGCATCTAATAAAACACTCACTTACAAACGGAAGTGTTTTATTAATCATAGGAAGTTTAATCATAGGTATGTTTGCTAGTGAAGCACAAGCCGAAGGCATTAAACCCTTTACAACAGATATTTTTAAAGGGTTTTTAATGGTATTTCTTTTAGATATGGGGATTACAAGTGGAAAAAAGCTAAACACATTTTTGAAAAAAGGTTGGTTTGCTTTAATCTTTGCTATTGTAATTCCAATAGTTAACGGTGTGCTAGTGGCTATTATTAGTGGCTGGGTTACAGAAAGTATTGGTAATCGTTTACTATTTGCCATACTAGCCGCAAGTGCTTCCTATATTGCTGTACCTGCTGCGATGCGTTTGGCAGCTCCAAAAGCAAATCCAAGTTTATATCTACCAATGGCTTTAGCTATTACATTCCCATTTAATATTACATTAGGAATGCCGCTTTATCTTGGGATTATAAATTACTTTTAGAAAAGAAAACTATTGGAATTAACAAGATGTATTTAAATAATTTAGAACATTGCGTTCTATACGCGTTTGTATATTTGAAACATCTGCTTTTACAAAGGCTTGTCCAGTAATGTTTTCATACAGTTCTATATAACGCTCACTTACAGTTTCTATATAGGCATCACTCATAAAAGGAACCGTTTGTCCTTCTAAGCCCTGAAACCCATTAGAAATGAGCCATTGACGCACAAACTCTTTAGAGAGTTGTTTTTGAGCTTCACCTTTGGCCTGGCGCTCTTCATAACCATCGGCATAGAAATAACGTGACGAGTCTGGTGTGTGAATTTCATCTATTAAAACAATTTTACCGTCTTTAGTTTTACCAAATTCGTATTTGGTATCGACCAAAATCAAACCTCTTTTAGCAGCGATTTCAGAACCTCGTTGAAAAAGTTTTTTAGTATAATCTTCTAGAACCGTATAATCTTCCTCAGAAACGATGCCTCTTTTTAAGATGTCCTCTCTAGAAATATCTTCATCATGATCGCCCATTTCGGCTTTGGTAGCTGGTGTAATGATTGGTTCTGGAAATTTGTCATTCTCTTTCATGCCCTCTGGCATTTCTACACCACAAAGTAGGCGTCTACCTGCTTTATATTCTCTTGCAGCGTGACCCGACATATAACCACGAATGACCATTTCAACTTTAAAAGGGTCACACAAATGACCAACAGCAACATTAGGGTCTGGATTAGCCACTAACCAATTTGGCACTATGTCTTCCGTAGCCGCCATCATCTGTGTAGCAATTTGATTTAGTATTTGTCCTTTGTATGGAATTCCCTTTGGCATCACAACATCAAAGGCCGATAAACGGTCCGTTGCAACCATAACCAATTGGTTGTTGTTGATGTTATAAACTTCTCTTACTTTTCCCTTATAAACACTTTCCTGATTTGGAAAATTAAAGTTAGTGTCTATGATTGTGTTGCTCATTAATCTCTATTTTCTATTTCTTTATAAGCTGCAATAACTTTCTTAACTAATTTATGACGAATAACATCTTTATCGTCAAGGTATATCATACCAATG
>Ga0209654_1001803_pt1 | contig 15947 bp, 19 predicted proteins | sample SaaInl1SG_22_DNA_FD_184646 | JGI IMG/M metagenome (GOLD analysis project Ga0209654, IMG submission 184646) | Marine microbial communities from expanding oxygen minimum zones in the Saanich Inlet - ESP_161SG_22_DNA (SPAdes) (version 2) | ecosystem: Environmental > Aquatic > Marine > Intertidal... | reverse complement strand
CGTTGTATTTGGGTTCCAGAAGTGAATTTTTGAAGGTCTAATGATGGAATTTTATTCATTCCTGCAAGATAAGAATTCAATCTAAAATATTTGATAATGGGGTGTAGGGAAGTTGAAAAGCCTGCGCAACCTCTTTGTTGGTAATATGTCCTTTATACGTGTTTATCCCCTTTTTAAACATATCATCTAAATTGCTTAAGGAGGTGGATAGCAATTCCATCAGGTATGGAAATGTTGCTCTGGAGAGTGCTTTGGTTGACGTATAAGGAACGGCGCCGGGCATATTGGCAACCGCATAATGCAAGATATTATCAAACGTATAGGTTGGATTTTCGTGTGTTGTTGGGCGGGTAGTTTCAAAACACCCCCCTTGATCTACCGCAACATCCACTAGCACTGTTTGTGGACGCATAAGTGATAACATCTTTTTAGATATGAGTTTTGGTGCTTTTGCGCCTTTAACCAAAACGGCTCCAATTACTGCATCCATTTGAGGAAGATAATTCTCGATATTTTCTTTGTTTGCAAGCACAGGCGTAATTTTTCCATCAAAATGGGAAACCAATTCATCAAGACGTTTTTTATTAATATCAAATACAAATACATCTGCTCTCATACCAACCAATACATCTGTGGCATTAGTTCCTACCACACCGCCACCTAAAACCATGATTTTTGCAGGCTGAACACCTGTAACACCGCCGACAAGAATCCCACTACCACCTTGTGGTTTTTCTAAGTATTTTGCAGCCTGTTGACCTGCTAAACGTCCCGCAACCTCAGACATGGGAGTAAGAAGCGGTAGGTTTCCCGCCATATTTTCAACCGTTTCGTATGCAATACAAGTTGCTCCGCTTTGTTGCATGGCCCGTGTTAACGTTTCCGATGAAGCAAAATGAAAAAAGGTAAAAATGGTGTGTTTTGCCTCAATTAATGAATATTCTTCTGGCAATGGTTCTTTTACTTTAACAATGAGATCTGCACGATCATAAACTTCATTGATTGATTCTACAAGAGTAGCACCCGCATCTTTGTACGCTACATCATTAAATCCAGAACCAATTCCTGCATCTTGTTGTACAATAATTTTATGTGATGCGCTAAGAATAGCAACATGATCAGGAGTTAAACTGACGCGATATTCATTGTTTTTTATTTCTTTAGGTATTCCAATCGTCATAGGAGAGTATTTAAATGACCTAAACGAAGTTAGTCATTTTGATAAAAAACTCACAATTTAACATAACATAAATTATCATTCTTTTATAAATGTTAAAAAATATATGAATAACTAAGATAATACAGAATATACTTCCGTTCAAACCTTACTATTTTTAAATAAATATCTAAACAATGAATGACAGGCATAATGACCTACTTCGCATTCGTCCCGAAATAAAAAAACATCAGACATTTGACAATATGTCAGATGAAGAACGTTTTCAGAACGCTACCATGCGTCCCATTCTCAAATTACAAAACCCTTTGCTTATGGCGGCTTTTATCAATTATGCCAATAAACACAAAGGCGTGTTTTACGAACTTTCCATAAAAAAACGCATGCAGTATATTGAAACGGCTGTTTGCAAAGACCAGAAGTTTCGCAATTCGCTTAAAGGTATGCTAATTGGTCAATTTACTCTTGAAGAATATGAAATATACATTGCCAATTCATCCAAACTCAACAAGCGCATGATGCATTTAGTCATTGCCAGACTGCAAGATCAAGTCCAACTTTTGATACCTCAAAACACAACAATATCGACATAGGTTAATATTTGAATAATTATTAGCTTTTATATTTTTTTATTCTTTTTTTATGAATAAAATATATATTTTAGTATCAAATTATCAAAATATGAACAAATCCACTATTTATTCGACCATTACAGGAACCATCGTGTATTTTGCACTCGGATGGTTATTTTACGGTATTCTTTTTACCGATTTATACCCCTCAAATAAAGAAGATGCTATGCAACTTATTTTGTTGGGGAGTCTATTTTATGTACTTGTGTTTTCCCTTATTTATTCACAATGGGCAGCGATAAGTACATTTAAAACAGGTGCCAAAGTAGGCCTAATTTTAGGTGTGGTTTTTGCCATTAGCATGAACTCGTTTTATGCTGCATCTAATGGGTTTAACATTGAACACTTTCTCACAGACGTGTTTATAGGTGCCGTGTCCACTGCCATTATGGGTGGCGTTGTTGGGCTTACCATAGGAAAGACCAAAAAATAAATCCCATAGATTAAAATGCCCAAGAAATTGGGCATTTTTTTATCACTTGTTTTAACGTAGTTCCCAAACACATTCGTAATACCGCTTAACCTAAATCTATCACATATTTTACTGATTATTTGAAAAAAAGTTTTGTGGACAAGCTCCATAAAAGACTTCTAATCAAATACAAACGCTTCGCACATGGCACAAAATAAGACGCTTCAATTAGATCAAGGGATTTTGGAAACACTCTTGGTCACGGTTCGTAGGAAAAAGGTGCTGTTGGATCATCATGTGGGAGAATTGTACGGAGTGCCTACACGTGAGGCAAATCGAGCGGTAAAACACAATCCAGAAAAGTTCCTTAAGGGCTATGTTATGGATTTGAATGACAATGAGTTACGACGTTTGCGGTGGAAAAATTCCACCGCAAATGCCGCCAAAAGAAGAACACCGCCCAAGGCATTTACTGAAAAAGGCCTGTATATGTTGGCAACCATTCTTAAATCCAAACAAGCCACCAAAGCCACATTACAGATTGTGGAAACCTTTGCCAAGGTGCGTGAATTTGATAAAGTGGCTAAGTCCCTAGCAGTTGAAAAAGACAAAACCAAACAGCAAAGTCTAATTACCAAAAGTGGAAAGCTTATTGGCGACATCTTAAATAACGAATTCGCTAAAGACACCACGAGTGAAACCACCATAGAACTCAATTTGGCCATGATTAAAATTAAACACACCATTAAAAAAGATTCCAAAAAATGAAAAATGTTTATTTAACTACACTAAAAACCTACTTATGGGCATACTTTTTTTTATAGCTATCATCGTTGTCGTTTATTTTGCTACTGTAAAAACGCTGAACTTTATAATTGATTATATTTTTAGAGATTTAGACGATTAAACCAAATGCTGCCCCCGCTGGCGCGAGGCTATGTCTCGTGCCCATTAACCCCCAAAATCTATATCTATGAAAACTATAGTAGCTACTGAACAATTTGACTTCGAAAACAACTCGTATGTTATTGATTTAGTACAACATGAAGATCAACTCTATACTGTTGAAATCATACAAAGTAAATCCATAAAATCAAGTCTGGAACAAAGTAGGATTGTGATTAACCCTGCAGTATTGTCCCAGTTTATTAAAGTACTACAGAACTTCAATGCGAAATCGTTACTCAACCCAAGTTTCTACAAAAAGCATTTATCGGCTTTAGATGAAAAGCACATTCAAGAAAGTTATTTAAAAGGGGTTAGCATTAAAAATTTAGCAATACAGTTTGACCAAAGCGTAGAGCTCATTGAAATGGTTTTACGCAATAACGGTATTGTTATAGCAGAAAACAAACCTCCAAGGTATTGGCGTAAACCTTATAGAAGAAAAAATAATCTAAAATGATAATCTTAAATAAATTAATAAGTGAAAAAAATATTAAAATGAATGATACTTTAGAAAAGTTAGTAGGACAGATTGTTAATGCACGAATAATAATTGACGATGACATTAAATATGTGGTAGTGGGTGAAGTCTTAAAAATAAGTGTTGATGATTATTATTTTTATGAAAAAGGTGAGTCAATATATATTGCTGTTTCAATTAAACCTTTAGAAGATCTACCAGTTAAAATAGATTCAGAATCAATAATATCAATACCCATTGATTACATTACTAAACATTAAAAATCTGATTATGGGAGTACTTTTTTTTATTACTATCCTTGTTGTCGTTTATTTTATAATTATCAAAACGCTAAACTTTTTGGTTGACTATATTTTTAAAGATTTAGACGATTAAACCAAAGGTTCCCCATCCGCATTAGTCGTCAGCACGGCGCTCATATAGTCCACAAAGGGGCGTACGGCTTGTAGGGCAGCGTCTAAGCGGTCTAAAAAGTCAGCGGCGGCAACATCTTCCTCTGTATAGCGTACCATAAAGATATGCTGCTTATGGCGGAGTAAATCAATATTTGGGTGGTCTTTGGCGTAGCCTTTGGGTGCGGTTTTTACGGCATCGCCTTGCAGTTCGCCCCAAATGCGTTTAAAGTTGGGTTCGTTAATGATGTCGCGGTATTCATCAGCGTCCATGTCTATTTCTTGTCGGATACGCTTTAGGTCAGCTGGGTTAGGATCCCAAAACCCACAAGCCAAAAAGATATCGTTGGGTTTTAGGTGCAAATAATAGCCGCCTCTGTATTCGGGTTTGGTGCGGTGCCAAGCCATGCCAAAATGCGTTTTATAGGGTGTTTTATCTTTGGAAAAGCGCACATCACGATACACACGAAACAGCTTAAAGCGGTCAATGCTATCGTGCTGGTTGAGTTGGTCTTTTAGGGCTTCGCCAAATTGTTTTACTTCTGTTTCCAAGGCCTTAAACTCGGGTTTGTGTTGCTCAAACCACTCTCGGTTGTTGTTCTTTGCGAGCTGCTTAAAAAATCGAAATAGCGCTGGATTTAATTGCATGAGTTAAAGATATAAATTCAAATTCATTTCAACTTTTTATATATTAGTATTCCCAAATGTTACAAATATGGTGTGGCTACTAATCATTCTTTTCTTCGTCTTTCTGTTCCAAGCAGATAAGTTATTTCCAAGAACATTTTATAAGTATCCAATATTCAGCATACTACTCTCAATAATCGTGTTTATTTTCCTCTGTTTAAGTGTAATTGTTTGGTTAACGGAAAGACAAGGCAACACCTAATAACTATTCCTAAATCAACTATTGCCTATTAACTAATAACTATTTCCCATACAACCAAGCGTTTCGCAATGCAATTTGTGCAGGTGTGGCGTCATCCATAGCTTCAATGCCTTTGGCTGGTACTACGGCTATCCCAACGGTTCCGCTAAGGGTTAAGCGTTCACCATCGCGGTCCACTTCAAAAGTCACTTCTTGGTCTGGCGTCCAACTAAAAGATGTCTCAAACAACATGTTTAGGGCGCCCATATTTTCTTTTGAAAGTTCGGGAATCTCAGTTCCGTTGAACACACGTAACAAGTCTCCTTCTTGAAAACCAATTTCCGCTAAGCGGTTATTAAGGCCCATAACTGCCAAGTCAACATTACCTTCTTCGGTGGTTTTACTACTAATAAAAGGGGTTCGGCTATCTAGCAAGATGATGCTTTGTAGTTTTTTGTCGGAATTGGAAATGGTAACGCCTGCCTTTTCCAAAAAGCTTTTATACGAAATGGGTGTATCCCCCTGCACATAGGTTTTGATAAAGTCACCCACTTCTGGATAGGTCATGGCAACGATTTCATCAAAGAGTTGGTTGTCAGTGAAGGGTGTGTCAACGCCATATTTTTTGGCTAAGTCCTGCATAACAGCTAAAAAGCCACGTGCTCCCCCACTCTGCTCTCTAATGATGATATCCAAACACATATTAATCAAGGCACCTTTGTAGTACACGTTTTGGTAATTTTTGGCGTAAGGTTCATAGACAATATTGGTGCTCATTTCCGTAAACGGCATGGTGTCGTCATAGCGGCTGGCACTTGAAATCTTATCTGACATACGTCCATAAAAATCGTCTTCGTCTATAAGCTTTTGTTGCACTTGGAAAAGGTTGGCAAAATATTCTGTGGTACCCTCATACATCCAAAGGTGTTGTGACATCACACCTTCGTTATAGTTGAAATAATGCACTTGCTCTGAGTGTACGTTCAAGGGGGTAAGTGTGTGGAAAAACTCATGTGAAACCACGTCAGTCAAATACTCTTTTAGCGATGCTGTGTCCAATCCTTCATAGAATACCACGGTTGTGGAAGTGTGGTGCTCCAACGCCCCTTGTATGCCACCGTAGTGTTGTAATTCTTCCATGCTCATCAACAACAAGAGGATGTCATAGCTTTTGGTGGCATTGGCATCGCCCAAGAAGCGTTTTTGCGCTTGCATCATCTTCTCTAGGGTGTCCTTAAAATCTGCTGCTTTATGTGCGTTTGTTGGTGAATAAACAGCTAGGCTTACTTCGATATCTTCTAAAGAGAAAGAAATGCTGTCGTCGTTGGTGTAGAGAATGGGGTCATCGATAATGTTAAAGTAACGTCCTGCTAGAAAAACGTCTTGGGTAGCGGTATGACTCACCGATTCCATTGAAGAAAACGGTACCAAATCTGCTGGTGAGTCTATGGTCACACGATAGGACCATTCTTTGCCTCCTTTAAAGTAGCCCACCATGGCGTGAAGGTTTAGTAAATAGACTTCGTCTTTTTCAATTTTGGTTCCACTCATCGGATATACCTCTTTGCCATCTTCGCTGTCAAAGGTGTCATCAACCAAATAGGTGATGCGATCTAGTTGTTTGCCGTTGGCGATTTTCCAGATGTTGGTATCTTCTTTAACGACTTCTAAGGGCTGGTTTTTTTTATCAAATGCTTTTACATCAGATATAAAACGGCCAAAATCGGAATATTCATAAGTGCCAGGGATAACGCTTGGCATATAAAAAGTTACTTCGCCTTTAGGGAAAGGTCCGGGGTCTAGGGTAACCAAAAGTTGGTCGTTCTCGACTGCATTCAGGTCAATATGGGTTTCAATGGTGTTGCTTTTTTTGGAGGTTAAGCCAAGACTGGCACATCCCTGTAGGATTACAATGAAAAGCAATAAGACAAGGTTAGTTTGGGTAGTGAATAATCGTTTCATAAAGGTTAAGTAAATTAAATTTGAACAAACAAGCTAATACGTATATTAACGATATACGTATAAAATTGTTACAGCATAAAAATATAAAAAAGGGCGATTGTGTTTTATTGATATAAAAACTACAACCAATCACTACTGCCTATTGCCTTTTCTCCAACACATCCACCACATCTTGTAGTGCATATCCTTTAGCTTGCAGTAAAATCATCAGGTGAAAGAGCAAATCGGCACTTTCGTTTAGGAATAAGCTTTCGTCATTGTCTTTGGCTTCAATCACGGTTTCAACGGCTTCTTCCCCTACTTTTTGCGCAATTTTATTAATGCCTTTGGCAAATAGGCTTGCCACATAACTTTTGTCTGTAGGGTTATTTTTTCGATCTATAATAATGCTTTCCAACAATGATAAAAACCCGTAACTCGGTATGTTTTCGTTATCCCAACAGGTATCACTTCCGGTGTGGCATGTTGGACCGTTTGGTGTCGCTTGAATTAGTAGGGTGTCTTTGTCGCAATCTACCGCCATTCCCACTAAGGTCAAAAAATGACCGCTCTCCTCCCCTTTTGTCCACAGGCGGTTTTTGCTACGACTAAAAAACGTCACCTGTTTGGTTTCTTGCGTTTTGGCCACGGCATCGGCATTCATAAAGCCGAGCATCAGCACTGTTTTAGTCTGAGCGTCTTGCACTATGGCAGGAACCAGTCCGTCGGGGTGTTTGCTGTAATCTATTGTCATCGTACGGGAATTTTATTGTTTCGTAAAACGGATTTTAGTTCAGGGATGCTTATTTCTTTAAAGTGAAATACACTTGCTGCCAAAGCAGCATCTGCGTTTCCAAGAACAAAGGTATCTATAAAATGCTGTACAGTACCCGCTCCACCTGAAGCGATTATAGGAACCGAAACGGTTTCGCTTAGTTGCTTTAACGCTTTATTGGCAAAACCTTGTTTTGTACCATCGTGATCCATGGAGGTAAACAAGAGTTCGCCTGCACCTCGGTCAACGGCTTCAGTGGCCCATTCAAAAAGTTTGCGTTCCGTAGGAACTTTTCCACCTACCAGATGCACCACCCACTCGTTTTCAATTTGTTTCGCATCAATGGCAACGACAATACATTGCGTACCAAATTTTTGTGCCAATTCGCTTATAAGTTCTGGTCGGCGCACAGCAGCGGAGTTAATGGATACCTTATCCGCACCGTTTTCTAATAAAACACCAACATCTTCCACAGAGCTAATACCACCACCAACCGTAAACGGAATATCAATCGCATGTGCCACGTTACGCACCAATTGCGCCAAGGTTTTACGCTTTTCTTCCGAAGCAGAAATATCCAAAAACACCAGCTCGTCTGCGCCTTCATCGGCATAGCGTTGCGCCAATTCCACGGGATCACCCGCATCACGAAGTGAAACAAAGTTTACGCCCTTCACAGTGCGTCCATCTTTGATGTCTAAACACGGAATAATTCGTTTGGTAAGCATATTACATTTGTTCCGTTTGATAGCGTTCCAACTCCTTTAGAGATAATTTGTTCTCGTAAATAGCCTTTCCAATAATGGCAGCGGTACAACCCAATTCTGCACACTGATAAATATCATCCATAGTGGTTACGCCACCCGAAGCAACCAGTGAAATTTCAGGTAACTGTTCTAAGATTTCATAGTACAATTCCAACGATGGACCTGCCAGCATACCATCTTTTGCAACGTCTGTGCAAAGGACATATTCGAACCCTTTTTGCGCATAGTCTTTTATGAAGTCTATAACATCCAATCCCGAATCTTGTTCCCAACCGTGCGTGGCAATACGTCTGTTTTTGGCATCTGCACCTAAAATAAGTTGCTCCGCACCAAATTTCTCCAACCATTCACCTACCAATTCGGGTTCGCTAACTGCTATGCTACCCAGTGTAACTTGTGAAGCACCGCAATCAAATGCCGTTTCTAAATCAGTTTCAGATTTAATTCCACCACCAAAATCGACCTGTAAAGAGGTTTGCGTGGCAATTTGCTCCAACACATTTGCATTTACAATATGCTTGGCTCTAGCACCATCTAAGTCAACAACATGCACATGTGTTAGTCCTGCCCCTTCAAAGGCCTTGGCCACTTCAACAGGCGATTCGTTATATACTTTTTTGGTGTCGTAATCGCCTTTGGTCAAGCGAACACAATGCCCATTGATGATATCTATTGCCGGTACGAGAATCATAGGTTTAAAAAGTTTTGTAGTAATTGAGCACCCACTCCACCACTTTTTTCAGGGTGAAATTGGGTACCATAAAAATTATTGCGTGACAATGCTGCACTAAACGGCAGATCATACGTACAGGTTGCATTGGTGTCATTGCAGGATTTGGCATAATAACTATGCACCAAATAAAAATGGCTGTTTTGTGGAATATTTGAAAATAGCTTTCCTGTGCCATTAACGGTATTCCACCCCATATGAGGCACGTTTAAAATAGTATTAAAACGCACTACTTCTGTATCAAAAATTTCCAAGCCTTTTGTATTTCCTTCTTCCGAAGTGTTACACATCAATTGCATGCCCAAGCATATGCCCAATACAGGTTGCTTCAAGGTCGGAATAACAGTATCCAAGCCTGTGTCATGCAATTTATTCATGGCAGAGCTCGCCTCGCCCACTCCCGGAAAAATAACATGGGAGGCCTGGCGAATTTCATCCGCATTATGGGATAGTACAGCCGTAGCACCTAAACGCTCCAATGCAAAGCGAATACTCTGGATATTGCCTGCGCCGTAATCAATAATGACTACTTTCATAGCTGACCTTTAGTTGATGGTAATACTAATTTTTCAGCATCGCGTTTAATGGCCATTTTTATCGCTTTGGCAAAGGCCTTGAAAATCGCTTCAATTTTGTGGTGTTCGTTGTGGCCTTCCGCTTTGATATTCAGGTTGGCTTTGGCACCATCTGCAAAGGATTTAAAGAAGTGAAAAAACATTTCCGTAGGCATTTTCCCAATCATTTCGCGTTTGAATTTTGCATCCCACATGAGCCATGCGCGTCCGCCAAAATCTATGGCCACTTGCGCCAAACAATCGTCCATAGGCAAACAAAAACCATAGCGTTCTATACCAAGCTTATTGCCTAAAGCCTGTGCAAAGGCCTCACCCAAGGCAATGGCTGTATCTTCAATCGTGTGGTGCTCATCGACTTCCAAATCGCCTTTGGTCGTAAGTGCAATATCAACACCTCCGTGACGTGCCAACTGGTCTAACATATGGTCAAAAAAGACAATACCTGTATCGATAGTGCTTTGTCCAGTGCCGTCTAAATTGAGTTCTATTTGGATATCTGTTTCTTTTGTAGTGCGCGCATGTGTAGCACGTCTCGCACCTGCTTTTAAAAGGGTATAAACTCCTTCCCAAGATTGCGTTTGCAATGAAATGATGGGTTTAAGTTCCGCAGGAACATCTTGTGCCATCCGTGAATCGTATTGCAACAAAATCCCTTTTGCCCCAAGATTTTGTGCCAATTCCATATCACTCATTCTATCTCCAATCACAAAGGAATTTGCCAAATCATATTCGCTATTGTCCAAATATGCCGTTAGCATGCCTGTTTTGGGCTTGCGTGTGGGTGCATTGTCCTCGGGCATACTTTTATCGATAAAGATTTGATCAAATAAAATGCCTTCATTTTTGAAAGACGTTAGCATAAAATCATGTGTAGGCCAAAATGTATCTTCAGGAAAACTTGCTGTTCCCAACCCGTCCTGATTGGTAACCATGACCAATTCGAAGTCCATTTCTTTGGCAATACGTCCCAAATACTGAAACACACCTGGATAAAATTCGAGTTTGTTCAATGCGTCTAATTGATAGTCTTTTGGCTCTAATGCCAAGGTCCCATCTCTATCTATAAATAATACTTTTTTCATTTGGATAATGATTTACATGCAGCAATAAGCTTATCATTTTCTTGTGGTGTACCCACGCTAATTCGTATGCAGTTTTCGCAATTCTCCTGCGAAGAACGATCCCGAGCAACAATGTGTTGATCTAATAATTCAGCATATCGTCTTGCGGCATCATCAACTTTAATAAGTAAAAAATTGGCATCTGATGGGTATATTGTAACTACCCACGAAAAAGCATTTAATTCTTGCGCTAATCGTTTCCGTTCTGCAATACTTTCTGCAATTTGTGCATTTACTGCTTTTGTATCACGAAGGACTGTTATGGCATGTTGCTGACTAAGCGTATTGATATTATATGGCGGTTTGATGCGCTTTAACAAGGCTATAATTTCTGGGTTGGCAATGGCAATTCCTAAACGCAAACCCGCTAAGCCAAAAGCTTTAGAAAGTGTTTGTGTTACGATTAGGTTTGGATACTCGGATAGTTTTTCTGACCAACTGGAGATTTCAGTAAAATCGATATAGGCTTCATCTATTACCACAATTCCTTCAAACTCCTCTAACAATATTTGAATATCATTTGGATTGAATGCATTTCCGCTTGGATTGTTAGGACTACAAAAGAAGATCGCTTTCGTATTTGGTGTAACTGCAGCAAGAACTTCTTTAGGTCTAAGCTGAAAAGTAGCGTCAAGAGGCACTTTAATTATACCCACACTGCTGATATTTGCCAACACTGAATACATACCGTATGTTGGAGGCATGATAATCATATCATCTTTATATGGCGCGCAAAACGCCCTAACAATAAGATCTAAAACTTCATCGCTCCCGTTACCAATTAAGAGCTGGTCTTGGCCGCAACCGCGAAGATTGGCAATCACTTTTTTTAGTTCCGTTTGATTCGGATCTGGGTAACGATTTACGTCTGTGGCATTGGGGTTTTCATTGGCGTCGAAAAACGTCCACTCCCCATCCGTAGCGGTAAAGGTATCTCGTGCCGAAGTATAGGGCTTTAATGCCAACATTTCGGGGCGTGCCCATTGCAATAAATCGAAATTCTTAGCCATTGTTTAAATCATTTAAACGAAGGGTTACAGCGTTTTTGTGCGCAAATAGCCCTTCCGCTTCTGCCATAGCTTCAATACTTGGACCCAATTTTCGAATACCATCTGCGCTAATCCGCTGATAGGTAATCGCTTTGGTAAACGCATCAAGATTTACGCCGCTGTATTGTTTTGTATAGCCATTGGTAGGAAGAGTGTGATTCGTGCCAGAAGCATAATCGCCAGCACTTTCAGGCGTATAATTTCCAATAAATACAGATCCTGCATTTAGAATACCGTCAACAAAAACTGTTTCATTTTGTGTACAAACAATATAGTGTTCAGGTCCATACGTATTGATAAAATCCAAGGCCGTTAATTCGTTATCAAAAAATACCGCTAACGAATTGTCAAGCGCCTTTTCTGCGATTTCCTTTCGAGGTAAGCGTTGTAATTGTTTTTGTAACTCCTCTTGAACAGACTTGATTAAAGGATTTTCAGTAGCAACCAATATAACTTGACTGTCAACGCCGTGTTCGGCTTGAGACAGCAAGTCTGCTGCTACATAAGCTGGATTTGCTGAAGCATCGGCTACAACCAATAATTCAGACGGCCCAGCAGGCATGTCGATTGCCGTTTGATACTGCGTTGCTTTTTGTTTTGCAACAGTGACAAATTGATTACCAGGACCAAAAATTTTATACACTTTCGGAATAGATGCTGTTCCAAAGGTCATGGCTGCAATGGCTTGAATACCCCCTACTTGTGCCACTATCGTAACACCACACTTAAATGCTGCATAACGAATTGCTGCAGGAATACCAGAGTTGCCTGGAGGCGTACACAGTACAATTTGTTGGCAGCCTGCAATCTGCGCAGGAATGGCAAGCATGAGTACTGTTGAAAATAATGGCGCAGTACCACCAGGAATATAGATTCCCACTTTTTCAATAGGCTTTTTGGCCTGCCAACATGAAACACCTTCCATAGTCTCAACACGTACAGGAGTTGTTTCTTGTGCTTTGTGAAAAGCATAAATATTGGCGTATGCAACGTCAATGGCACTGACAAGTTCAGGTGCCAATTCGCTTTTTGCCTTTGATAAATCTTCTTTTGGTGTAATAAAATCAGCTACCGCAACCTTATCAAATTTTTGACTGTATGTGCGAACAGCTTCATCGCCTTTTGCTTTTACTGAAGTAAAAACCTCCATCACAATAGGTTCAACTGCTGTAAAATCTGCCGTTGGGCGTTTTGTCAACGATTCCCAATTATTCCGATTTGGATTACTAACAACACGCATTACTGAATCATTCGTTCGATTGGACATACTAGAATATCACGAGCACCGGCAGCTTTTAACTCATCTACCATTTCCCAAAATGTATTTTTGTTTACTACAGAGTGCAACGAACTCCATCCTTCTTCCACTAGCGGCATTACCGTTGGACTTTTGAGTACAGGTAGCATATTAGAAACATGTGCAATGGCATCGTTTGGTACGTTCATAATCACATAACGTGAGTTTTTACCTGCCAATACCGCACGAATACGAAACAAAAGGGTTTCAAGGAGCTCCTTTTTTACAGCAGACAAGTCGTTACCACTAACCAAAACGGCTTCAGATTTAAACATGACTTCAACCTCCTTAAGGTTGTTCTTAAACAAGGTAGAACCGCTAGAAACAATATCACAAATAGCATCTGAAAGCCCAATGTTTGGTGCAATTTCTACTGAACCATTAATGATGTGTAAATCAGCTTCGATACCCCATTGCTTGAGGTATTTTTGAACGGTTTTTGGATAAGAGGTAGCAATGCGTTTTCCTGCTAAATCTTCAAAACCATTATATGCAGCTTCTTTGGGAACAGCCATAGAAACACGGCATTTTGAAAACCCTAAACTTTCCAATACGTTAATATCCTCCCCTTTTTCAATCAACAGGTTTTCTCCAACAATAGCCAAATCTACTACCCCGTCACGAAGATATTGTGGAATGTCTCCATTGCGTAAATAGTAAATTTCCATTGGGAAATTTGACGCTGTAGTTTTGAGTTGGTCTTTTCCATTATTGATGGAAATACCACAATCCTTGAGTAATTTCAAAGAATCTTCATTAAGTCTTCCTGACTTTTGAATAGCAATACGTATGTTTTCTTTCTTCATCATTGATACAAAAAAACCCGTTTGAGTTGCTTCAAACGGGTTAGTCGGTTATGGATACACCTCACCTAGTTCGTTTGAAACGATGACTTTTCGTGGTGATGTGTATGTGTTGTTTTCATTTACGTGCAAATATCGAACTTTTTTTTAAAATCTTATTGATTTCCTAAAATAAGTGGTAAACCATCTTTTCCATTACCTATAATCACTACTTTAGAATTTGGTGATTCAGCAAGTTTTAGCGTGGCTTCGATTCCTTTTTCTCTAAGAATATTTGGTGTAAGCGATGCAGCTAAAATACGGTTTGCTATCGCCTTTCCTTCTGCATCAATACGTACTTTCTCAGCTTCCTGACGTGCTTTTTCTAATCGAAATTCATATTCCAATGATTCTTGCTCTTGCGTAAGTTTACGCTGAATGGCTTCTTTTATTGAATTAGGAAGTGTAACATCACGGACTAAAACTGAATTTAGCTGTACATGCTGTTGTTCCACCTTTCGCTTGGTTTCTTCAAAAATTTCATTTTGTATGGCATCTCGTTTTGTGGAGTATAATTGCTCTGGTGTATATCGTCCAATTACCGAACGTGCAACCGCACGGATTTCAGGTGCAATAACAATATTTAGATAATTTTCACCTTTAGTTTTGTGTAACAATCCTAACTCATCAAGTTTTGGCTGATACAACACGGAAACATCTAACGATATTTCTAAACCATTAGAAGAAAGTACACGCATGCCGCTTTCAAATTCTTCTTGCTGTTTGATGTTGTAAATATAAACCCGATTCCAAGGGGCAATGATGTGGAAACCTTCACTTAAGGGCGCTTCGTCAGTAACAACTCCCCCTCCGAAAGTTTTAAATAATACTCCTGCTTCACCGGAACCGATATTCACAGAAGATTTTGAAATAAAAATAATACTTACTAAAATAATGACTATTACTGGTAGTCCGAGTTTTGGAATTTTATTCATGATTTAAAAATTAGGTTAACATACCGCCGTCAACGTTTAAGACTTGTCCTGTAATATACGCAGATAAATCGGAGGCTAAAAATAAACAAGCGTTGGCAACATCATCAGGAGAACCGCCACGCTTTAGCGGAATACCAGCACGCCATTGTGCGACTACATCTTCAGGAAGTTTTCCTGTCATTTCAGTTTCTATAAAACCGGGCGCAATTACGTTAGAGCGAATATTTCTTGAACCGAGCTCCAATGCAATTGATTTGGAAAAACCAATAATACCCGCTTTAGAGGCTGCATAATTTGACTGACCTGCATTTCCTTTTACACCCACCACAGAACTCATATGAATAAGGCTTCCGTGACGTTGTTTTAGCATGGTGCGCTGTACCGCTTTAGTCATATTAAAAACAGATTTCAAGTTTACTTCAATAACTTTATCAAAATCTTCTTCAGAAATGCGCATCAACAGATTATCTTTGGTAATACCCGCATTATTGATAAGCACGTCTATACTTCCAAATCCTTTTAAAACATCTGCTGCTAATTGCTGTGCTGATTCAAAATCGGCGGCATTCGATTGGTAGGCTTTTGCCTTTACGCCCAATGCCGTTAATTCTTGTTCCAATTCTTCAGCAGGACCTGCAGACGAACTGTAAGTAAAAGCAACATTTGCACCATGTTGCGCAAATGCTTGTGCAATTCCTTTTCCAATACCTCTACTGGCACCTGTAATAAGAACGTTTTTTCCTTTGACTAATTCCATAGTTATGCTAATGCTTTAGCAACTGTTTTTCCAATAGCTGCAGGTGAATCTACCACGTGAATTCCACAGGCTTTCATTATTGCTTTTTTGGCTTCGGCAGTATCTTCAGCACCACCAACAATAGCCCCAGCGTGTCCCATTGTACGCCCCTTAGGTGCTGTTTCACCAGCAATAAAACCAACAACAGGCTTAGGGTTTCCTTGCGCTTTTATCCAATTTGCCGCATCGGCTTCTAGTTGTCCACCAATTTC
>Ga0209654_1001802_pt1 | contig 15950 bp, 21 predicted proteins | sample SaaInl1SG_22_DNA_FD_184646 | JGI IMG/M metagenome (GOLD analysis project Ga0209654, IMG submission 184646) | Marine microbial communities from expanding oxygen minimum zones in the Saanich Inlet - ESP_161SG_22_DNA (SPAdes) (version 2) | ecosystem: Environmental > Aquatic > Marine > Intertidal... | reverse complement strand
CCAGCGGTATTTACTCTCTTTCTTACTAAACGGATCAAAAACCGCCCTACAATACGGCAATTCCTGCGACCACACATTTTGCGGCAGCACTGTTTGGCCTCCGCTATTGCTGTGATAAAAACCAATAATTGGCTTTCCACTATAGGTTGCTATAGTGTCCTTGGTCTCAGCTACCGCCTTTGAAATGAGCTCTGCATGTTTGCCATTAGGCACACCTTTAAATGCCTGAGAACTCTGGTCGTCTTTGATGTGATAGCCCTCTTTTATATGCTTGCCCATGTTCGAGATGAGCCAAGTCCTAGAGAGCACCGCTTGAGCTTTATAGTATTCCGTTTCCCCAGACATACCGCCCTCTGCTTCAACGACTCCTGCGATATATGCCTCTACGGGTACCTTCACAATGGCCTCTAAAAAGATGAGATTAGGACGGATAGTAACCTTTCCTAAATAGGGTCTTGACCGGGTCCAATTCTTACCGCGCCATACTCGCATCTCAATGGTATCACTAGTGGTGAAAACAATGGAATCGCACCCGGCCCTATTCAGCCTCAGATCGCCGCGGAAGGTGTATAACGGATGTACATCATCTCTTTGGTATTCCATGACAAACACACTATCTGGCGTGTAGGCGGTGAGTTTGTAGCTGCCAGATTTTACTTTGAGCTGGAGGCGGCCGTATTCAACATCAGCAAAGGTCAACACCCTAGGTCCGGCCGCATAAATCTCGTACTTCTGCCCAAAAGCATTAACTACGAGCAGCAAAAAACAAAGCAGAAAAAGCTTCTTCATTTTACGCATTTAAAAGCGTTAAAATACGAGGAACTGCATCCATTGCAAGCGTTCTACTGCCCATTTTAGCGTGAAGTTTGGCCAGCAGCCCCAATTGTCGCTCACCACCTTGAAGAATAAGGGTTTTCATGGCGCCCACATTCACCTGATCCTGTAAATATTCAGGAACCACAGGCGCGTCCATTATTAAGTTGGGCAAGGAGAAGTAGTTGACTTTAACTAATTGCCTCGCAATGGCCAATGAAATGGGATTCGCACGGTACACTACAGCCTGAGGAATACCAAGCAAGGCAATTTCCAATGATGCGGTACCACTGCAAGTAAGGGCAAATGCTGCACCTTCTGAAACGGCTGAAAGATATCCGTCTTCTACAATCATATTTTTTGGCATCCATTTATCCGGCCAATTTTTCTTCATAGAATTAGCCCTAACCACATGAAAATTATATTCAGGAAGTGATTGAGCCAATCGGGTAAATTCAGGCATTAAACGCGCGACTTCTTGTCTTCTTGAACCAGGTAAAAGCACCACCTTTTTACTATGGGGACTGTAGTGATTTAACCCTTGGTATTTTTCCATTAGCGGGTTCCCTACATAATGTGCCTGTGCACCTCTGTCCGCATACCAACTGGTTTCAAAGGGTAGGATAGAAAGAATGAGGTCTGTATAGTTTCTGAGTGATTTTAATCGGCTCTCTTTCCATGCCCAAATTTTTGGAGGTATGAAATACACCACTTTAATTCCTTGATTTTTAGCCCATTGTGCTATACGTAAGTTAAAACCGGCGTAATCCACCAGAACAATCAATTTCGCGTCAAAAGAGACAATATCCTCTTTTACTTTTTGCATCTCGTTGTAAATGGTAGTGGCTTTAAGCGCTACCTCTAGGAAACCCATTATAGGCTGGCCTGGAAGATCGTAAATTTGCCGCATGCCCGCGGCTTTCATCTGATGACCGCCCCAGCCAGATTGCTCTATTACCGGTGCTGCTTCTTTCAAGGCACGGACCAAAGGGGCCGCCTGTAAGTCGCCTGAAGGTTCGCCTGCTATCCAGAATACCCTCATTAACGCAAGATGAATTGAAATAAAATAACGGCAGCTACACTTGGCAGACAACTTAGTAAGATGCCCCGAGCGACGCGATCTTTTTCAAAATTGATGGCCGTGAAAAACAAAATAGCGTTAATAATGACGCCAAAGGTTATTGCCCGCATGACCACCAATCGCCAAGCGGGGTTGCCTATATCGCCAACATCCGCCAACATGGGATAATTATCTAATGCAATGGCTATACTAAAAATGGGTGCACCTATGCCGACAAAAAAGCCTGCTAAATAATCAATAATCCTTCTATTCTTCAAAATTCCATTGGTTTAGGGCAGCTACTGCGTGGTGTGCTGTCAAATCCACTGTAATAGGCACTATGGTAACGTATCCCTCTTCTAAAGCCGCTATATCAGTATCGTCACCGTGGTCGTAATTAACGAATTTTCCCGTTAACCAAAAATAGGGTCGACCAAAAGGATCTACACGTTCGTCAAATTCTTCTTCCCAGTTTCCTATGGCCATACGGCATACTCTAATCCCTTTATAAGGCGCCTTATCATTTTCTGGAATGTTAACGTTTAAACAGGTTCCCGTGGCCAAGCCATTATCAATGACTTGCTGGATGATCTTACGCACCGCGGGTTTGGAAGCCTCAAAGCTGGCCTCCCAACTGTGCTCACATAAACTAAAGCCAATAGATGGAATGCGCTCTAAAGCGCCTTCTACCGCAGCGCTCATGGTACCACTGTAGATGACATTCACCGATGCGTTAGAGCCGTGATTGATACCACTAAGGATTAAATCCGGGCGACGAGGCATTACCTTATTAATAGCAAGCTTTACGCAATCCGCTGGAGTTCCACTGACCTTAAATTCTCTTTGAGGACCTTCACTCTTCACCTGAGTTACCCTTAAACTCACATCTAGAGAAATAGCATGTCCTTTGCCACTCATGGGGCCGTCGGGTGCAACCACCCACACCTCACCGAAGGCGTTGGCTATTTCTGTCAAGATTTTGATCCCCGGAGCGGAAATACTGTCATCGTTCGTGATGAGAATTAAAGGCTTTTTTGTCATCTTTATAGGGCTTTATGCCAAAGTTACATGGATTCGTGCCGCGGCATGCGATTTGGTCTGTGTTAATAACGAAAACTTTATAACAACCTTATGTTTGGTATCATCATCCTATTTGTCATCGCTGGATTCGCTGTTCAGCAACGATTGAAATCTAAATTTAAGAAGTACTCCAAGGAGTCCCTTAGCAACGGGATGTCCGGTGCAGAAATAGCACAAAAAATGCTAGACGACCACGGCATTCATGACGTACGTATAGAAAGTGTTGCCGGCAAATTGACCGACCACTACAATCCAGCAAATAAAACTGTAAATCTTAGCCCCGAAGTGTATTCTGGACGCTCTGTTTCGTCAGCAGCTGTTGCAGCTCACGAAGTAGGGCACGCCGTACAGCATGCGCAGAGCTACAAATGGCTGGAAATGCGCTCGCAGTTAGTGCCTATGGTTCAGTTCAGCGGTAAAATCATGAATATTGTTATCTGGTCCATGATCCTAGGTGTCGGATTTTTAGGAATCTTCGGATACAATACTGCCATTTGGGTGCTTATTGTTGCCCAGTTAGCAATTACAGGATTCGCTTTAGTGACTTTACCCGTAGAATATGATGCATCGAACCGTGCTTTGGCATGGCTGACTTCCAGCGGCCTTGTGACTTCTCAGGAAAGAGACAAGGCCAATGACGCCCTTAGCTGGGCAGCTCGCACCTACTTAGTAGCCGCTTTAGCCTCTATGGCACAGCTTGCCTATTACTTCTCCCTATTGAGAGATTAGTATTCTTAAAAAACAGCACATTAAAAAACCCCCCGCGCCAAAGGCGCGGGGGGTTTTTTATTCCAAACTCAATTCTTATTTTTCTACTTTATAGCCTAACGATTGTAAAAAGGCAATTTTTTCATCCACAACAGCCTGTTGACGGTTCGCAATTTCTTTCTCTAAGCTCTTCTTCATACCGGTCAATTCTTCTTCTGAGAATTTACCCAAAAATTGAGACGCAAAGAGCGACTTAAATGTCTTGTTTTTGTTTTGATTTGCACGAATGTGCTCTACCAATGCTTTTGGCTTCATAATTAGATAATTTTTGTTGTGTGTACTGCACAAATCTAAGAAAAATATCTATAACAAATGATGGAGATTTTTTGTACCCACATGACGCACAGTTATTAATGGCTCTGCATAGGACACCCCTATCACCCTGCCCCAGTCCTGAGCTCTTGCAATAACAGATTGCAGGAATCCTTCGCTGGCAATGACCGTTTGAGGCTCTTTGCTTTGCGGATCAAAAAACTGACTTTTATGTGCTTTTATGGATGCTATTTTCTGCTCAAAACCTGCACTAATATCTACCACCAATTGTGGCTCCAAATTATAGAATTGGAGGTACTTATACATCGTTTTAGGTCGCCACGGCTCCATCAACTGCCCTTGGCTTCGAAGCTCTATTTTATGCAAGCCAGCTAAGAAACAGGCCTCCTGAACTAATTGGGACGCCCGTCCGTGGTCGGGATGGCGATCCGTAGGTGCATTCATCAGCACGATCTCAGGCCTGTATTTGCGAATGATTTGCGCCACTTGCAATTGACTTTCATGGCTGAAGTCCACACGACCATCAGGCATGTTGAGATTCTCCCTTACGGCGCAGCCTAAAATTTCAGCCGCCACTTGAGCCTCTTTATCACGTATTTCAGGTGTGCCGCGAGTACCCATTTCTCCGCGAGTAAGGTCTACAATTCCCGTTTTCAGACCATGGGCAGCGTGGGTAGCTAAAATACCTCCGGCGCCAAGCTCAACATCGTCAGGATGAGCGCCAAAAGCAAGTATATCTATCTTCATAGCAGTTATTTTCCTGCCGCGAAGTTCGTGATTTCTTCACTTAACGGGTCCATTCTGCTTTCGTAATGTGCAACCCACTGTCCGTTTTCATCAATCAAGAATTTATTGAAATTCCAGCTGACTTTAGCATCGCCCACTCCATTTTGCTCTTTATTACACAACCATTGGTACACTTGGTGACCGCGATTTTTATTGGTTTTCACCTTGCTCATCATTTGGAAAGTCACCCCATAGTTCTTAGAACAAAAGTTTTTAATGTCACTCTCGCTTCCCGGCTCTTGAAATCCAAAGTCGTTCGCAGGAAAGCCTAGAATAACAAAATCTTCACCACCGTAGCGCTCGTGTAATTTTTGCAGCTCTTCGTACTGCGGAGTGTAGCCGCATTTTGAGGCAACATTTACTATCAATACACGTTTGCCTTTAAGCGTGTTAAAAGAAAACTCCGCACCGTCAATGGTCTGTGCGTGCAAATCGTAAAAACTTCTGGTTTCCATAGGATTAATTTGGGTTAGAGCAGTTGCGGATGTATCCGCAATTACATTGGGTTCATTAGTACAGGCAATAAGTGCAAGGCCGAAAAAGAGGTGCTTCATGGAAGTCAAATTTGGGTTTTTTATTTAAACAAGAAAAGACCGTTAATGTTTGTCGTAACTTTGGTCCATCCACTTTTTTATGTCTAAGATAGGACCACTTATTCAACGCTACGCTAAACAGGAGTTGAGAAATTCAAACGCCATTTTCTCCTTAGGACTGTACTTGGTTGGAATAACCTACCTCACCTACTTATTAAGCGGCCAAAACACAGCCGACTCCACCTGGAATACCCTGCTGTGGATTGTGATATTCTTTGGCGCGATACACCAAACCAGCAGAAGTTTTGAATTTGAGAGCGGCGATTATTTTTTCTACTACCAGAGTATTGCAGGCCCAAGAGAAACCATAGTTGCTAAACTCATCTACAACAGCCTGTATTTACTGGTACTCTCCATAACTGCCTGGGCATTGTTTACCCTATTCTATGGCAACGCCGTTTATAATCCGTTGATTTTTGCCTTAGGCCTAGCCTTGGGCTGCATTGGCTTCAGTGCCATTCTCACCTTGGCGAACGGCATTGCGGAGCGCAGCGGAAAGAACGCAACATTAAGCAGCATTTTAGCCATCCCATTAACCATTCCACTACTTAAAATTGTCAGTGCTATTAACATTCAAGCCATGGTCGGAGCACCTCTAGAAGAGGTCCGCGAAATGATTGGCTCATTATTCGCCCTAGATCTCGCAATTGGGCTTCTTGCCTACCTTCTCTTTCCTTATCTTTGGCAAGATTAAAATCAGCGCATGACTGGACGATTTTACAAAGCCTTAGGCGTAGTTCTCGTACTCTATTCCCTCATCTATGGATTGCTTACCACAGTTCCAGATTTGCCCATCATTGAGCAGAGCATTCGGAACTTATTTTACCATGTGAGCATGTGGTTCGCTATGGTCGCTATGATGGCCGGAAGCTTTGGCAATGCCATAGGTTTTTTGAGAAGCGATCACTTGAAGAAAGACCAGCGGAGTGTGAGCCTTGCTGAAACTGGCATGCTATTCGCCTTTTTGGGCCTATTCACTGGAATGATGTGGGCAAAATTTACTTGGGGTGCGTGGTGGACCAACGACCCAAAACTCAACGGCAGCGCCATTACTATTTTGATCTACCTTGCGTACTTTGTTTTGCGAAATGGTACGGAAGAACCACGCAAAAAGGCGCGCATCAGTGCTGTTTACAACATTTTTGCCTTTGTGATGATGATCGTTTTCATAGGGATTCTTCCCAGAATGACAGATAGTTTACACCCCGGCAATGGCGGGAACCCAGGATTCAATTCTTACGACCTAGACAATAGACTGCGTTTGGTATTTTATCCGGCAGTGGTTGGATGGATATTCGTTGGAACTTGGATCGCCTCATTGCGTTATAGAATTAAGAACTTTAGTAAGTAATGAAAAACCTCACCTATCTTTTTCTCTCCATCCTGCCCTTTGACGCTTTTGCTCAATCAGAAAACCTTATGTACAGCGAGGGTAAAATCTATGTTGTTGTGGCAGTAATAGCTATCATATTTCTAGGTTTAGCTGGATATTTGTACCGTATGGACCGTAAAATCACTGCTCTTGAAAATGAAAAATAGTCAGATTGCCATTATCATTGCCATTGCAGTTCTCGTCGGATATACTCTGGTGCGTTTAGGCAACAGTTCTACATACAGCAGCTTTGAAGATGCTATGGCTTTAAACGGTGAGAAAACCACGGTAATTGGCTACCTCGATCTAGAAGATTCCATGGATTTTAATCCTAAGACCGTCCAATTCGCATTCACCGCCAAGGATAAAAAGGGAAACTCAAGCCGCGTGATCTACAACCAACCTAAGCCACAAGACTTTGAGCGCTCCGAGGAAATCACAATGACGGGGTACGCTACCGACAGTGCATTTATTGCAACGGACATTCTCATGAAATGTCCATCGAAATACAACGAACAGAACGAGGTAGACTCGGACAAGATTTACAAATAAGACTTTATGGAATACGTAGGGGAACACCTATGGGCCGCGAACCTTGGTAGAGGGCTAACCGCTTTAGCCTTCACTATGGCATTACTGTCCACTTTTGCTTATTACGCGAAGGGCGAGGATTGGAAAAGGCTCGGTAGACTTGCATTCCGCCTTCACGCCATTTCACTTTTCGGACTCATCGGTACGTTGTTTTTCATCATGGCAAACCATTACTTCGAATTTGACTACGTCTGGAAGCACACCTCATTAGATCTACCCGCGCGCTACCTCTTCTCTGCATTTTGGGAAGGGCAAGAGGGCTCGTTTTTATTGTGGATGTTCTGGAATGCAGTTTTAGGCTGTATTTTAACCTTTACTGCCAAAAGTTTCGAAGGTCCTGTTGTTGGGGTTTTCGCGGCCGTTCAAGCCTTTTTGGTGAGTATGATCTTGGGCGTGTATGTAGGCGAGTTGCATATAGGTTACAGTCCTTTCATTTTAGTTCGAGAGCTTCAGGACAACATCGGTTTACCGTGGACCCAATTCAGTGATTACCTCACCCGTTTCCCAAATTTCGCAGACGGCTCTGGCCTCAACCCATTGCTTCAAAACTATTGGATGACCATCCACCCGCCCACTCTGTTCTTAGGCTTCGCCTCCACACTGGTACCGTTTAGCTATGCTGTCGCAGGACTTATTCGAAAGGACTACAAATCATGGATCAATAGCGCACTTATTTGGAGTTTCTTCTCCGTAGGTATCCTAGGGATTGGGATCCTTATGGGTGGCGCCTGGGCTTACGAAGCATTGAGCTTTGGTGGCTTCTGGGCTTGGGACCCCGTGGAGAACACATCACTGGTTCCATGGCTAACTATGGCTGCAGGCGCACACCTATTGTTGATTCAAAAAAATAAAGGTGGCGTTATCCCATCGGCACTCTTCCTGCTCATCCTCACCTTTCTTTTGGTACTCTACTCTACTTTTCTAACTCGGTCAGGAGTGTTGGGGGACAGCTCTGTGCATGCCTTTGTCGACCTTGGTTTAAGCGGGCAGCTGCTCATTTACCTCTTATTTTTCACTATTGGCTCCATTGCGCTGCTACTTTACCGGTATAAAGGACTCCCAAAAAAGGTCAAAGAAGACCGCATGGACAGCCGTGAATTTTGGATGTTTATTGGTGCATTAACACTACTGATCAGTGGACTTCAAATCACCTTAAGTACTTCTTATCCCGTTTTTAACAAACTTTTTGGACCCGAAGGATTGATCACCCTCTACGATCAAGACAAAGTATTGAGCGATCCTATTGAGCATTATAACGCTATTCAGGTTCCCTTTGCCATCATCATTGTTCTTTTGATAGGCGTGGGCCAATTCCTTTCCTACCACCGTACCTCCACCCAAATGTTCTTTAAGCGCCAAATCGCCACTTTAGTGCTGACCACGGCACTAACAGCACTTAGTGCCTGGGCATTGGATATGTGGAACCCTATGTACCTGCTCTTGATGTGGACCTCCTACTACGCGATTGTTGGTAATCTTGAATTCCTGATTCGCTGGGCGAAGGGCAACTGGAACATTGCAGGATCAACCGTAGCTCACGTAGGCTTTGGACTCATTATCGCAGGCGCGTTAGTATCTAATGCAAACAAGGATGTTATTTCACAGAACAAAACCTTTATTCATGAAGAATTCCCGGCGAACGAAAACTTGCTGATCCATCAAGGAGATACCGTACAGATGGGCGATTATTGGGTCAGCTGGACCGGCCAAGAGGAAGAAGGCTACTACTTAAATTACGTCCTAGAATTTTTTGAAGAACAGGGTGACGAATTGGTGCCGACCTTTAATCTTAAACCCCGTATTCAACTCAATGAACGCATGGGCAATGTGGCCGAACCATCGACCAAACACTTTGTTGGACGCGATATCTATACCCATGTGACCTACGCGGACCTGCGAACCATAGAAGAAAAAGGAGAGGAAGAATGGAAAAACCAATTCGACCTTGAGCTGAGCCAAGGCGAAAGCCACTTCCTTTATGGCAAATACCAAGTTCAACTCGATACTATGGTCGTGGAGGCTCCTGCTCGAAGCGAAGGTGAATTTGATTATATCGTTTTAGGAGCGGGATTGCAAATTACTACTATGGATGATAGCATTTATAAGGTGATGCCCATCTATGCCGTGCAAGGAGATGAAGCGAATCACGTGGATGCTGAAATTGAAGAATTGGGGCTAAAATTCCGTTTTGAACGAATCAATTACGAGACCAACAAACCGGTCATTACCGCAAGCGAGCATGCTGAAGCTGAAGAACCCTTCATCCTGATCAAGGCGGAAGTATTCCCGTGGATCAACTTACTATGGCTTGGCTCTATACTCATGGCCATGGGTACCATAATTGCGATGGTCACTAGAATTCGCAGATCGTGAAAGTAGTGCTCATAGGAAAAGGCCGTCTAGGCACACAGCTTTACGGAGTGCTTAAAAGTCGGTGTGATCTGCAGTGGTTCGGGAGAGATTTCCCAACATCTATCCAAGCAGATTTGGTCATTGTCTCTATTAGCGATGCTGAAACGATTAAAGTTTGCGATAGTATTGATGCTTCATTTGTAGTGCATACCGCCGGAGGTTTAGAACTGTTGAAAAATGAAAATTCAGGCGTCTTTTATCCGTTGTATAGTTTTTCTAAAGAAGCCGAAGTGGATTGGCCACAAGTTCCCTTCCTCATAGAAACGAAAAAAAACAAGCACCTGCCTATTCTTAAAGAAATAGTCCGCATCATTGGCGCGAAGTATTACCCAATAACCAGCGAGCAACGCACCAAATTGCACGCCGCGGCTGTCATGGTAAACAACTTTACCAACCATCTCTACACCTTAGCGAAGGAGCATTGTGAAGCATATGAGTTGCCTTTTGAAATCCTTCATGCGATCATGAGACAGGGACCGGAAAAGGCTATAGAAGTGGGACCAGAAAAAGCTCAAACAGGTCCAGCGAGCAGGGGTGATGACAGCACTATCGAAGCACACTTAAACCAAATAAACAATCTCAAGACCAGGGAGTTGTATAAATTATTAAGCGAAAGCATACACAAGCGCAATGAACTATAAAGAAATATTCAAAGACATTACAACGGTGGTTTTAGATGTAGATGGTGTTCTTACCAACGGAGACATCATCCTATTGCCTGGTATGCAGCCGGTGAGGAAGATGAACGCCAAAGACGGCTATGCGATGCAACTAGCCGTGAGAAACGGTATCCGTATGGCAGTTATTACTGGGGGCAAATCTCAAGAGGTAAAAGAGCGATTAAATGGCCTAGGAATAAAAGACGTATATCTTGGTGCATCATCCAAAATGGAGTCGTACGAAGACCTTAAAATGTGCTACGATTTAAAGGATGAAGAAATACTGTATATGGGCGATGACCTGCCAGATCTTGATATTATGCAGTTGGTAGCCTTAGCCGCTGCCCCCCAGGATGCAGCACCTGAAATAAAAGCAATAGCCGATTACGTCAGTCCAATAGCCGGTGGATCGGGATGTGTTCGAGACGTACTTGAACAATTGTTGAAAATCCAAGGAAAATGGGCACGCAGCAAGGACAGAACTTGGTAGATTTGTACTGAGTAAATAAACTCAGCGTGTTAAATAAGAGCGAGCAACAAGAATTAGAATTTCGACTAGATGAAGTGGTCTCTTCCATTTCTATCCTTGAATCTACTGATCCCGAACATCCCGCGCTGTACCACCTCAGGAGCGAGCGCAAATGGATGGAGCAACGACTAAAAAAAACGTTTTGGTACCAGATTTCTTGGAAACTTAAATCGGCACGAGGTATACTTTTGATGTTCACTTTAGGCATCAGGATATGGTTTCTTAGTAAAGTCAGGGACAACGCACCGCTGAGATTAATTTTGCTCATGGTGTTTATGTTTTCAACCTTTTCTATTGCCGTGTTCTTTGTAGGTCGTCAAATCTTCGGCTGGGACTTCAACAAGGATGGCGATAGTCCAATTGATGAGTGGGCATTGGACCAATTTAGTAAGTTCTGGCGCTGGGTAAAGAAGGTTTTTGACTTCTCCTAAAGTATCTTCGAGAAAAATTCGTGCTCATGAAGCTTTGCAAAGAATTAATACTTGGCTCTAAAAGTCCGCGGCGTGCAAGCTTACTCCGTGAAATGGGGTACGACTTCAAAGTAATCGTTACGGAAGTTGACGAAAATGCCCCATCAGGGCTGGACGGAGAAGAAACGGCTGTCTGGATTTCTGAACAAAAAGCTAGAGCACTACAACCGTTGTTAGAAAATCATCAGTTAGGCATTACCTCTGATACTGAGGTTTGGCTGGGTCATAGAAGATACGGCAAACCTTCAAACGCGCGTGAGGCCAAGGAAATGATACGCTCATTAAGCGGCAAAACCCACCATGTAATTACGGGCCTGACTCTGTGCACCACAAGCGCGTTGTATTCTTATTGCTCCAAGGTGAAAGTAACTTTTGAAGCGCTCAGCGAAGAAGAAATAACCTATTACGTAAACACCTTTAACCCTACTGATAAGGCGGGGGCCTACGGCATTCAAGAATGGATTGGACACACAATGATCAGTTGTATTGAAGGAGAATACAACGCTGTAGTAGGTTTACCTACTTCGACTCTTTATAAAGCGCTCAAGGAATTTTGCTCCGTAATTTAAGCGGTCGCTGTTACCTGCAAATCAATCATCCAACCGTACGAATCTTCAGTTCTTCCTAGACGGATATCGTTCAGCAGCTTTTTGATCTCCATAGCCCTTCCATCAGCTAAGACCGGAATGTCAAAATTTTCACCTTTGTAACCTATGGTATCAATCTGGCTCACAACCGCAGCCGTACCCATACCAAATGCTTCTTCTAACCTCCCTTCGCGTGCTGCAGTTACTATCTCCTCCACAGAAATAGGACGTTCTTCAATGGCCCAACCTTGATCTTTAATGAGCTGGATAATGGAACGACGAGTGACTCCAGCGAGAATTCGATCGGTTAATGGAGGCGTTAAAAACGTACCGTCTATGAGCAACATCAAATTCATAGTACCGCTTTCCTCAATGTATTTGTGCTCTTTGTGGTCGGTCCATATCACCTGATTATACCCTTCTTTAATGGCTTGTGCAGTAGGATAAAAAGAACCTCCATAATTACCAGCAGCCTTGGTGTAACCAATTCCACCTCCGGTTGCACGCGTAAATTCCTGTTCAATTTTCACTTTCACACTACCGCTATAATACGGTCCCACCGGACAGGTAATGACACAGAAAGTGTAGTCGTCGCTTTGACGTGCCGCAATAAACTCAGAGGAGGCAAATAAAAATGGACGGATGTAAAGGCTGTGATCTTCAGCACTTGGCACCCAATCGGCATCAATCTCTAATAACTTTTTCAGCCCGCCCATGAAGATGTCCTCGGGAATCTGTGGCATCATTAATCGCTCCGCACTTTTGTTCAAGCGTGCGTAGTTATCTTGAGGTCGAAACATACTAATCGCTCCATCGTCTTTGCGGTACGCCTTCATACCTTCAAAGGCGCTTTGTCCGTAGTGCAACGCGTGCAGTCCATATGAAAATTCCAAGCGACCAAACGGACGAATCTCAGGCTCTAGCCATTGCCCCTGTTTGTAGTGACAGACAAGCATATGATCGGACATATGTTTTCCAAATGGAAGGTTTGAAAAATCTATGCTTGACAAACGGCTCTCCTTGGTCAATTCTATTTTCATATTCTGTTTTCTTTCGGACTACAAATGTACTAATTTTGAACGTGAAAAACATCCCGACGCAGTCCACCCACCACAGTTCTGTTCGGAGTTAACTTATTATTCAAATGAAACAATTACTCTTTGCAAGTCTGGCAACATTCACCATAATTTCTTGCCAACACGCTAATTCTGAAGCAGAAGTTTCTTCCCAACCTAATACACAACAATACTTGAGCTTTGGAGACAGCACATTTACTTTGGACGGTGCGCAAAGCGCATCGGAACTAATTGCCAATTTTCATTCTGCCGGAGATACCCTACTGGCTACAGTGGCTGGTGAGATTACAAAAGTGTGTACGGTAAAAGGTTGCTGGATGGCAACAGCGATAGATTCGACTGAAAACCTGTTCGTTGATTACGATTACGAATTTTTGCTCCCAACCAACAGTCAGGGCCAAGATATGGTCATGACCGGATATGCCTATTGGGACAGTACCACCGTGGCGGAACTCAAGCACTATGCAAAGGACCGCGGTGCTTCTGATCAAGAAATAGCCGCGATCACCAAACCAGTGGGAGAAGTGAAATTCAAAGCAACCGGTGTGAAAATTTTACTGCCAAGTGAAGAGTAAAATTTTCATTCTTCTTGCAATAGGTCTTTTCATCATTGCCTGTTCTACGCCTGAAATCAAGCCCGATAAAAAAGCCGGCTGGACACCTAATATGGATCAGCACAGCGAGCTTGCGTTGATTATGCGTGAGCTCTATGATGAGGCAATACTTCGTAAATCCATCTTAGAACGGGGAGAATTGGCAAAGGCAAATTCTCAACTCATTTTCCAGATGATTACCGCAAAGCCCACGGAGCCGCACATGGTGGGCCCTGCATTTGAACCGCATGCTCGAGCATTCATAGCAAGCTACGGCGAACTCAATGCCGCTAGATCTACTACAGAACAGATAGAAGCGCACAACAACCTTGTAAAAAGCTGTGTCGCGTGTCATATGAGCTTTTGCCAAGGTCCCATCCCGCGCATTGAAAAGCTATATGTGGCGCTCTGATGAAGAAAGCTAGTCCACGTAACTTTACCACCTCTGCCGACGGCAGTTTGACTATGTGGGTACCAAAATTGGACGAGCATTACCACAGCATACATGGTGCAAAAACGGAAAGCCAGCACGTATTTATTGACGCTGGATTAATGGCGTTTGAAAAAGAGGCGGTTTCCATCCTCGAAGTAGGCTTGGGCACAGGCCTGAACGCCAAGCTCACCTTAGAACAAAAAGGCAATAGATCGATCACTTATTTTGCCCTCGAAAAGTTTCCGTTAGCCGCAGAAGAGATCGCTGAGATCCGAGCATTGGGCCATGAGCTCGAGGCGAATTTGCTCTCTGTAATACCGGGTCAAAAGCACACCTTCGCACCAGGGTTTGATTTTGAACTCAGCACACAAGACCTGCGCACTTTTACCACTGCGCAGCCGAGCTTTGATTTGATTTATTTCGATGCATTCGCCCCGTCTGCACAACCAGAATTGTGGTCCCAAGAGATTTTCAAAAACATGTACAATGCGCTACTTCCCGGTGGGATGCTGACTACCTATTGTGCAAAAGGAGTGGTGAAGCGGACCATGAAAGCAGTCGGTTTTGAAGTAGAAGCCCTGCCAGGTCCTCCTAGAAAAAGAGAAATGACGCGCGCATGGAAAAGATAATACGGTTTAATGCCCGCTGCTATGCGCTTATTCGTTCTGAAAAGAACAGAGTTCTCGTCATGATGGAACGCTGGCAAGGGATAGATCTCAATAAGCTACCGGGCGGCGGATTAGAATTTGGCGAAGGGCTTCTAGATTGTATCCACAGAGAAATCCGTGAAGAATTCGAGGCCAGCGAAAAGATGTCCTACAAGCACCTCTTCACCCCTACCCACTGTTTCTACTCAAGATTCAAACCGCAAGAGCAATTGCTGCTGAATTATTTCACGAATGAAGTTCCTGCTCAAGAAGATCGTTGGAAATTGATCCAAGGAGATAAAAACTTGTTGGGTATGCAATGGCTCGAACTCAAAGAGGAAAATGCCGCGTGGTTTACCTTGGAGAGCGATCGCCAAGCCTTTCTTGCACTGCTAAAATCCTAGTCGGTTTGCGACAATTTGCTGAATCTTGTGGTACAAGAGTTCGGGCTTTTTAGTACGCCATTCCAGAAAATCCAGATCTCCACCAAGCACGAAATACTGGTCCACGCCGTAATTCGAGATTTCTGCCGAAACGTGCTCTCGCAAATTCAAAAAGGCCATCCACCCATCCGGTACCTCTTCCAACCATTCTTCGTAATAGTCTGTAATGTCTGCGTGAAAATTTAAGATGTTCTCTCCAATAAGGATGAATTTATCTATGCCTATGGGGAGCATCTCATCGACTAAATCTCGCTTAATTCGCATGATATCATTGTGTACAGCATCGTTCCATTCTCCTAAAAATTCAATGACACAATAGCCCACTGTGTAGTCGACAAAAAGCACCTTCAAAAACAGCGTTTCGCAACCGATAGAATCCCACTGCGGGTGAATAACGTAGTCGTAGATCTTATCCGTAAAGTAAACCTCACTATTGAAATAGCCATAAAAAGGACTCTGCGGATCCTCATTCGCAATGTATAAATGTCGCCAATTGAAATAGGGCTCAATAGTGTGCATTGAAAAAGAATTGAATGCTAGTCTAACAAAAAACACTCTGCATTGTTAACTTGATTTAAGAATTAATCGTCATGGCAATTTTCACTATAACCGGCGCTACAGGCTCTGTCGGAAAGGCAATCGTTAGGATTTTAAAGGCTGAGGGACATCAAATCCGGGTGCTCAGCACTCGAAAGGACCACCAATGGGACGGCGTTGATGTTTTTTATTGGAATCCTAAAGAAAACAGTATCGACGACGCTGCTC
>Ga0209654_1001800_pt1 | contig 15965 bp, 10 predicted proteins | sample SaaInl1SG_22_DNA_FD_184646 | JGI IMG/M metagenome (GOLD analysis project Ga0209654, IMG submission 184646) | Marine microbial communities from expanding oxygen minimum zones in the Saanich Inlet - ESP_161SG_22_DNA (SPAdes) (version 2) | ecosystem: Environmental > Aquatic > Marine > Intertidal... | reverse complement strand
GTGGTGTTTGTGATAAGGTAAACAAAGCCTTCATACTCGTCTGGTATTGTGTCAATTGTTTCACCTCTATAAGTCCACTGCATGAATGTACTTATGGATTGCCTTTATTGTCTGCCTCTTTTTTGGTTTGGTGTTGATGCCTAATTTCTTTATTGCGTAAATCTGCAATATCTCTAATTTCTCTTACGCATTTTTGTACAGCATAATATTTTCGAACACTTTGTTGTCGCTCCCATGATTCGTTAGCCTTAAAATATTCTAAATATGCTTTTACAAGTTTGTCGTGTAAATCGTCCATGTCATTCTACTACGTCTATATCATTTGCATAGCTAGTAAATCCATTTTCCTTAACAACTTTAAGTACATGATTAACTCTACCAACTAATTCGTCCTTGTGACTAATCAAATAGATATTTTTGTCACGCTCTCTGCCCATTTTCTTAAGAACACTTAGCGCACCTTCAACACCAGCAGTGTCCATACCGCTGTCAATAAGTTCGTCAATGAACAAAAGATTAATACTTTGATATAATGATTCCCAAACGTCACGAAATGCAAAGCTCATACCTAGTATGAGTCTGTTGCGTTCGCCTCTACTCAAGTTATCAAAATCTAGATCTTGTCCTAGCTGTGTAATTTCAACTGCTAAATCATTTTGGAAAGTAACTTGATGCGGTAATCCCAGTTTATCAAGATAGTATGTAAGTCTATTATTAAGATATGCCAGGTTCTGATCAATAATCTTTTTACGAATAAAGCTATCTTTATTGGTCAGTAGCTTTAACAAGAATTCTTGATGTTCTTTGTATTCAGTAAGTTGATTAACATTGCCCCAATTAATTTCTTGTATGGCAGTTGTATTTAGATCTTCGATTTGTTCTGCATAAGGGTCAGTTTCTTCTTGTTTGTTCTCTAATGCTTTCTTCAAATTGTCTACATTACTTCTATGTTCGTATGCTTCTTTAGCAGTTTCGTAAAATGTATTAGGTTTACCGTTGATATTTCCAATTTCATCTAGTCCTTTTAGGACATCTTCTAGTTTAACAGCAACTTCAGACTGATAAGACATAGCATCAGTTAGTTCTTTTGCTTTTCTTGATTCAATTTCTGCTTTTTTGTCAGCATGCAATGCTTGTCCACATGTATAACAGGTAGCATCGTCAAGATTTGCGATATCTTTTTCAGCTTTTTCTACAGACTTGGTAGCACGTAACAATGCAGCTTCGAGTGTGCTTTTTTCTTTATTAAGAGCCGTAATAGCATTGTTCAATTCAGTCCAGTTCTGTAACTTTTCATGAGAAGTTAGTTCTAAATCGATATCTAATTGTTCAAGTTCCGCAATACCTTTTTCTAATTTTTCAAAATCTGTCTTTTGTTTTGCCTTCCAAGCACGTTGGCGTTGTGCTAGCTGCTCAATACTTGCCTGAATTTTACTATTAGCAGTTTCGATAGCATTTATTTTTAATGTTTCCTCTGTAATAGCGTCCTTTGTTTGTTTAACTTGATCTTTTAGAGTATCGGCTTTTTCTGTTAATAGTGTAATTCCTAATAACTGTTCAATGATAGCACGTTGATCATTAGACCTCATTGATAGAAATGGTTCTGAATACGTATTAAGAGCAACTACATGCTTAAACATGTCATGGCTCATACCTAACAAGTCATTAATGTCTTCTTGTGTCTTGCGACTGTCACCTTGTGACTCGTCTGTCAGTTCTTGTTCTTGATCGTTAATATAAAATTTAAGAATATTAGGAGATCTTCCACGTTCGATCCTAAAATCTTGACCGTTCTTTTCAAAATGCAATGTAACTAACATGCCTTTTGAGTTAGTTTTGTTGATTAGGTTGTTGCGTTTGATGTTTGTAAGTGCAGTACCGTATAATGCATATGAAAGTGCATTGATAATAGTAGTTTTACCGGTACCATTACGTGATCCGCTGTCGTCTCCGCCTTGATCTAAGTTCTCGCCTAACACAAGAGTAAGTTGTTCGTCGTTAAAGTTTACAGCTTGGGTTTGATTGCCCACACTCATAAAGTTTTTGACTGTTAAATCTTTGATCTTAATCATATTAGCTTTCTAGTCCGTTGTAAATGTCTAGTAACATTTTTTTATTAAAGTTTTCAGTATCTAATTCTGCAATTTCACCTGCAACGATCTGATCAACGCTTTCAAATTGCTGAATATCGAGATTAGTAGTAATCTCTTCTATTTGTTTTTGTGGTATAAGTGTAATTTCTCTACAATTATAGCTATTCATAAATGTTTCTTTAATGAAACTTGACTCTTCGTAACTAATTGGTAGATCTAGTTCAACACGTAGATACATTTTTGATTTAATAAACGTTTCAGCTTCGTCGATGAGCTTACTAAGTTTAATTGTGCGGTATTTTGGACAGTCCGGCCAATTAATGTATTCTGGTTCTTTACTATTTTCTCGATCAAGGATCATCATCCCACGCTCATCATCCCACGCATCGGCATAATTGTGCGGAAATGCATTACCAATGTAGTGAATAGCACCTTGCTTTTGACGCTTGTGGAAGTGTCCGCTGAATACGTAGTCTTGATGCTTAAAATGCTCAGGTTTTAAATCGCCATGATCGGGCATTTTAACTAATGCATTCATATAAAAGCTAGGAAGTTCGAAGTGACCAAACAAATACTTTGTTTTGATGTCTTTCATCTTTTTCCATTCATCGCCTACTAACCAAGGAACAAGTGCAACGTCATCTTCGATAAGAATTTCGTCTACAAATGTAATTCCGGGTATGTATTGAGCAAATGCTGTTGAGTTAACGTCACGTTTATCTTTATAATACAAATCATGATTGCCGTCAAAGAAGTAAAATTTCTCGAATGCCTTGCCTAGTTTTTCCATACTACGAATTGTTGCATCCATAGTTGTAAGATTAAGACTATTTCGGTTGTGATGCCAGTCACCGCAAAAGATTCCTGTTTCACAACCGTTAGCTTTAGCTGTTTCAATATACCAATCGATAAATTCTTCACAATCGTCATTATGAATGCGAGAATTGCCTTTTAGTCCGAAGTGAATGTCCGTAAACACGGCTGCTTTTTTAAACAAAGTGTATTCCTCTAATATACTTGTGTTTAAGTATACGCTAAAATTATACGCCTGTCAACCATTATTTTTTAGTAAATGAAGTTATGTTTGCTTCTTCGTTACGTTTTACACTTGCTTCCCATTCACCAGCATGTTGTCGTGTGTAGCTAGGATTTAAGTCATTCATTTCTAGTATGTCGTCTCGAATATTTTGATTACGTTTTTCTATATTGATAACACGAACAAAGCTATTAGTAACAGCAGCGGTATAATAAGCAAAGGGGTTATTGGATTTGGATTCATCAAATTGTAGTCCTATTTGCGCAAGCTGAACGATTGCTTGCCCCTTCATTTCGTCATTGTAAGTGTATCCTCGCACATTACCTCGAGTAGCATAACGCTCTACAAGTTTTAACCACATCATTGCTAGTTTATTAGTAGCTTGACCGTGTGTTTTACTAAAATGTCCATTCTCCATTCCGCCTTGCCAGTGTGATTTCCCTACACATACTAATTCACCGTCGTCGTTAAATTTATAATGTTGAAAAGGCGGAAAATTAAGTTTTGTTTTTGTGTCTGCTACTGTCTTTGGGTTCTTTTTACGACCTGGTTCTTCAGGAACATGGTCAAATGTCATAACACGAAAGATTAACTCTTCTTTTGTAATTTTTCGATAATCAACCTCGCATTCTGCTTGCTTGACTTTTTCTCCTGCCATACGTCTTGCTTCATAATCAGCTGTAGATAGGCGTTTGGCCTTATTTCTTTTTGCTTCTGCAATAGTTCTAATGTTAATTTTGTCAATAGATTCTAAAATAATATCATATTGGTTATAATTTGGATCAACATAGCTATTATATGTATTCTTAGATTTATGTATTTCTAATAAGATGTCTCTATTGTTTAGATAATTTCTTTTTCTCATGAGTTCTCCGGACTAATTTATATTTATTATAATATACTCTGATAATTTTGTCAACTAAATAGTGTATAGAATGGAAAAATAATATGTCGATATTCAGCGGTTTCAATCAACTCAACAACAGACTAAACAGTTCGTTTGGAAGAATACGCCAAACAACGCAGTCTATAAATTCATTTACTGCAAACATTGGAAGAGTTCAAAGTCAGTTTAATTCCTTTGTTGGCGGAAATAATGCTATTTCTAGAACAGTAGGCGAAGTTACCGATACAGTTAACAACGTTAGAGGATTGTTTGGCATGGGGCCGATAAATGCCGGAAGTGTTGGTTCTAGCATAAGAATGCAAGGCAATAGTTCGCAAGGTGTCGGTTGGGGAGCTGCTCCGCCATCAAGATCTACAGCTAGAGCTGTTATATCGGATAATTTTGTAGATATTGATGAGCAAGATTGGCGAGTTAGCCTTACTGTGCCTACAGATTTTTTACAAGAAGGTGGCGAAGTGCTAATGCCGCTAAAAGACACACAGCGTGTAATTTTTCCGTATACTCCAACTATAATATTTTCGCATACAGCAAGTTATGATCAAACAGCACCAACACATACTAACTATCCGTTGCTAGCATATCAAAATAGTCAAGTAGATCAAATGACAATTACTGGCGAATTTTATCAAGAAAATGAGTATGATGCAAAATATTGGATTGCATGTTTACACTTCTTTAGAAGTGTTACAAAAATGTACTACGGAAAAAGTAAGACATTAGGAAATCCTCCCCCGGTAATAAGACTAAACGGATACGGTCAACATGTGTTGAATAATATTCCAGTTGTTGTTACTAACTTTACAACAGATATGAATGCCGATGTTGATTATATTCCTTGCACTGTAAACGGCAAACTTAATTATGTTCCTACACAAGCTATTTTTACAGTTACAGTTCAGCCAAGTTATGCAAGAAGAAGTCATTCAAGATTTAGTCTTAATGATTATGTTGCAGGCAAACATAACGGCGGCGAAGAAGGGTTTGTATGATGAAAAGTAAAAATAAAAGTCCATACGGAGTGACTCCGGTAGTTAAAAATCAGTACCTTGATATTATGAAAGCAAGATCTATACCGGTAGCAGGCGACGATGTTTTGTATGAAATTACATCGTCATATACCTACAGACCCGATTTGCTTGCACATGATTTATATGGCGATAAAGATCTCTGGTGGGTGTTTGCACAACGAAACTTAGATACGTTAAAAGATCCTGTATTTGATTTTGTTGCAGGTACAAAAATTTATCTACCACAAGCAAACAACTTACGAAGAACATTAGGAATCTAAATGGCATTTAACTTAGGTAGTGTATCGTCAGAAATTAATAGGACTTTTAGTAGCATTTCTACAGTAAGTCAACAAGTTAGCGGAGTTACTAATAATATAAATTCTGTTGTAGCATCTGTTGGAAGAATATCTAGTATTGCAGGAAGTATTGATAATATTTCTGGTAGGGGCGCAGGTATTCTTAACGATGCTCTTGGCAGTGTTGGAGGAGCAGTTGATGCTATTGGCGGCGGCCTTTCTCAAGGTATTAATAATTTTGTTGGGGGACTGGGCGGCAACCTTGGAGCAAATATTAGCGACGCAATTGGAAATATAACCGGTGGTGCTGAAGAATTAAGTGGATTAATAGCAGATCCAATTAGAGTAGTTTCAAGAAGCCAGTCGGAGATTTTTAATGCTACGGGTGGAAAATTTGATCAGTTAAGACAAGAAGTTGAGAAACTAGCAGAGATATCTGAATTTAGCGACTTTATAAACTTATCATTACCTGCTCCGGGATCAAGTGCGTCTATAAACCCTGCATCAAATAGTGGTGACACGACTAATACTAATAGAATTCCTAATCCGCTACGAAATCATAATTCGTTTAATTATATTATTACTTTAGGAATACTAAGTGCTGAAGAATATAATAATCCATTAACTTATCGTGGAGGAGCAAGTGGTTCAGCAGGCGGCTTTGAATACTATATTGCAAAAAGTGCAGGCGGAAATTACGGAAAGCGTTGGAGAGTTGAAGATGAACGTGATGATGAAAATGCTGAGTACTTTATTGAAGACTTAGAATTTGACGCTGTTATTGCTCCTAATAGAAATACAAATGTTACTTTAGGAACAACTATAAGTTTCCGTATAATCGAACCATATAGTATGGGCAATTTTATTGAAGCTATTATCGGTGCTTCAAAAGCAGCAGGATTTTCAAATTATTTAGATGCACCATTTTGTTTAAAATTTGATTTTGTAGGATATGACGAATATGGTAAAGTAAGTAATCAGTATATCGCTGCTCCGATGTTTGTGCCCATGAAAATTAATAAAGTAGATTTTAATGTTTCTGGTAGCGGATCAACATACCAAGTAAATGCAGTTCCGATGAGCGAAGCAGGGTTAAGCGATAATATAAATCAAATAAAATCTGATATCAATGCTACTGGAACAACACTGTCAGAAGTGTTAGAAACAAGTGAAAGATCAGTAACACAATCAATGAATGAACGAATTGCTGCACTTGAAGAAACAGGTGCCCTAGCACCTTATGACAGATTTGTAGTTGCATTTCCTAAAAATAGAGATGATATTTTAAACTTTATAAACAGTGGCCAAGCAACGTCTGATCCGTTACAAACAACTGCTCAAGATGAAATACAAAGTCAACGAGGACTTCCTTCGGGTCCTGAAGGAAATACATATGCATATGACGGTCAGGTAAATTCTGAAAGTGTGATACCGGCTAGTCGAATGTACGAACAGATTAAATCTTTTGTCGAAAATGAAATCTTTCAAAATGAAATTGGCAAAAGTGTTATTGTAGAAGATACAACTGACGGATCTGATCAAAGTCAGGCTGCACAAGGTTCTACATACGACGAAGTAACACAAACTCCTGACCCAGCCGCAGCAGCAGCAAGACCAGGTGAAAATGCAAGAGAACATCAATTTGGGCAAGGTCAAACTATAACAAGTATTATCGAAACTATGTTAATGCGTTCTCAATATGGAAGAGACCGTGCTACTGAACAAGGTACAAATGGAGTGCGTAGATGGTTTAGAATAGATACAAACGTATTTTATGAACCAAATCCAGCTTCAGAAAATCAAATGGGAAGGCCTCCAAAAGTTTATGTTTACAGTGTAATTCCTTACGAATTAGACGAAGCAGTTACTTTAGGGCCAACTGAAAGAGCTCCTAACACAGAACAACTTATTAATATGGCTGCTAAAGAATACAATTACATTTATACAGGTAAAAATGAAGATGTATTAAATTTCGATATTAGCTTTAATAATGCGTTTACATCGGTTGCATTTGCAAACTTCGGAATGAATAGTGGTAGTTCAGCCAGTGGACTTGACAGTAGATCCCATTCAGGTCCAGACGACGGCATGCGAGGAGCACAACCAAGGACAGAGTCAGATGGCGGCGAACAAAATGAGCCAACAGGTGGAGTAAATGAAGAATCTCAATCAGGTGTACCACCTGTTGCAACTAGAAATAGAGATATTGCATCTCAAGTTGCAGAAATGTATCATAATAGAATAGTTAATTTGCCACTTGATATGGTAACTGCTGAAATAGAAATATTAGGAGATCCGTTCTTTATTCCTCAAGAAATGGGAAATTATGTAGCTCCTAGGGGCGACAATCCTAATGCAAGTCAAGACGGCACAATGACTTATCAAAGAGCACAAGTGTTTATTGTTATTAATTTTAGAACTCCTTTTGATTACCAAATTAAAGGTTCAACAATGGAAATGCCAAGGCGTGTACCTCAGTTTAGTGGATTGTTTAGCGTATGGGCTGTAACAAATAATTTTAGTGGCGGCAAATTTACACAAACTTTAAAAGTTATTAGACGTAGAGGACAAGACGATGAACCTACTACAGATAATGCTGGTGTAACTAGATTAAGCGATGAATCGGCAATTAATGACCAATCTACTGAAAGAGCACAGTACCAGTCACAGACAGGTAACTTACCTAATGTAGGATATTGCGCAGGACAAGTTGATCCTAGATTAGCTGCTGCCGCAGCACAAGTTACTGCACAAAATACTACTAGTGCAGCAGACGTAGTAGCACCATTTAATGGTACGGGAATTTCATCACAGCCGGTAGTGCCTATAGGAAGAGTAAGTAGTGCTAGGCCTGTAGGTTCTTTACCTAACATAAGGCCAGGAGACGAAACTAATGCACTTGATGCAATTGCAGCTGACAGAGTAACTTACGGAATACAACAGTCTGTAAACGGAGCAGTTGATCAAGCAACATCTGTATTATCAAATGTTGGCTTTGGCCCAGGACAAATTGACCCAGGTCTAGCTAGAGCTACATCACAAAATTTTGCACAATCATTATCGCCAGCGTTATCAACAGTGCAAAATATTCCGCAAGAACTACAAACACAATTTACTAATGCAGCAAGTGATGTTAGAAATATTGCAAATGCAATACCATCAGCAGCAGCAAATATACCTAATATATCTGATATATCAGGAAGAATCCAGACTCAAGTAGCAGGAAATATAGATGCTGTAAATAGAATAACAAGTAGGGCAACTAACTTTTTTAGTTAAGGAATAGAAATGTCTAATGAAGCGTATGATGCAAATGATGAAGATCAGTTAGATGCTGGTGCAGAACCTTCTTCTGCTCCGTCTCCCGGACAAGGCAGAGAAGACCCAACAGTTGACGAACATGGTGTTACATCATACTTTAGCACACGAAAAATGCGTAATGATGTATTAGACGGTTTGTATGATAGCGGACCTTCATACAGATTACTTAAAAGAAGTCGAGTAGGTGATTATTGGATAGTTACACCTTTTGACTTTACAAGACTTACTGATTATAATGCTTTAATGATGTCTCTTTCGGAACCGGTTCGTGTCCCTCCAGGATCACGATCTTATCAAACTACTAGTGTAAATGTCGCTGGTCAAATAATACGAAATGTTCCAGTTTATAGATACGATGATACTGTAGAAGATGTAACTCAACCAGAACCTGAAGAACCACCAATTCTTCCAGCGCCTACAAGTACAGTAACTCCACCGCCGGCTACTACTCCAAACCCTCATCCTACTAGAGAAGAAGTAACGAGCGAAAATAATGCAACAGTTAATCCAGTAACAGAAGTTACTGAAGTACCGTCATCGCCGGTTAACGTACCTGCACCAGAATCAGTTGTCCCTCCTGATTCCCTTGATCCTAGAGGAACAGCTCAAATACCAGGAACTGCTGGTGCAAGCTCGCCGCCGGCACCAGTAACTGGTCCTGCACCTGTTACAGCTGACTGTAACACAAGCTCTACTTCAGCACCCGGAACATCAATTGATAATACAGACGATGCTCGAGCAGGTAGAACTAATGCAGGCGGAGATCAAGCAAGTACTACACCGTCAACTTCGCCACAATCTACTACACCGTCAACTAGTGCTAGTAGTAGTGTTTCTAGTGGTACAGGCGCAATAGTGTCTAATGGTCCAGTTTATCAGTATCGGGCTATAACACAATTTGCAGATAGATACGACTTTAAGACAGGCAAAAAGATTAGAGAATAAGAATGTCAACAGGAAATTATACTAGAACACCAGCCAGTAATACGTCAAGAAGAAATGACATTGGCCCATACGAAGCAATTGTAGTTAACAACATGGATGTTCGATATATGGGCAGTCTTGAAGTTGAACTTTTAAAGTATACTAGTGCCGGCGGAACACCTGAAAGAAGTGGTCAGCTAATACAGGTTAGATATCTAAGTCCTTTTTACGGAGTCACTCCTAGCAAGGGATTAACAGCAAATGACGGATATCAACATACACAAAAAAGTTACGGATTTTGGGGAGTACCTCCGGATGTAGGAACAAAAGTTCTAGTTATTTTTGCTGAAGGAAATCTAAACTTTGGATACTGGATCGGATGTATCCCTGCAGACTATATGAATTTTATGGTTCCAGACGGCCGAGCATCAACAGAAAAAACTACAGATGCTACACCAGATGATTTAAAAGGTAAAAAGCTACCAGTTGGCGAATATAATAAATTAGTCGAAGACGGAAGTCTAGTAGATCCGACATTATTTAATAAACCTTATAATAAAGACTTTACAGAAAGTTTAGAAATACAAGGATTGTTAGACGACGAAGTTAGAGGAACAACTACTACTAGTGCAAGAAGAGAAATACCGTCTATGGTATTTGGATTAAGCACTCCGGGACCGAGAGATAAAAGAGACGGCGCTCCGACTCATGAAATAGGCCCGGCAAATTTAAAAGCCAATGTACCTTATAATCGACTAGGCGGTTCTAGCTTTGTAATGGACGACGGTGACGAACGCTATGTACGTGCTTCACATGCAGAATCCGGACCCCCGATCTATAAAAATGTTCTCGGCGGCGAAACTGACGGTGATCCTACTATTCCTCAAAATGAATTAACAAGATGGCGTACAAGAACAGGCCATCAAATTCTAATGCATAATTCAGAAGACTTGATTTATATAGGCAATGCTAGAGGTACCACTTGGATTGAAATGACCAGTGATGGAAAAATTGATATTCATGCACAAGATAGTGTAAGTATTATGACTGTTAATGATTTAAACATTACAGCAGAACGTGACATTAATATGGAAGCAGGTCGAAATATTAATATGAAAGCAACTGCAAGATACAGTGATGGTGCGCCAAACGATAATAAAGGCAATGATAGCGGAAGAATACATTTTGAAGCACAGTATGACTACCGATTAAGAGTTGGTAGGAATCAAAAAATTACCGTTATAAAAAATTCTGATCAAAGAGTTGGTGAAATACAAAAAAATACTACTGGCAAAACTCATCACATAAAAAGTGGTAGAGATAACAGATTAACAGCAGGCGGCTACACACATATTAAAAGTGGCAAAGAGCATCGAGAAACAGCAACTTATATTCATATGAATGGCCCAGGAGCTGCATCTGCAAATCCGGCACAAACTGTAGATCCCTTACCAACAATTACATTGCCGTATACTTTTCCGGGAATTAAGACTCCTGTGCCATACGAAAGTATTTTAACAAGATCACCGCAGCACGAGCCGTGGACACATCATGAAAATATGGATCCTTTGTCGTTTAAAAGAGACGAAACTGACAGAGAATCACCAGGCGGGTTACGTTCAGCTGATAGAATTGTTACACCAGATACCTTTAACAAAAATCTCGGCGGACGAAGATCGAGTGGATATGTAACAGGCTCAGGCGGAAGCGTTAGTAGTGGTGTTACAGCATCTGCTGGCGGCGCAGCGTCAGGTACTGGACAAGTTCCGCAACGAAATTACAGTAGCGATTTTGAATACAGCGACGAATTAGGCAGTCTAAGTGCAAGATACGAATCTCGAGGAGAACCTACAGTAATTGGTTGGGATAGCACCGGCGGGCATAGTTACGGAACTTATCAAATTGCTGCAAGTACAGGAGCGTTTGATGATTATATGAACTTTTTAAGTCAAACACATCCGGAAACGCATGCATTATTGCAACAAGCCGGCGGTGCCCAAGCAGCACGAGCAGGAACAGATGCATTTTATCAAACCTGGAGAACAGTCATGTCTGATCCTCATCACGCCGAAACTCAACACGATTTTGGTGTACAAAAATACTTTGTACCGGCAGCTGACAGAGTTACTAGAAGTACCGGAATCGATGTACGTACACGATCTAAAACAGTACAAGATGTTCTTTGGTCAACTGCTATACAACACGGCGGCGGTGGCGCCAATCGAATTTTTCAACGTGCATTAGAACGTACAGGAACAGATAATCCTACAGATCAAGCACTTATAAATGCAGTATATGCAGAAAGAGGCGCTGATAACGGCAATAGGTATTTTGGTAGAAGTACAGCTAGAGTTAGACAAAGTGTTGTAAATAGATTTAATAATGAACGTTCGGATGCACTAACAAGCTTAGAGCAAGAACTTGCTACAGCATCAGTACCAACATCAACGCCAACTAGTGTAAGTCCTGATTTATCGCCCGACTTAGATGACCCTAGAACTGCATAGGTAAATACAATATGAGTGATTTAGAAAAAAATCTATATAAGCGTGTAACTGTTAAGCCTTCTTCTAGACAAGAAAAGATTGGCAGAGCTTATAGAGGATTTAGTACCGTATCTACAGAAGCAAAGAATTTTTCTTTATACGATTTTGAATTAATTAAGCAAGATTTAATTAATCATTTTCACATACGTCAAGGCGAAAAAGTATCTGATCCAGAATTTGGTACAATTATTTGGGATCTTTTATACGAACCATTTACTCCAGACGTTAAAGATGCTATTGTAGATAATGTTACAGAAATTATTAACTTTGATCCACGTCTGAGCGTTAATTCAATAACCGTAGATGCTTATGAGCAAGGTATAAGTGTTGAGTGTTCTGTAACATTCCTTCCTTATGACATATCTGAGTCTTTACGTTTCCAATTTGACCAAAAAAATGGCTTACTATAATTAAGTACGCACTTTTTATAATCAGATAAATATCATAGTAAACAAGGAAAAAAAATATGTCTGCAACAGATAGACAGTCTAGACTTTTAGTAGCTGAAGATTGGAAAAAAATATATCAAAGCTTTAGGAATGCAGATTTCCAAAGCTATGATTTTGATAACTTAAGACGCACAATGATAAATTATCTGCGTCAAAATTATCCAGAAGATTTTAACGATTATATTGAATCAAGTGAATATCTTGCACTAATTGATATGATTGCTTTCCTTGGGCAAAACTTATCATTCCGTGTTGACTTAAATGCACGTGAGAACTTCCTTGAAACAGCAGAACGTAGAGAAAGTATTCTCCGTCTTGCTCGCATGCTTGCATATAATCCACGCAGAAATCAAACAGCTAATGGATTATTAAAAGTAGAAACTATAAAAACAACTGAAAATATTGTAGATAGTTCTGGACTAAATTTATCTAACATTATTGTTAAATGGAATGATCCGTCTAATTCAAATTATTTTGAACAATTTTTAAAAGTGTTTAATTCTGCACTTCCAGTAGCAAATAGTATAGGAAATCCGTTAAAGCAATCAACAATTGCAGACGTTACTACACAAAAATATAGATTTAATGCCACAAATACCGATAGTGCAATATTTCCTTTTACTAAAAAGATTGAAGGTGTAACATCTAGATTTGAAGTAGTAAGTTGCGACATCGAAGGCGAAGATATTATTGAAGAACCGCCCTTGCCAGGTACAAGTCCAGCATTTTTATTTAGAGATGATGGACAAGGATCCGGAAGTTCAAATACAGGATTCTTTATGCATTTCCGTCAAGGTAAATTAGATAACGGATCTTTTAACATATCTAATCCTACTTCTAATCAATCTGTTGCAATTGATGCTGTTGATATTAATGATACCGATGTTTGGTTATATAGTGTTGATTCGAACGGATTTGAAACTGATGCATGGACAAAAATTGCTAGTACCGAAGGAAATAATATCATTTACAACAGTTTATTAAAAGGCATTCGAAATGTGTATAGTGTTGTAACTCGTATTGGCGATAGAATAAATCTAGTATTCAGTGATGGAGTATTTGGTAATTTACCTTCAGGACCGTTTAAAGTTTACTATAGAACTAGTGCTAATGCAAGAAGTGTTATAAGTCCTAATTCTTTTGGCACAGTAACAATTAATGTTCCATATCAGTCACGTAGTGGCACTCAAGAAACTCTTACTATCGGATTACGTTTAAAATATACAGTAAGTAACGCTACAACATCTGAAACAAACAACGAAATTAAGCAAAATGCACCAGCAACGTATTATACACAAAATAGATTAATTACTGGTGAAGATTATAATATTGGTCCTCTTGCAATAAGTCAAGAAGTTATAAAGGCAAAGGCAACTAATAGAATTAGCAGCGGTATTAGTAGATATTTTGATTTAAAAGACGCAAGTGGAAAATACTCTAATACTAGTATTTTTGCTGATGATGGAATAATTTATAAAGAAGAATATACCGAAAAAACTAACTTTTTATTCAATACACAAAGTGATATTGAAGGTGTTCTATATAATGTAGTTGAACCAATTTTAAGTAGTACTAATATGAAGAATTTTTATTACGAAAAATTCCCAAGAACAATTGTTTCGGATCTTAATACAGCATGGATACAGACAACATCAAATACTAACATTACTACAGGGTACTTTATTGACACAGATCAGTCAGCATTCACTGTTGGAAGCTTTACTGCAAATAGTTTAAGATTTCTCGAAGCAGGTGCATTATGTAAATTTGAAGCACCTGAAGGTAAGCATTTTATGGCTGACAACAGTCTTATGGACGGAGCTGCTGATCATCCCGGAGCAAAGACTTATTTTTGGAGTAAGGTAATTAGTGTAACCGGTGACGGAACTGAAATTGACGAAACTGGCAACGGCGCAATAGTGTTTGCAGATAACATTCCGCAAGGTGCATTGTTAAATGAAATTATTCCTGTATTTTCTCGTACACTTATTAATGATGTAAAAATAGAAATAATTGATCAAGCATTTGCTTATAAAGATTTTGCATTAAGATACGATGTTTCAGAAAGAAGATGGACATTAGTATTAAACGAAAATATAAACACTATTAATAATTTTGCTACAGGTAAAACTGGTGATATTAGTGGACAAAATTTAGATACTAGTTGGTTATTATATTTTAAAACTGATGGCGAAAAATATACAATAACATACCGTAATTTAAGATACATATTTGAAAGTAATTCAGAAGTTAGATTTTTCTTCGATAATGCAGACAGAGTTTATGATCCTAAGACTGGAAAAGTTTATAGAGATAAAATTGATATTCTGTCTATTAATACTATTCCTAACGGGTTGACTCCGTTTACAAATGATTATACTTGGACAATTACTGACTCTTATAGAGATCAGGAAGGTTATGTTGATACAAAAAAAATTGAAGTTCAGTTTATTGATACTGATAATGACGGTATTATAGATAACCCTGAATTATTTAATGATATTACAGGAAATAATAATACAGAAATTACCGAACGTGATAAAATTATATTTCAAGAAAAGTATGTAACTTCAGACGGTGTAGAAGATTTTAGATATTTTTCTAATTCAGATGAAACTATAAAAATAGTACAAAAAGAATCAGAAATCTCTCCGTATAGTCAATGGGATAATCCAAATCAAGTATTTTACTTACTCGACGAAGGAGTGTTCCGTATACTTAATGCAAATAAAGGAAATACAACTCTTAACACTGACTATAAATCTTTCGTTGGGCGTAGTAATCTAAAATTCCATTATGTACATGTAGCAGATACAAATTATAGAATAGATCCGAGTGCAAGTAATTTAATTGATACTTATTTGTTAACAAGCACCTATCATCAAAGCATGCAGCAGTATGTTAAAGGTGCTTCAAATATTAAACCTTTAGCACCTAGTACAGATCAATTATATAGATCTTATAGTGGCAGCATTAATAAAATTAAAAGCATTAGTGACGAAATAATTTATCATCCTGTAAAATATAAATTATTATTTGGATCAAAAGCAAAAGAAAGTTTGCAAGTTTCGTTTAAGATTGTAAAAAATCCTAATTTAGTATTAAATGACAATGAGCTAAAAGCAGATATCATTGCAACTATAGACAAATTTTTTGATATTGAAAATTGGGATTTTGGAGAAACTTTCTATTTCCAAGAACTTAGTGCATTTGTTATGAACCAGTTAAGTCCTAAGCTTGTAAGCTTTTTAATAGTTCCGAGACAAGGAACACAGTCGTTTGGTAGCTTATTTGAAATAAAATCAGAACCTGATGAAATTTTTATGAGTGCTGCAACAGTAACAGACATCGATACAATAGATGAAATTACCGCAACAGTACTT
>Ga0209654_1001799_pt1 | contig 15975 bp, 15 predicted proteins | sample SaaInl1SG_22_DNA_FD_184646 | JGI IMG/M metagenome (GOLD analysis project Ga0209654, IMG submission 184646) | Marine microbial communities from expanding oxygen minimum zones in the Saanich Inlet - ESP_161SG_22_DNA (SPAdes) (version 2) | ecosystem: Environmental > Aquatic > Marine > Intertidal... | reverse complement strand
TCAAGTATCAAACCTAAACAGTTTTGTGCAGGAACGTATTTCGGGAATGATTATTGTACAGCTTTTTGCAAGAGAAGAAACCGAGTCAAAAGCCTTTAGGGCTATTAATAACAAGCATCGCAAGGCATGGATAAAAACGGTTTGGTATAACTCCATCTTCTTTCCTATTGCAGAACTTTCTACGTCTATTACCATAGGCTTATTGGTTTGGTTTGGGGGGCTTAACGTTATTGCGGGATCCTCTGGAATTACTTTGGGAATTATCTTTCTGTTTATTCAATTGTCCCAAATGCTTTTTCGTCCACTTCGGCAAATTGCCGATAAGTTTAACACCCTGCAAATGGGTATGGTAGCGGTAAGACGTGTTGTAGCTATTTTGGATGAAAACGAACAAATTTCTAATCAAGGAATGACAACCGGTAAAGAAATTAAAGGAGCCATCCGCTTTGAAAACCTGCATTTTTCCTATAAAAAAGATGAGCCAGTACTTCATGGAATTTCCTTTGCCATGGAGCCCGGTGAAACCGTGGCTGTAGTGGGCGCAACAGGAGCCGGGAAATCAACACTAATCAATATTTTAAGTAGATTTTATGAAATTGATAGTGGAAAAGTGTTACTTGATGATGTGTCCATTGAAGATTATGAGCGTTCTTGGCTTCGCAAGCAAATAGGTGTAGTGCTACAAGATGTTTTTCTTTTTGCCGACTCTATTTACAATAACATCACACTTTGGGATACTTCCATTACTGAAGAAGAGGTGATAAAAGCTGCCAAAATAATTGGAGTGCATCGTTTTATTTCTAGTTTACCTGATGGATACCATTTTAATGTAAAAGAACGTGGAGGTATGCTTTCTTCGGGACAGCGCCAGCTAATCGCTTTTTTACGTGCCTTTGTCATGCAACCTAAAGTTTTAATTCTTGACGAGGCTACATCTTCCATTGATACGCATGCCGAAAAACTGATTCAAAAAGCTACCAATGAAATCACCAAAGGGAAAACCTCACTTGTTATTGCACACCGATTGGCTACCGTGCAACGTGCCGATAAAATTATCGTATTAGATAAAGGGAATATTGTTGAAATGGGAACCCACAAAGAACTATTAGACATTGAAGGTGGGTATTATAAAAACCTTTATGAGGTGCAGTTTTTGTCTCCAGAGCAACCTGATTAGTCCATGTCTTTAAAAAGCATTTCGCCTAATTCTTTGTAAGAACTGAATGAGATGCGTTCTCCGTTTTTAAAATAACCAATAGCACCTGTTTCTTCCGAAACCACAAGTACTAATGCGTCTGTTTTTTCTGTAATACCAACGGCAGCGCGATGCCTTAGTCCATATCTTTTTGGGATAGACTTATTTTCAGAAACAGGAAGTACCACTCTAGTTGCCGTAATGGTGTTGTTCTCAATAATTGCAGCACCGTCGTGCAAAGGGGCGTTTTTGTGAAAAATACTTTCAATAACAGGGACCGAAACCTCCATATTTACCATCACTCCCGAGGGCTTTAGAAACGCTAAGCTGCTATTTCGCTCCAAAACCAATAATGCCCCAGTTTTTTGTTTTTTCATTGATGCACAACTTTGAATGAGTGCCTCTATATTTAATTCAGGCTCAATAACGTTTTGATTTGCAGTAAAAATTTTAAGATAACGATTCAATGCTTTCCTGTTGGCTAGGTTTGAAGAACCAAGCATTAAAAGGAGTTTTCGGATTTCTTGTTGAAATACAACAATTAATGCAAACACCCCCACGCTCATAAATCCGCCTAAAATATTACTGAGTAATTCCATGTTCAGTGCATCGGTGATTTTCCAAATGAGGTAAAGAATTACAATTCCAACAAAAATATTAATAGCTGCTGTACCACGTACCAGTCTATAGGCATAATAGAGCAGGAGTGCTACCAAAATGATATCCAATACGTCTAGCAGATTAAAATCTAAAAAATCAAACATCTTATAAAATTACGGATTTATTGGATAAGACGCATCAACTGCTTCAATAAGCTGTACGGCTTCTTGCGCCTCCTTGACATCATGAACACGCAATATATGCGCCCCTTTTTGCAACGCTACTGTGTTGAGGACCGTTGTGCCATTAAGCGCATGTGCCGCATCTGTTCCTAATGTTTTGTGAATCATAGATTTGCGTGAAACACCAACCAAAAGTGGAACGCCATCAATATGTAAGCTATGTAAATACTTGAGTAGGGTAAAATTGTGAGTTGTTGTCTTTCCAAAGCCAAATCCTGGGTCTAAAATAATATCATGAATTCCTGCTTCTCGTGCTGCTGAAATTTTTTTAGAAAAAAAGTAACGCACCGCAACCAGTACGTCATCATAAGTTGGGTTGTTTTGCATGGTTTGTGGCGTGCCCTGCATATGCATTGCAATATATGGCACACGTAGTTTTCCTACTGTTTTTAGCATCTTGTCGTCAAGGTTTCCAGCCGAAATATCGTTGACAAGTTGCGCTCCAGCGGATACTGCTTGCTGTGCTACATCGCTGCGATAGGTATCTATTGAAATAAAACTTTCAGGAAATGTTTGGCTTATTTTTTCAATGACGGGAATTACCCGTTTAAGCTCCTCATCTACAGAAATTTCATATGCCCCAGGTTTTGAACTTGCGCCTCCAACATCAATAAATGTGGCTCCCTCCGAAATCATTTTTTCGGTTTGCGCAAGTGCAGCATCAATACTATTGTACTGACCCCCATCAAAAAAAGAATTGGGAGTTACATTTAAAATCCCCATAATTTTAGGGGTCGTTAGGTCAATTATATTGCCATTGCAGTTGATGTTCATAAAAAGCACTTAAAATTGTTGTTAATAAACCAAATCATGTTCATTTTTGAGCGAAATTTACAACAAATCATATCAGGTGGCACAAACCGAAGCACAATATCTGTCTGAAGCAACAAAATGCAAGGCACTTTTTGAAAAAAAAATGATAGACTATGGCTGTGCCTGGCGTATTTTACGCACCCCCTCGCTCACGGATCAGATTTTTATTAAGGCACAACGGATTAGAACACTTCAAGAAGTAGCCACCAAAAAAGTGGACGAAGGAGAAGAAGCTGAATTTATTGGAATAGTGAATTACGCTATCATGGCATTAATTCAACTTGAATTGGGCGTTGCCGATCAACCTGATTTGTCTAATGAGGAAGTGATGCAACACTACAACAAACACGCCACCATTACCAAAGAACTCATGGAACGCAAAAATCACGATTACGGCGAAGCATGGCGTGATATGCGGGTGAGCTCACTCACGGACTTGATTTTACAAAAATTACTCCGTGTAAAACAAATTGAAAATAATGAAGGCAAGACTCTTGTTAGTGAGGGATTATCGGCGAATTATCAAGATATGATAAACTACGCCCTCTTTGCCTTGATACATCTTAACAACCAACCAAAATAATACACATGAGAAAGCAAATTGTAGCAGGAAACTGGAAAATGAATTTGGATGCTACGCAAAGCATCGAACTAATTGAAGCATTAAAAGGGAAGTCTCTTGCTAACGACGTAAGCGTGGCCATTGCGACACCCTCGGTACACCTTGAAAGTGCTGTAAAACAAACGGAAAATACGGCTATTGCTGTTGCAGCGCAAAACATGCACCAAGCTACTTCAGGAGCTTTTACCGGGGAGATTTCTGCCACTATGCTCAAGTCTATAGGGGTAACTACAACTTTACTGGGACATTCTGAACGCAGAGCTTATTTCCATGAAACAGATGAATTGTTGGCTGAAAAAGTAAATACCGCTTTAGAAAATGAATTGGATATTATTTTTTGCTTTGGCGAAGAGCTAGACGAGCGCAAGTCAGATCGTCATTTTGATGTGGTTTCAAGCCAACTTCGTAAAGCTCTTTTTCACTTAGATGCATCGCAATGGAAAAATATTGTGTTGGCCTATGAGCCTGTTTGGGCCATTGGAACTGGTGAAACGGCATCTCCAGCACAAGCCCAAGAAATGCACGCACATATCAGAGCTGTTCTAGCAGCGCAATACGACGACGCTTTGGCACAAAGTGTTTCTGTACTTTATGGAGGAAGTGTAAAGCCTGCAAATGCCCAAGAAATTTTTGCGCAACCTGATGTAGATGGTGGGCTTATTGGTGGTGCTTCTCTAAAAGCCGATGACTTTGCCGCTATCGTTAATGCATTTTAAGGTTGAGAACCTATTGTGCGTATCACTATACCGTATCTCCCATTGAAAAAATGGAGATTGCCTCTGCTTGGTTATCTTCTTTTCCGTTTGAAAGCTTTGTGCTACATGACAATGGCATAACAGCCTATATTCCAAAAGAGCAAATCACTGATAAGTTGTTGGAAGAATCCCTAGTCATTCCTTTTAGTGGCGTTTCTCTTTCTGGTGAAGTTAAGACGATTGAGGGTCAAAACTGGAATGCTGTTTGGGAAGCACAGTTTCATCCCATAACAGTTGGAGATTGGACCGTTCGCGCTTCATTTCATGCAGCTGCAATAACCCCCGATGAAATCATTATTGATCCACAAATGTCATTTGGTACGGGGCATCATGCTACTACACAATTGATGCTGGAACAGTTGATTAAATTAAACTGTCAAAAGACATCGGTTTTTGATGTGGGTACTGGAACAGGCGTCTTGGCTATTGCTGCTAAAAAGATGGGTGCTTCTAGAGTTGGTGGTATTGATATTGAAGATTGGTGCGTAGAAAATGCCAAAGAAAATGCTTCAAAAAATGGGATATTAGACATTTCTTTTAGCACGGATACTATTGATTCGGTTATCACAAATTTTGATGTGTTACTGGCCAATATCAATCGCAATGTACTTCTTGAGCACTTACCCAAATACGCAAAACTTCTAAATAAAAATGGTGTTTTATTAGTGTCGGGATTTCATGAGAGTGACGTTGAGTTACTTACCAGTTTAGCTAAAAATAATGGCTTACATTATGATGGAAAGTCTGAAAAAAATGGCTGGATTTGTCTAAAATTTATACTTTAGTGATGATGATACGTTTTAATCAAACTGAAGAACAAGGGCAGCCACAGCACGATTTGGCAGTGGAGTCATCTCGTATGCACGAAATTATCTTGTATAATGATGAGGTCAATACCTTTGATCATGTCATCAAAACATTGATTGAGGTTTGCGAACATACTCCTGAGCAAGCCGAGCAATGCTCGCTTATTGTACACTACAAAGGAAAATGTTCTGTGAAAAGTGGTTCTTATGATGAGCTGGAGCCCAAATGTATTCGCTTGCTCGCTGCTGGACTCAGTGCCGAAATTGTCTGATTTATATTTATTTGATTTCCTTAACTTCGCAAAAAAAATTGTTTTATGCGCATTATTAGTGTTTTGCTGCTTTTTGCGTCCATCTCTTATGCACAACCTGCAGCTATGAAAAATTCCATCCATTCTTTCTCCGTTGAAGATATCAACGGCAATTCTTTTTCACTTGCTTCTTTAAAAGGAAAAAAAGTGATGATTGTTAATACAGCATCTAAATGTGGGTTAACCCCACAATACAAAAAACTAGAAGCTTTATACCAACAACATAAAGACAATAATTTTGTTATCATCGGCTTTCCTGCCAATAATTTCATGTGGCAAGAACCCGGCACAAATGAAGAGATAAAAGTGTTTTGCGAAAAAAATTACGGAGTATCTTTTCCCATGATGTCAAAAATTAGCGTTAAGGGTAAAAATCAACATCCTTTATATGCTTTTTTAACGCAAAAAGATAAAAATGGTGTTAAGGACAGTTCGGTGAGTTGGAATTTTCAAAAATATCTGATTGACGAAAATGGTGTTTTGATAGACGTTATTTCTCCACGTACGCAGCCCGATGACTTACGTGTTTTAAATTGGATAAAAAGTTAGTCATGAAAGTTGATATTTTAGCTATTGGTGCACACCCTGACGATGTTGAACTCTCGTGTGCGGGAACATTGGCTAAAGAAATTAATGTAGGTAAAACGGTTGCTATTCTTGATCTCACCAAAGGAGAATTAGGTACTCGAGGTAATGCAGCAATTCGAGAAAAAGAGGCTGCAAATGCAGCTGATATTTTGGGTGTAGATGCGCGTTTCAACTTGGGCTTTGCAGATGGGTTTTTTCAAAATGATCGTGCGCATCAAGAAAAATTAATTACTTATATCCGTCATTTGCAGCCCGAAATGGTGTTGTGTAACGCTGTTGAAGACAGGCACCCCGACCACGGAAGGGCAGCTGCTCTGGTTGCAGAGAGTTGTTTTTTAAGTGGATTGAAAAAAATAGAAAGTTCTTTTGAAGGACACAGGCAGCAACATTGGCGTCCAAAACAACTCTATCATTATATTCAATGGAATAATGCTACTCCCGATTTTGTGGTAGATATCAGTGCTCAAATGGAATTGAAGCTTGAAGTTGTAAAAGCCTACAGTTCACAGTTTTATATTCCTAACAGTACCGAGCCTGAAACGCCTATAAGCACAGAAAATTTTTTAAATAGTATTCGGTATCGCGCGGCTGATTTGGGTCGCCTTATTGGCGTTGATTATGCAGAGGGCTTTACGGCAAGTCGTTTGATTGGAGTAGATTCCATTAGCGATTTAGTGTAATTCCTTTTTTGAATTTATAAAAACGTAGTACATTTGCATCCTACAAAATGGTGGTTGTAGCTCAGTTGGTTAGAGCGCTAGATTGTGGTTCTAGAGGTCGCCGGTTCGAGACCGGTCTTCCACCCAATATAAACCCTTCGAGAAATTGAGGGGTTTTTAATTAAAACCCTATATTTATACAAATTATAACCTCTATTAAATGAAAAAAATCAAGCATTTATTATTTCTACTTTTTAGTTTGACCTTAATCATGTCATGTTCAAAAGATGATTCTATCAACGATAATAATGATACAGGTAGTGACCCCAACAATGGAGGTAAAGCTGTTGGTTGGAATGGAAATAGTTTTTCATTTAATCAAATTGATGTAAAAAGTCAATGGACTTTTGACTCTAATCGTTCTTCTAGTAATTTACAGGCTACAAGAACACGACTCGGGAACAATATTAATTTTATTTCCTCTTTAGATTATGAAGATTCATTGGACGTTGGTATTTTGTCCATCAACTCACCTAAAACAGGAGAATTAACGTCAAGCGAGGTTATTTCAGTGAAAATTGGCAATTACGGATATTTACCAATTTTAGATTCATTAAAAGTTTCTTTTCAGTTTAGTTACGATGATGGTAGCTTTAGTGATCCAATAATTGAGACTGTTAAAATCAGTGATACACTCTCACCTGTTGAAATGATGGATTATTCCTTTACTACGCCAATTGATATGTCAAATAGAGGTACTTATAAGATACTAGCTAGTACACAATTAGAAGGCGATATGGATTTGGATAACGATTTATATAGTCATGTAGTTAAATCACTCGAATATACAAATGTGTGTAATATACACGCCTTAATTTTTAATGAAGACAATTCTTTCAAATTGTACACATTAGACGAAAATGGTGTTTGTAACTATGTTATTTTGGGCGAATATAAGTTAGAAGAGAGTAACAGTCTTTTAAAGCTTTACAGTCCTGATTCAGATCAAGAATCAAACCTCATTGGAAATATTTATGATGTAGCAACAGATGAAAATGGCACATTTTCTGGCACAATTGATATTGAAGGGGTTTGTGTTCAATTAGAAGATGGTTTTCAAGAAAGAAATTACTCAGAAGGATTAACATATATCCCAGACGAAAATTTAGAAAATTTTTTGGTTGAAATTGGTAAAGACGATGTAGTGGATGGCTACATAACAAATTCTCAAGCCGCTAGTATTATACAAGTAACAATTGAAGCTAAGGACAATTGGGAAGTTGGAAGCACCATTGATTTTTGGGATTTTGAAGAAAGATTCTCAAATCGTATCTCAAACTTAGCTGGAATTGAAGCCTTTCCTAACCTTGAAAGTGTTAGTTTAATGGGACAAAATTTGGATAGCATTAATATCTCTAAAAACACAAATTTAAAATTCTTTAGTGCTAATTTCAATACATTTAAAAAATTAGACACCAGCAATAACCCCTCACTTGAATCGTTGTCAATTGATAGTAACGAAGTAAATCCAATTTTGGATTTTTCTAACAACCCAAACATTAAAATGCTATCAACTCCTATGTGTTCTATCGAGGGTTTCATTGGCAAAGATGGGTATTATGATATTTCTAATATGGCAGATTTGGAATTTTTGGATTTATATGATAATAGACTAACATCCGTAGATATTAGTAAGAACTCAAAATTAAAAGAAATTAGAATAAATGTAGGTAATAGTATCTCTACAGTTGATTTCTCAAATAATCCTATGTTAGAGATTATAAACGCAAATAGTAGTGGTTTACAAGGTAATGTAGATATTTCAAACTTAACTGAACTTAAAATATTTAATGTTGCTTACAATGACATTACATCAATTGACTTTTCAAATAATACTAAACTTAAATATTTGGAAATTGATGGGAATCAAATTTCAGGTGAAATAGACGTGTCAAATTGTACTAATCTTCTAGAGTTTTACGCGAATATTGGTAATAATATTAGTTGTATAAAGGTTAATCAGGCACAATTAGATGCATATAATGGCAATAATGTTCCTGACGGATTTAAATGGCAGTTGTCAGTTGAGCCCACTCTTAATTGTGATTAAATTCATTTCATTTAGCTAAAACATTAGCTACTCAATCAGTAAAAAAAAACCCTCGATTTTTCGAGGGTTTTTTTTTTTCTAAAAAACATTAATTATTGATTAATATTTAAATAAATCATTTTTCTATGTAATTATTAATAAAAAAAACAGCATTAATATTGTTTTTTGTTAATTACACACCATATATTTGCAGCAACTAAATTCTTAAAATCATGGAACAAAAATTATTATTAGCTGCCTTTGCAGTTATTGTTTTCTCAAGTCTAAAAGCTCAGGAAAATGTTATTAAAGCAAATCTTTTAGGATTAGGATATAATGCTATTGAGTTTTCCTATGAAAGAGTTTTAAGCAAAAGTAAATCTTTAGAATTAGCGGTTGCTTTTACAAGCGTTGAAGCCAACTTTACTAGTGGGAGCAAAACCAAAGTAAGTGGCTTTGGAGCTGAGGGAAAATATAAACTGTATTTTTCTTCTTCAAACGAATCTCCAAGAGGGTGGTATGGAGCTCCTGTGTTGGGTTTTTCAAGTGCTTCTGGTAAATCAGGAAATTTAGAGGGTAAAGTTTCGGCATTTACTGCAGGTGCTGTTGCAGGCTATCAGTGGGTTTTTGGAGGAAACGATACTGGATTTGCTTTGGATTTAAATTTTGGCGCTCAGTATATTAATGCTGAAACAAGCGGAAGTATTAGTGGCGTTACTTTAGACGGAGTTCTTCCAAGAATAGGTCTTTCATTAGGTTACGCTTTTTAAATTTATAAAAATATATAAGCAACAAAAAACCCTCGAGTAATCGAGGGTTTTTTGTTTTATTCCTTCAAACGCAACCTATCGTCGCGGTTTACAATTTCCCACGCGGTGAGGAAAATAAGTCGGGTACGCTTTTCTAATAATTCATATTCAATTTTTTCAACGGTGTCTGTTGGCGCGTGATAGTCTGCGTGTGTACCATTAAAGTAAAAGATAACCGGCACATCATTTTTAGCAAAATTATAGTGATCAGAGCGGTAGTAGTAATTGTTTTGTCTGTATCGACCACGTTCAAAAACTTCTGTTGTTGGGTCGTTGTATCGGTAATCTAAATCTAAGTTGACATACTTTTGATTCATTGCCTCTGATACATCGTGTAAATCTTGTGAAAGTATATCTGAGCCAATCAAATACATATAATTTGGATTGTCCTCATGGAGTTTGTCAATACGTCCAATCATGTCAATATTAAGATTAGCTACCGTGTTTTCTAAAGGATAAACAGGGTTATCTGTATAGTATTTTGAGCCTAAAAGTCCTTTTTCTTCTCCAGTAACGTGTAAAAATAAGATAGAACGCTTGGGTCTGTGCCCTTGTTTAATGGCTTCTTGAAAGGCCTCAGCAATTTCTAAAATAGCCACACTACCAGAGCCATCATCGTCTGCACCGTTATTTATTTGCCCATCGTTTTCAACACCAATATGATCTAAATGTGCTGTGATCACCAACACTTCTTCGGGCTTTTCGCTTCCTTCAATAAATGCCAATACGTTATTGCAATCAATAGTTCGGTTTTCACGGGAAACATTAAGGCTCATAGGCATAAAGTAATCCCCGTTTGGCATACCCCCTTTGATGCCAAGTGATTTGTATTCGTTTTTAAGGTAATTAATGGCAATAGTTTCCCCCTCAGTTCCAGTTTCCCTTCCCAAAAAGGCATCTGAAGCATATGTGTATAAATGCTCTTTTAGTTCAGCAGACGTAATCGTGTTAGCAAGAGAGGTGGGTGTGAACTCTAGGCTTTTTTGAGTAGATCCACACGATAGTAAGAATATGCCAATAAGCAAGACAAGTTTTTTCATTAAAATTGGATTTAGTTTGCTAATATAAATAAAATGTGAGAGGGAGTTAAAGTTGCGCGGAGATGAAGTCCCACAATCGGATTCTATGTTCAAGAGCTTGTTGAGCAAAATCAGTGGCTTCTTCCCAATTTTTGCTATCTCCACCACATAATTCTTCCATCATTTGTAATGCCATTGGTCCATGTTCGTCTCCGTCCAATTCAATATGGCGCTCCAAATAGTAAAGTAGTGTATCAACACTGCCTTTTTGTTGGTTCGCAAGTCCTCGAACAATAGCTATAAACAAATCTGGAATCAAATCTTCTCTTCCATATGTAAAGACACCACCAACTATATGTGCAGGTGCTTTTGTAGCAGTAGAAAGGGAAAAGCGGATAAAAGTTTTGATTTCATCAGGTATTTGCGCTTGATTAACAGTATCTTCCCATGGTGTTCCATTTTGAATAGCACTTACCAAACTCACAATGGGAGTAGTGTCAGCGCCAATTTCTTCCATGGCTTGGAGGTAAAGTTCATAATGACTCGCAGGATTTCCGAATGTGTCAATATCACTTTCTTCGCCCCAAACAATTTCGTTAATTAACCGTCTTGAACTTGGACTTCCCACGGGAATCCATGGAAGTTGGGTACACGTAAGTTTTTGTTGTAAGGCCTTTACAAGTGACATAAAATCCCAAACCGCAAAAGCATGGTAGGTCATAAATACCTGAATAGCTTCAATAGAATTCAGTTTGGTATAAAGCGGGTGCTCTAAAAGTTTGGCCTTGAAAGGAGATAAATCTCGATCTATGGTAGTAGCAGTAATCATAAACAATTTTTCGACAGCAAATTTAAGCTAAAACGCTAATAGTTAAGCTAAAAGGATTTGTTATTTTTGAAGCATGCCACGAGTTTTTCTTACCGAATGTCCACGAGATGCGATGCAAGGCATCAAACCGTTTATCCCTACGGATATAAAAGTGAAGTATTTGCAATCGTTACTTCGTGTGGGTTTTGATGTGCTTGATTTTGGCAGCTTTGTTTCTCACATGGCTGTTCCTCAAATGCGCGATACCCACAACGTTATTCAGCAATTAGATCTACGAGATACCAAAACCAAACTGCTTGCTATTGTTGCCAACAGTCGAGGGGCAGAAGATGCATTGTTATATCCACAAATTGATTATTTAGGATATCCGTTTTCGATTTCAGAAAACTTTCAGGTGCGAAATACCAACAAAACCATTGCAGAATCCACACAAGTATTAGATAAAATTGCCAATCGAGTACAGCAGGCAGGTAAAGAATTGGTTGTGTATTTATCTATGGGTTTTGGGAATCCATACGGTGATCCTTGGAGTCCGGAGCTTGTAGGGGAGTGGGTAGAACGATTGGCACAGAGTGGTATTCGGCGTATTTCACTCTCCGATACGGTGGGCGTAGCGCAACCTCAAACGATTACCTCCCTTTTTGAGCATTTACTTTTGGCGCATCCCAACATCTTTTTTGGCGCACATCTTCATGCAAAACCAAATGAGGCCACTTCAAAAATTAAAGCTGCTTTTGACGGTGGCTGTCGTGCTTTTGAAAGTGCTATTCGCGGTTTGGGAGGTTGTCCTATGGCAAAAGATGAGTTGACAGGCAATGTTCCAACAGAGAAGTTAATTTCTTTTCTAACCAAGCAAAAAATCCATTTTAACCCAAATCCGCTGCATTTTGAGTCGGCTTATAATGCTTCTTTTCAGGTTTGTTGATTTTTGATTATAATCATATCACACATCTTAGATCTTCAAGTGGATTCAATTTCATTACTAAATGTGCCTAGCCTGTAACCAATCCATTCATAAGTACGGACACGCTTGTATTTTTTGTATATTTGCATGCAACAATTTCTAATCCGTTGCCATGCATCCGCTTCCTTCCAAAGTCAGTAGTTTAGGTTTAACATACGATGACGTACTTTTAATCCCCGCATTTTCAGAAGTACTTCCTAGAGATGTGTCCATTACTTCCAAATTTTCAAGAAATATTTCTTTAAATGTCCCTATCGTTTCTGCAGCTATGGACACGGTGACAGAAAGTCAAATGGCAATAGCCATGGCGCGTGAGGGTGGTATTGGCGTACTTCATAAAAACATGACTATTGAGGAACAAGCCGATAAAGTCCTAAAAGTGAAACGTTCTGAATCTGGAATGATCATTGATCCTGTTACACTTCCTGTAACATCTCTAGTTGCAGATGCCAAAAAAATCATGAAAGAATATCGTATTGGTGGTATTCCTATAGTTGATGCTGCTGGTGTGCTTATTGGAATTGTTACCAATCGTGATTTGCGCTTTGAAAAAAACGAAGGACGCCCCCTTTTGGAGGTTATGACATCTGAAAATTTAGTTACTGCAACAGCAGGGATTTCTATGGCAGATGCAGAAGAAGTATTACAAGCACATAAAATCGAAAAACTTCCTGTCGTTGACGCTAAAAATAAATTAATAGGTTTGATCACATTTCGTGATATCACAAGAGTCGCGATTTCACCTCAAGCCAATAAAGATACGTATGGACGACTTCGTGTTGCTGCCGCAGTTGGTGTTACTGCTGATGTAATGGATAGAGTAGCAGCTCTTGCCAAAGCAGGTGTTGATGCGGTGGTAATTGATACGGCCCATGGACATACAAAAGGGGTGGTTGAAGTGCTTAAAAAAATCAAAAAAGCACATACAAAATTGGATGTGGTAGTTGGGAATATTGCTACGTCAGAAGCAGCGTCCTATTTGCTTGAAGCAGGTGCAGATGGGATTAAAGTGGGTATTGGGCCAGGTTCTATTTGTACCACACGAATTATTGCAGGAGTTGGTTTCCCTCAGCTTTCTGCGGTTCTTGAAGTAGCTTCAGTACTCGCTGATACGGATGTTCCGCTTATTGCTGACGGTGGAGTACGTTATACAGGAGATATTGTCAAGGCGATTGCTGCAGGGGCAGACTGTGTGATGCTCGGGTCACTTCTTGCTGGAACCAAAGAATCCCCTGGAGAAACAGTGATTTATGAGGGTAGGAAGTTTAAAACCTATCGCGGCATGGGATCTGTAGAAGCCATGAAAAAAGGCAGTAAAGACCGCTATTTTCAAGATGTAGAAGACGATATTAAGAAGCTTGTTCCTGAGGGGATTGTTGGGCGCGTACCCTACAAAGGGGATTTAAACGAAAGTATTCATCAGTTTATTGGTGGTCTTCGTGCCGGAATGGGATATTGTGGTGCTGGCACTGTGGCTTCATTGCAGCAAACGGCACGGTTTGTGCAAATAACAGCATCTGGAATTAAAGAAAGCCACCCACATAACGTACAAATTACAAAAGAAGCTCCCAATTATTCTAGATAAATATGCGTATAGCCCTATTGTCTTTTTTGACGCTTTTGACCACTTGCCGATTGGATAAGCCTAATACTGATAGTGTTGTAGCTCGTGTGAACGATAAGTACTTATATATTTCAGAAATTGAAGCGCATCATGGTGATAACTTATCGTCTGCTGATAGTGCCTCGGTTGTTCAGAATTATATCAATACGTGGGCAAAAGAGCAGTTGTTGTTAGACAAGGCTGTCTTTAATCTTACTCCAGCAAAACAGAAAGATTTAGAGACTTTAATTCGCCGTTACAGAAACGACTTATACATAAAAACATATCAAGAAGAATGGCTAAAAGCTCGTGTGGATACACTTGTAGGCGATGCTGAAATTGATGCGTATTTTAAAGAAAACAAGCAGCATTTTAAACTTCATCAAGACCTGATGAGAGGACGCTACATCAAGCTTTCTTCATCTAATTTCAATAAACCTACAGTAAGTAAAGCCATTCGCCGATTCAATCCAGAGGACCGCACCTATCTTGATTCTATTTCACTTCAATTTAATAGCTCTTATTTAAACGACTCTATTTGGCTTAGGCCTCAGGCTTTTTTTAGCAGCATAAATCTTCCAACACCTGAGTCGTATAAACGTTATCTAAAAAGTAATCGATTTTTTGAAATGGAAGATTCTTTAGACCTATATTTGGTCTTTGTTGAGGAAGTGAGACGTCGAAATGACATGGCACCTATTTCGCATGTTCGCTCAACATTAAAACAGATTATACTTAATAAGCGAAAGCTTGAGATGTTACGTCAATTTGACCGAGATATTTTAAACGAGGCTGTTAAAGAAAATATTTTTGAAATATATGAATAAATTGTCCACCCTTTTTTGCTTGCTCATTGGTTTTTTTGTGTTTGCTCAATCTCCAGATCCCGCTAAAACTAGATTGAAAATTGATGGTATTTCTGCCGTAGTGGGCGACTATGTAATTTTAGAGTCTGACATTGATAAGGCCTATATCGACTTAGAATCTCAGGGGGTTTCCACCTCGGACATTACACGTTGTGGTTTGCTTGGTAAATTGATGGAAGACAAACTCTATGCACATCATGCGGAGCAAGATAGTATTGAAGTTAGCAATGACGATATCAATAATTATGTAGAGCAAACTATTGACTACTTCGTCCAGCAGCTAGGAAGTATGGATAAGGTGTTGGAGTTTTACAAAAAGAAAGACGAACAAAGTTTTAGAGCCGAATTGTTCGAAGTTAATCGTGTTCAACAACTATCCCAGCGTATGCAATCTAAAATTGTTGAAGACGTAGAGGTAACTCCGGATGAGGTAAAAGCCTTTTTTAATGCCATTCCAAAAGAAGATTTACCCATTTTTGGTTCTGAATTAGAGGTTGCTCAAATTGTAGTTGAACCAAACGTTTCTAACGATGAAGAAAAGCGTATTATTGAGCAACTAGAAACCATGCGAAACGATGTGCTTGAAAACGGCTCCTCGTTTTCATCAAAAGCCATTTTGTACTCACAGGACCCGGGCTCTCGTTCAAGAGGAGGTCGTTACACACTTGACCGTAAGCGCCCCCAGATGGTCAAGGAATTCAGGGAACAAGCCTATCGATTGCAAGAAGGTGAAATTTCACAACCTTTTAAGACCGATTTTGGCTGGCATATTGTTACAGTAGATAAAATTCGAGGGCGACAAATAGATGTACGTCATGTATTGTTAACCCCAACCGTTTCGAATATAGCTTTGGGCGAAGCTCAAAATGAGCTTAAGCTTATCAAAAAGCGGATTGAAGATGGTGAAATAACATTTGCTGATGCGGCAAGAGAATTCTCTGATGACCAAATAACGCGTGCAAACGGAGGGGTTTTAATCAATCCTTCTACTGGTGATACTAGGTTTGAATTGACCAAATTAGATCCACAACTCTACAATCAAATTCTTAAACTCGAAGACAATGAAATATCTATTCCAATTTTAGAGGAAGACAGATCGGGGAATAAAAAGTATAAAATTGTCATGGTTACCAACCGTTTTAATGAGCACGTAGCTGATTATGCACAAGACTACGTGCGTATTAAAGATTTGGCGTTAAAAGAGA
>Ga0209654_1001796_pt1 | contig 15994 bp, 16 predicted proteins | sample SaaInl1SG_22_DNA_FD_184646 | JGI IMG/M metagenome (GOLD analysis project Ga0209654, IMG submission 184646) | Marine microbial communities from expanding oxygen minimum zones in the Saanich Inlet - ESP_161SG_22_DNA (SPAdes) (version 2) | ecosystem: Environmental > Aquatic > Marine > Intertidal... | reverse complement strand
ATTTATGGAAAAGCGCAAACGCGTCCGTTCCGCAAAATGGGACACGTGACCGTCGTTGCAAAAGATAGAGATGAAGCCCGCAAGCGCGCGGAGTGGGCAAAGAATAGTATATTGGTCAAAAGCAAATAAGTATGATCGGAATCATTATGGGCAGCACTTCAGATCTGCCAGTTATGCAGCAAGCAATAGACGTCTTAGACGAACTAGGCATTTCTTACGAAGTGGATATTGTCAGTGCCCACCGCACGCCCGAGAAACTTATGGACTACGGTCAGAATGCGCACAAGCGTGGTCTGAAAGCAGTGATTGCCGGTGCTGGTGGTGCTGCGCATTTGCCAGGGATGATCGCTTCAGTGAGCCCGTTGCCGGTGATCGGCGTTCCAGTGCACAGCTCAAACTCGATCGACGGCTGGGACAGCGTACTTTCCATTTTGCAGATGCCTGGAGGTGTTCCCGTAGCGACCGTTGCACTAGACGGTGCGAAAAACGCAGGAATACTTGCTGCGCAGATTGTAGGCTCTTCTGATGCTGCCGTTCAGCAACGCGTGATCGATTTTAAAGAAGGACTCAAGGCGAAAGTGCTGAAAGGCGCGGAAGAAGTACAGGCGAAATACGCGAAGTAATTTGCTTTATTCGGCGGGTTTGTCGTCCGCTATTTCAGAGGACACGAGGACGGACAACACCTTTGCCCCGAGCGGCACATAGCTCAGCCAAAGTAGCGTTAGGGCGGCGAGGGACTGGATGAAATTGGTCCCAGTGAACACGCCACCTTGAAGCGCATAGTTTAGGCCTACTGCCCCTAAGAAAAATGCCGGTAAAACCAGGACATATACGCTGCTGGACCGCCAATAAAATTTTAGTATTGAAACGAGCGAGAAATCTACGCTCGTTTTTTTGTTGCGGATGTGTCGTTGCAGCCAAAAGAGATACGGCAATGACCCTACGCCCGCAAACCCACAGCTCGTCAGCAATACAATGCCAAGCTCGTCAGTGTGTCGTGTGCCGTTTGGCAGATTGACCGCTAAGAAGGCGATTAGAGTGATGAGGATACTTCCGCCGAGGGTAGAAGCGAGGTAGTAGATCAAGGTACGCTTTGGATGCACCCTACAAACTTTTAAGGTGCTGCACGAGGACTTCCTTTTTGCGGTTGCTCACAGGAACGGTCGAGCCTTCGATCAGCAACAGGTAGCCGCCGTCTGCACTGACATATTTTGCAATCATTTCTAGATTGACAAGGTGGCTTTTATGCACGCGTTCAAAGCCGGCAGGACGAAGCAATGTCTCGTACTCCTTCATGGTTTTTGAGGCGAGCACCGAGGTTTTGTCGCTGAGGAAGAATTGGGTGTAGTTCGAGCTGCTTTCACAACGTACGATGTCTTCCACATTCAAAATATGCATGCCCTCCGTGGTTGGGATGACCAATTTTTTCGGCGCGCCCTTCGATGCTTCTTTTACCACTGACTGGCGATCCACACCCACTTTTTCACCGGCCTTGCGTACGGCTTTGACGAGCTCCTCGGCGTCGATAGGCTTGAGCAAATAGTCGAGCGCTGCGTGCTTGATGGCCTGAACGGCAAACTCATCGTGGGCTGTCGTGAAAATGAGCGAAGGCAATTCTTCACCGTCCCATTTTTCGATCAAATCGAACCCGGACTCTCCCGAAAGGTTGACATCTAGAAAGACGATGTCGATGTCTTCAGAGCGTAATTGGGCCAAAGCATCATCTACTTTTTGACAAAGAGCCACCACCTGAACTTCGGGGCAAAACAGGTTCAATTTTCCTTGAAGGGCCTCTAAAACAGGCTGTTCATCGTCGAGAAGTAGTGCTTTCATAGGGCAAATAGGTGTGTAGAGCTAAAGCTACCTTTTAATCTAACGCGTCGGTGCTCAAAATGAGTGAAATGGTTGTTCCAGAACGTGAAGGGTCCGCAACATCGGAGTGTATGGCGACCTCGAAGGGGCGGTTGTATTTTGTGCTCAGCAGTGCAAGGCGCTCTTTCAAGATGGCCAAGCCGTGGGAAGATGAGGTGACTGAATGCACGTCAAATCCTGGCCCGTTGTCGGTGATAGTGACTTTGACGCCGCCTTCCATAGCACCAATTTCAACTTTGATCTCACCCGCCTTTTCCTCGCGTAGGTTGGGACGCACGGCGTGCTGCACGGCGTTTTCTAACAGAGGCTGCAAGAGCATGGGCGGGAGATGGATGTCGTAGGTATCGAGGGAGTCGTCGATGTTGAATTGGGTCTGGAAACTTCCATAACGCAGCTCGCACAGGTCCACATATTGCTTCAACAGATCGAGCTCATCCGCTAAGACCATCGTGCTTGAACGCGTCGTATCCAGGGTCAAACGCATGAGTTTCGCGAGCTTGCCCATGTACATGACCGCGTCCTTCGGCTGATTTTTGAAAATGAAATTGGAAATGGCATCCAGCGCATTGAACAGGAAATGCGGGTTCATCTGATTCCGCTTACTGGCCAATTCCGCCTCCGCCAAACGCTCCTGCAAGACTAACTTTTCCGCCGTCTTCAGGCGTTCCCGCCGTTGCCAAGCAATCACGATCCCTGCGAGCATTGCCACGAGCAGCACCCACACCCAAGGGCGTTTGTACCAGTGGGCCCGAACTACATATTCAACGCGCGTGGTGGCCGCATCTTGAAAGTTCAAATACGCACTGACCTCCGCCTCCAAGGTATACTTTCCCGGCGCCGGATGATCGAACAACACCCCCTTCTCCAACGACCATTCCTGCCACTGCTCACCGTTAATGCGGTAACGCGCGTTCAGCTTAGAAGCCCCCTCATAGGTAACCTCAGCACGGAACGCGATGGACTGTGGAGCCGCAGAAAGTGCATCCCAAGAAGTCGCTAAACCGTCCTGAAAATAATCCCAACGCACTTGCGCTACAGGGTTCGGACGACCTGCATTCCCTAATGTATATAAACCCTGCGGCGTGGCGACCCACAAATCCTTCCCGATCATTGCCACGTCATAGTTGCCCGGTCGTAGGCTCGGCAGCCCTCTCGAGCGGTCGATCACGAACGCCACTCCTTCTGCATCTAACACCTCCAACCCCTTGGTTCCGAAGGCATAACGCATATTTCCAACAGTATCGATATCGTAGTGTTCCGGGTGCGATTCGCGCAGCACCTCCATCTCTTCCACATCCGCTATGGACCAATTCCCTCGAATCAATTTCGCCGTAGGCACTGCGCCGATCGGTGTCCGTGCACGGTCTCCGTCAAACGCAAAAATGGGCAAACCCGTTCCGATCTTGTGCCAGTGTCCTCGCCATTGGTAGTAACCACCCTCGGTGCTCAAAAGGAGTCCTTCTGAGGTATACGCAAGGTCGAAGATCAGTCCTAAAAATTGGGTCTCGTCGATCAGCGTACCCTCCGGTGAGAACGTTTGCAAGCTCGATCCAGAACGCACGAAAACCGCACCAGCATCTAGTGCCTCCAGCGGCAAGGCATCAAAGCGCCAGATGCCAGAAGCTTCACGGGAACGCATGCGCGCGACATCACTATATTTCACTTCTAGCAGACCGTCGGTGAGGACAAAAGCCGTACCCATGGCGTTCGTTACTTCGATGGGATACGGTTGTAATTGGCCTGAAGTCTTCGGAGTTAAAGCACCATCTACCACCTCGAAACCATAGATCGAAGCCGTGGCTACTTCCGCAAAATTCTCTGCAGGCACAATACGCCCTGAACGCAGCGTATATACCCCGCCGCCCTGCGTCCCGAGATACAACGCACCCTCGTGGTACGCTGCGCTAATCACCGGATCCGAAGGAAATCCCTTAGAAGGTCCAAACGTTTGCGCATGCGCGTGAAACAACAGGAAAAGTGCGGGTAGTAGCAGACGTATCTTCATACCACAATGTTAGCGAAAAGAACGTTAGAATCCCCCGATAATCGATCCGTACCAAGGGATACCGATAATAATATTCACGGGAAAAGTAATGGCCAGGGCCATCGGAGTATAAAGTCCAGGATTTGCCTCCGGTATAGCCAATTTCATCGAGGCCGGAACCGCGATATACGAAGCGCTGGCCACTAAAACCGTGAGTAAGAGCTTATCGCCGAGCGGTATAGAGAGCAGTGTCGTTAAAAAAGCCAAACTCGTTCCAAGCATGAGCGGAGCGATCACCGCGAACAACACAGGAGTCGGACCCTTCGCCCAAAGCCCACTGATCTGCTTCCCACTCTTGATGCCCATATCCAAGAGGAACACCACCAAAAACCCCTTAAAAATATCCGTTGTAAAAGGAGCTATACCCTGGGCTTGCTGCTCATTGACTAGAAAACCGATCAACGTCGATCCCAACAGCAGGAATACCGATCCGTTCGTTACGGCATGCGCTACTAATGAAGTTAATTTTTGCTGAACACCTTCCTTCGCAAAGGTGCGCATTAGAGTAACCCCGACGATAATCGCGGGCGCCTCCATCATCGCCATCAAGGCTACCATATGCCCACCAAAATCCCAATTCTTTTGATCTAAAAAGGCAACAGCGGTTATAAAGGTCACTGCACTTACAGAACCATAAGCCGCCGAAATTGCCGCTGCATTTGCGGTAGACAACTTGCGCTTTAACAAGAAGAAGGTCAAAATAGGAACTACCACAGCGCTTAACAGTCCGATACCAATCACCAGCAGCATATCGCCATCTATACTTCCGTGCGATAGTTCTTGACCTCCCTTAAAGCCAATCGAAAAGAGCAGGTAGATCGAAATAAATCTGGATGTACCCTCCGGAATGGACAGCGTGGATTTCACTTTTACAGATAGAATTCCTAGCGCAAAAAACAGCAGCGCAGGATTCGTTAGATTTTCTAAAACTGAAGCGAACGTCATTGTATTTGTTTTTATCGCCACAAAGCTCGTACTTCGCTTGTATAAATTTTTATTTATTCTTCTCATGCCGTTTATAAACTAAACAGTATACTAAATGAACTATACGTTACGCCAACTTCAAGTGTATCAAGCGGTAGGAAAGCAGCTGAGTTTTACCAAGGCCGCGGAATATTTGCACCTCTCTCAACCCGCTGTGAGTATCCAGTTCAAAGCGTTTGCAGAACAGTTTGAATTTTCACTCATCGAATACCAAGGCAAGCAGATGGTCTTGACGGAATTGGGCCAAGAAGTGTTTGAACGTGTTCAGCATATTTTAGAGCAAACCTCCGCCCTCAATGCGATGAATAAGAGCATCAAAGGCAAACTATACGGCACACTTAATATCTCTGTGGTAAGTACTGGAAAATACATCATGCCCTATTTCCTTGCCGAATTCTTAGAGCAGCACCCCGAAGTCGATCTGGTGATGGATGTCACGAATAAATCCAAAGTGATTGAAAGTTTGGAAGACAATAAGGTGGATTTTTCCTTGGTAAGTACGCTGCCGGCAAAATTGAAGATTGAAAAATTGGAATTGCTCACGAACGAGCTCTATCTCGTGGGAAACCCGCGACTTGCCGAAGCCATCGAAATAGATAAAAACGAAGTCACCTACCTATTTCGGGAAGCCGGATCTGCAACGCGTCTTGCGATGGAACAGTTCCTTTCAGACCTCGATGTCACCCCGTATAAGAAAGTAGAACTCACTTCAAATGAAGCCGTTAAACACAGCGTAATGGCCGGCTTAGGCGTTTCCGTGATGCCACTCATAGGCATGGCCAGCGAGCTGGCAAATGGACAGCTCAAAGTCATTCCACACAAGAACCTTCCTATAGTGACTGAGTGGAATTTCATCTGGAGAGCACATAAACACCTCAGTCCGGTAGCCGCAGCCTACCTCGAATTTTTGCAACACCACAAAACGCGTATCATCAACGCTTTCAATGCGTAACTTTACGCCCATGAAAAATTTCCTTTTACTTGCCGTTGCGGCCTTTTTGATGACTTCATGCGTTTCTGACGAGCGCAGACTAGAACGTGAACTTGCGGATATCGATGCCTACATCGAATCTACGGGACTCGACTTTCAGCCCACCGGTACTGGGCTTTATTACCACATCGAAAAAGAAGGAAATCAGAACCGCATTCCAGACTCGACGAATCTTGTGAAATTTAAGCACATCGGCTACCTGCTCGACTCCACCATCTTCTCGAGCGGTTGGTACGTGTCCGGAGATATTCCCCTTCCTGCACTCGTTCAAGGCTTTCAAGAAGGCTTGCAGATTGTAGGCGAAGGCGGGCGCGCAGTGATCGTATTCCCTTCAAATCTAGGGTACGGCGAAGAGGGCGCATCTACGGTTCCTGAATACAGCCCACTCGCGTTCAAAGTCGAATTGGTTTCCTACTACTAATTGTGGATAACAAGTAGTTCTTCACATTTTTAGGAAGCGCACGTTTTCTTGACCAATTTCTTAGGAAACCCCTTGGTCATGATCTCTAAGTTTCCGCTACTGTTCTACCTCTTCCACCTTGCCCCTTGGCACGTCCCGTCCGAGAAATGTATCGTCGGGATGCAAAGTACCTATGTCCCTGGCGCCGGCCGAGCGACGCTGTTCGTGAACCACAAATACCTCCACGGCAGCTATACCCAGACCATCGGTCCAGGCCTCACGTTGCGCGAGAGCTCCTTGTACGCGCCCGTAGCTCTAGCAAAAAACACGACGCTACTTACCGGGCTCACTTACCGGCAAAATCACGTTTCCTGGGACACACAAGGCACCATAAGTGCGGGCAGCAGCGTACTTCACCACCACAAAGAATCGACTGCCTTACTTCGGTTTCAGCTCCAGCTCACGGGAAGCGACCTTGCACCACAGTGGCAGTTTCGCGAGTTGTACCGGGTGAACGAGAATTGGTCACTGGGTGCAGGATGGGACTACCTACCACTACGCCCCGATCCGCTCACCTTGCAATGCATCTACACGCACGAGAATCTGCAGCTCGTCGCCGAGATTCAAGGACAGCGCACAGCACTGGGCGTCACATTCCGTAAAAACAACCTCTACCTTCAACTCTCCGTCGCCTCCGGTGTCATTTCCCCGAGCACCACCATGCTCTTTGCACGATGAGACGCCTCCTACTCGCTTGTCTCTTTCCACAACTGCTCTGCGGCCAATTCCTCTTGGACCAGCAACAGCTCGAGTGGGCCGAAAACACGGATTCACTCGCGCTCAACACCATCGCACCTACCACCCTCTGGAGCAACTTCCACATTCCAAAAAACGCCGTATTCAGCCTCATCGAATACCGCTCCGCCATGGGCTACATCGATCATTACGACGAGCTGTACACTTTGCAACACTGGGACAGCACCCTAGTTGCATTCCTGCAAGAACAGCTCCCGCTAAGCCAGCCGACCGCTAAGCGTAAAACCCAAATCAAATCGTATGCGCGTTTTTCTCCAGGGCGCTGGACCTTGCAAAGCTCCTTGCATTACAGTACGGGCACTTCCGCTGCCATCATCCACCGAAGAATCTCGGAAAGCGGCACCACCTCACCCGCTACCGTCACCCATACCTACGATCTAGGGGGCCGTCGAACGGTCTATGGGCTGATCGGTACGCATAAAATCACTGCGGGACAAGGTTTGGTACTGGGCGCTTCATCCTTCCCGTCGCTGAGCTCCTCTGAAGTGTTCGCCCGCGGCATTCAGCCTAAAACCGGCGCTGGGATCTATGCGTATGAAGGCACGGGTGCTGCGGTAGGACTTAGACTGGGCCGCTCCTTTCTGAACTACAGCTATACCAGCGAGCACCGCCATCGGGGTTCTATGTATGTTAAAAATTCGTTCGGACTCATCGGCATAGCAGCAGACAGCTCGGACCAAAGTCTGTACTACAAGCTCCATAAAAACAACCTCCGATGGTTTGCGGAGCACACGTTAACCGCTCACACCATGGGGGTTAATGTGTTTGTGAGCGATGTGCTTTTTGAATACAACCTGTACTGGAAAGAGCAAGAGCTGGATGCACGCTTTCACATGAGTTGGAGGGATCGCAGCGGAAGTTATTTCATCAAACGAGAGGCGAAGAAAATTCGCGGCGTGTACCAAGGAAGGCAACTCGGTGTTTTTGTGAGTCAACATTTGGACGAAGAACGTTCCAGTTTTAGGTGGCGAATGCAATGGGCTTTATCCCGGACGCGAACCTTGGAAATGCACTATCACCAAGGAACTCGAGGGGTGGCAGTGCGGGAAAAATGGACGTTTAAGAATTGGGCACTAGAAGGCACATTGGCCTTGATCGAATACGAACAACATCCGGTTTGGATCTCCCATCCGATCGCTTCCGGAAACATTGGAGCAACGGGGATTTTTAAGGACTACGCAGGGATTCATGTTCGAATCAAACAACAATGGTTCGACCTCAGCGCGCACTGGAATGCACTAACTCCGGGTACTCCGCAGCTTAAAATAAGTAGTACGCTACGACTGTGACCTTGTTGCTTTGGCCCAGTGATCCCAGAATTCAGGATAGCTCTTGGCCACCACCTCTGCAGCTGTTATACCGACGGGAAGATGTAAAGAAAGTGGTGCTAACGACATGGCTGCTCGGTGGTCCTGCTCAGTATCTATCGGCCCCAATTCAGCCACTGACGCCTTCGGATAATTCAACATCCGTACCGACGAAGGGGTCGTTTCTAACGCCATTCCTAATCCACTTGCTACCTTCTTCAACCACGCCACTCGATCTGTTTCTTTGCCCTGCAACGTGGACAAACCGTTTACTTCGAACGGAATACGCTTCATTAACAAAGTGAGTACTAACGCTTGTGCGAGATCCGGCTCCCCGATAAGATTGTACGTCAGCTGGCCTGGGGGGAGAACGGATTTTTTACGAAGGCGCAACCCTTCAGGTTCAAACGTTGCTCGAACTCCGAGCGGTTCGAAATAATGGATGACCTTGCTATCCCCTTGCAATGCATCCTCCTGAAATCCCTCGAGCAAGAGATCTGCATCCTCGCTTAACGCAACGGCTTCACACCAAAAACCCACTGCCGACCAGTCGGGTTCCATGTGCAACTGTTTGCGATCGGGAGTTTGTCCTGCGGGTATGTGGACTCCGCTCGTAGAAAGCTGCACTTCAAACCCCGCCTCACGCAAAAGTGCTGCCGTCATCACGACATAAGGCCGAGAGGGCAAGCTGTACCATTCGAGCGTTAGCCCTTGTGCTAAGGAAGGCCCGATGAGCATGAGCGCAGTCACAAATTGTGAACTTTGAACGTGACCCAGATGAATGCTGCCGCCCTCCATCTTTCGACCGACAATGTTCAACGGCCCTTGCCCTTGTTCTTTGATATAGGTAATCTCCGCACCAAGTGCTTTCAAGGCATCCACTAACGGTGCAATAGGTCGTGCATTCAAACGATCCGTTCCGCTCAAAACGACCGTCTGCCCGGGCTGAGTCGCCCAAAAAGCAGCGGCAAAACGTAGTGTCGTACCGCCTTCGCCTACAAACACCTCATCGCCGTCGGTAGCCCCAAGCGTCTCGCGTAAAAACACACTGTCTTTAGCGCTCGACATCCCGCTCAACGTAAGTTCGGGCCACAGCGCCGCAAGCAGCAGCGCACGATTCACCATACTCTTCGAAAGTGGGAGCTGAAACCTACCTCGTAATGTGCGTCCTCTGGCATCGAGAAAAAGCGGATCACCCATTTGACTGAGCATTTAATGCGACGATCTGTCGTTCCCAAAGCGCACGGTCTACCGCCTGGTCTTCCACAGGATCACCGAGCGAATTCAGCAGCACAAAACGCACCTCGCCCGCCTGATTCTTTTTATCTGCCAACTGCAATTCCCACAGCGCATCGAAATATTTGTCTTCAACTTTTTTCCAAGGATACACCTGTGCGAGCAGCGCTTGTAGTGCCCATTCCTCACTCAACATCAGCGCCAAATGGAGGCCTTGCACCACGGCAAATCCGTGTGGAATCTCATTTCCCTGTCCATAATGAAGACTCTCCCAAGCGTGACCGAATGTGTGCCCAAAATTCAGCACCTTTCTTCGTCCACTCTCTTTAAAATCTTCACGAACCACGCCCAATTTCACCTCGACCGAACGCGCGATCGAAGCAGCATCTATGGCTCCAGGCTCCAGCTGCAGCACCTGCGGCCAATCCTTTCCCGAGATGAGACTGTGCTTGATCATTTCTCCATGACCGCTTTGCCATTCTACCTGAGGCAAACTCAACAAGTGATCGGGATCGATGACCACCACGTCGGGCTGTTGGAACACGCCGATTTGGTTTTTCAGGCCGCCGAAATTGACACCATTCTTACCGCCGACAGAAGCATCGACCATGGCCAATAAAGAAGTTGGAATTTGCGCGAAGGGAATCCCACGTTTAAACGTGGAAGCCACAAATGCGCCGAGATCACATACCATGCCTCCGCCGATATTCAGCAGAATGCTGTGCCGGTCCGCGCCATACTCTAACATCGCATGCCACAGCTGTGCCGCAATCTCAAGGGACTTACTCTCCTCACCTGGATCCACCTCAAGCACTTCATAGTCTGCATCGAGATGGGGCAACTGTTGCACCACTTTAGGTAAGCAAACCGCTGTGTTTGAGTCGATCAGCAGAAAAGTTTTGGACGGCTGCACGGTAGCGAGCCAGCGGTCCAGATCTGCATAGCCTTCAAGGCCATAAACGGGGGTAGAGTTCGATATATTCACCCTTCAAAAATAACACTTCTAGGCACTATATTTGAATTTCCTAACACAGCGTGCAATGATTGATTTTTCTAACACGGAGACGGCCTTCAAGATGAAGACGAACATGGATTTGAAACAGAGCCAGTTGCTCTTTTCAACGTTGAGTTCGCCTTCAGTGGTCCACCTTCTTAAGTCGCTCACCATGGCGTCTCTGAAGCTTCGACTCCCCATCAAAGGGATCGTCAAAGCCACCGTTTTTAGACAATTCTGTGGCGGTGAATCCGTGAAAGAATGTGACGCTCAAATCCGCCGTTTGGCCCAAGGAAAAGTCGGTGCCATCCTCGACTACAGTGTCGAAGGCAAGGCGCAAGAGGCAGATTTCGACCGAACGCTCGAGATGACCTTGCAGACCCTAGACCACGCAAAAACACATCCCTTCATCCCATTTGCCGTGTTTAAGCCAACCGGTTTAGGCAGCATCGATCTCTACGAGAAAGTCAGCAAGAATGAAGTACTGACTGCCGAAGAACAGGCCGCTTGGGATCGGGTTACGAAACGCTGGAAAACGATTTTTGATAAGGCAGATACCTTACGCGTTCGCGTGATGGTGGATGCGGAAGAAAGTTGGATTCAACCAGCGGTAGATGAACTCGTCATACATTTCATGCGCCAGCACAACCGCAATGCCGCGATCGTGCACAACACGGCACAGATGTACCGTCACGACCGCTTGAAGCAACTGGAGGATGCGCTAGAATTGGCCAAAGATGAAGGGTTTAAATACGGTGTGAAGATTGTTCGTGGCGCTTACATGGAAAAGGAACGCGCACGTGCAGCTGCGATGGGCTATGAAGATCCTATACAACCGGACAAGGCAGCTTCGGACCGCGATTATAATGCCGCACTGCACATGGCCATCACGAATCTTGAGCACATGGCGGTCGTCATTGGAACGCACAACGAAGAGAGCGTTGAACTTGCCGCTTCACTGATGAAAAAATTGATGATCAAGCTCAATGACGAGCGCATCTATATCGCGCAACTCTTCGGGATGAGCGACCACATCAGCTTCAACGCTGCGGCCTCTGGGATGAATGTGGCGAAGTATTTGCCGTTCGGACCCGTTAAAGACGTGCTTCCCTACCTGTTTAGAAGGGCGGAAGAAAACACGAGTGTCGAGGGGCAAACCGGAAGAGAATTGGGCCTCATCCAGAGCGAACTGCAGCGCAGAAAGGGTTGACCCTTTAGTCCTGAACGCGAACCACATCCAAAACGCGTACCGTGTCTTTGCAATTTTCGAGGGTTAATTCGTACGGAAAGCTTTCAAAAGAGACGAAGAGAATGTACTCCCCACAAGGTTCTTTTCGGGTATCACTTTTCCCAAAACGCACCTTGCCCTCACGGACTGCACGGTAATACAAGCTGTCTTGACTCAGGTCCAGTACTTCGTGAACCAGCGTAGTAGAATCCACTGCCTTTGTACGGAACAATTTTTTAACGCGTGCTTGCGGTCCATACGCATAGTCCAGATCGCGATCGCCGAAAAAAGCAAATACGATCAGCACACCGAGGCCGATACCGATGATGTAAAATAAAAGTCTGCGTAAAAAAGCCATACTCCGGTTTAGAATCTAAAAAGCGTTACAGCGTACCGAACAGCAGGGAATCATTGGAAAACGGCAAATCAAAATGCTCGCCCAGATGACGCTTGGTCAGTAAACCGCGGTAAAGATAAAGTCCCGCTCGAATGTTTAGATCAAAATACAAGCATTCTTGTACACCACCGCCAGCTGCCATTTCCCCCAGCATAGGAGCCACAAAATTACTCATCGCAATGCTCGCAGTATGCCCCACAGCACTTGCAATGTTTGGAACACAGTAATGCACTACTCCTTCGTGCACAAAAGTAGGTGCATCATGCGAAGTGATTTCCGATGTTTCAAAGCAGCCGCCGTGATCGATACTGATGTCGATGACTACACTTCCAGCGCTCATCTGCTCCACCATATCCTCTGTGACCACCACTGGTGTTCTACCTTCTACGGGAGCTAATGCACCGATAACGATATCTGCTTCGTTTAATCTTTTCGAGAGTACTACATCCTGGAGCACTTCTGTACTGATGGAATATTCGAGCTGTTCAGTAACGCCACGAAGGCGATGTACGCTCGCATCCATAAGCACTACAGAGGCGCCCATTCCGAGGGCCGCACGTGCTGCTGCCGTGCCCGAAACACCTGCGCCTATAACCACAACATTTGCTGGAGCTACACCAGGAACACCGCTGATAAGCTTGCCTTTACCTGCACCCGAGGCGCCCTCTGCGAGTAGGCTTGCCCCTAGACGCGCCGCCATCTGACCGGCAATCTCGCTCATCGCTATACGCAGGGCACTTTGATCGTCGCCGTTGCGCACTTCTTCGAGCGCCAAGGCCGTTATTTTTTTATCGGCAAGTGCTTTAAAATAGTCGCGATTCCGCGTTCGTAGCTGCAAGGCGCTGATCAGTGTCTGACCGCCGCGCATCATGGCTATTTCCGAGAGCGTGGGTGGTGCAACTTTGGCAATGACCGCACATTCAAAGACTTCTTGAGGACCGCGAACGATGGAGGCACCGGCTTCGGCATACATCGCATCGGTAAAGCCGGCTGAGCTCCCGGCACCTTGTTCTAAGCGGATTTCGTGCCCATTGCGAACCAAAACTTCCACACTTTCCGGCGTGAGCAGGATGCGGTGTTCGTTCATCTCGCGTTCTTTGGGAATGCCGATGTGCAGCTGCGCATCTTTCGTCGCTACTGCCAGGCGTTCTTCTTGAGTTGCGAAAGCGGTTTCCGACCAGCTAATATATTCACTCATGGTTCCAAGGTATTTCGGCTGCGGTCACTTCAGGGTAAAACAGGATGTTTCGAAGCGAATTATCCTGAGCAGTAATCACAACCCGTCCTACGGTGTAAGGTAAGAAAGATTGCACACGTTCCGCCCACTCGATCCAAACCGGACAACTTTCATCCACGTATTCTTCAAAACCCAAACCATAGGCTTCGTCCTCGTCTTCAATCCGGTAGGCATCCACATGATAGAGGGTTCCTTGGGGTCCGGAATGCTCCTCGATGAGCGCAAATGTCGGAGAAGATCCAGCATCTTCACTCCCCCATGCTTTGACCAATTCAGCACTCAGCGTAGTTTTCCCACTGCCCATAGGCGCATCGAGCACATTCACAGCGCATTTTTGAGCTTCGAGAATCTTGCGTGCGACCTCCGGCAGATCGGCCAGAGCAACATCTAAAAATTGGATACAGCTATTTTGCTTCGAGAATTGCATACGGGATAATCAACTCCTCCAAAGATACGCCACCGTGCTGATAGGTGTTTCGATAATACTGCACGTAGTGGTTGTAGTTGTTCGGATAGGCATAAAACTGATCGTTCAATGCAAAAATAAATTCATCAGCGATGTGACTTTTCGGCAGTCCGACGCGCGTAGGATCCTTCACCACAAGACTGTGCTTGTTTTGATAGCTCATCCCGTTGCCGTTCTTAAATCGCAGGTTCGTCGTCAGGTCGCGCGTACCCACCACTTTGGTCGCTTTATTCACATTCACGGTCCCATGATCGGTCGTTACCACCACGGTAAATCCTTGTTTAGCAGCCCACTGCATTGCTTTTCGCAGCGGAGAACCTTCAAACCAAGTCGCGGTCAACCTCCGATAGGCACTGTCATTTGAAGCCAATTCTCGGATCACCTCCACATCCGTTCGTGCATGCGAAAGAGTGTCCACGAAGTTGTACACCAAAGCCACAACATCGGCGTCTTTGTTCTTGTGAATGCTGTCCACAAACTTCGTTGCACCGCGCAAATTCACCACTTTATGATAGCGCATTTGTTTCGATTCCAATCCCAGCGCATGCAATTGCTCCTGAAACAGTTCCCCTTCAAATGCGTTTTTCGAACCTTCTTCGTGCTCTTCTTTCCAGTACTGCGGAAATTTCTTTTTGATCTCCATCGGCAACATTCCCGCAAACAACGCATTCCGCGCATACTGCGTCGCCGAAGGTAAAATGGAGCTGTACAGCCCTTCTTCCTTGATGCTAAAATCTTCGTTGATCGCCGGAGCGATGGCCTTCCACTGGTCGTAACGCAAGTTATCGACCACTACAAAAAACACCTTCTCCCCTTTGCGCAACCTCGGACCCACGACTTGCCCCACCACTTCGTGCGACAGCATCGGGCGCTCGTCGGAGGAAAACCAATCTTCGTATTCGTTCGAAATGAAGCGGCAAAAGAGCTCATTCGCCTCTTTTTTCTGAGTCGTAAGTACCCCTTTCAAGCCTTCTTCCTTCCCTTGATCCAGCTCCAATTCCCATCGCAGCAGCTCCCGATAAAACGAGGACCATTCGTCCCAACTCCGCAGCCCTTGCATGTCCATGGTCAACTTCCCAAAAACCTGCTGGTACCCACGCGTGGTCGCCTGCGTCACCAATTCGCGCCCTTTCAAAATCTTCTTCAGACTCAAAAGCACCTGGTTCGGATTCACCGGCTTGATCAAATAATCCGCAATTTTCGACCCGATCGCCATCTCCATGATGCGTTCTTCCTCACTTTTGGTGATCATCACAATCGGCATTTCTGGCCGGACCAATTTCATCTTCTCCAACGTCTCCAAACCGCTCAAACCCGGCATGTTTTCGTCCAAGAACACTGCGTCAAACGCCTGCTCAGAAATTACATCCAGTGCATCCGAGCCGTTGTTGCACGTCTCAAACGTATAGCCTTTGGCTTCCAGGAACATCAAATGCCCTTTGAGCATATCTATTTCATCGTCTACCCATAAAATATTTGGCATAATTGGTCGTTTAAGTCTTGTTAAAAGTAATACGCTTCAAGGCCTGAACCCTAAGCAGCGTGCAGTATTTTTACGGATTCAGGTAAAGCACTACACATTGAGTACAAAGAACAAAATCATTAACGACCCCATCTACGGGTTTATTACCATCAAAGACGAGCTCATTTTCAAGCTCATCGACCACCCCTCGTTCCAGCGTTTACGACGCATCTCTCAACTAGGCCTCACCTACCTCGTGTATCCCGGTGCCTACCACACTAGATTCCACCATGCGATCGGCGCCATGCACCTGATGGGCCGCGCCATCTACACCTTGCGTCAAAAAGGACACGAGATCACCCCCGAAGAAGAGCGCGGTGTACTCGTTGCCATCCTTTTGCACGATGTCGGCCACGGACCCTTTTCGCACGCCCTAGAACACACCTTGATCCCCGGAGTCAGCCACGAAGCGCTGAGCCTCAAGATCATGGAAGATTTGAACCAAGAATTTGACGGCGCCCTCGGCCTAGCCATCGACATCTTCACGAATAACTACCCAA
>Ga0209654_1001793_pt1 | contig 16015 bp, 10 predicted proteins | sample SaaInl1SG_22_DNA_FD_184646 | JGI IMG/M metagenome (GOLD analysis project Ga0209654, IMG submission 184646) | Marine microbial communities from expanding oxygen minimum zones in the Saanich Inlet - ESP_161SG_22_DNA (SPAdes) (version 2) | ecosystem: Environmental > Aquatic > Marine > Intertidal... | reverse complement strand
TTCCCTTTCCTTCGTCATAATGAGGGTTGACAAACGTTTTGGTTTGGTTCCACGAATAGACTTCGTTATAGTTGTCATAAACCTTGTTGTTCTCAATAATGACTTTCACCCCATTGTAGGTGTCTATGGAGTTCAAGGTATAGATACTGAGCCCATGAACCCCATGAGAACTCCTTCGAGAACAATTGTGAACCTCATTGTTCGATATGGTTAAATAATCTGAATCAAAAGACTTAATCCCCTCACCAGGCATGTGGTGTACATGGTTGTTTTTTACCTGAATATGGTCCGAGTTCTTGACAGAAATACCTGCGACGTTAAAATAGGTAGGGCGTTTGTAACTAGAACTTAATACTGGGAGGTTTGTGGTGTTGCTTATTGTGGTAGTAGAGGTGCCTGGAGCAAATCTGAACTGATTGTTGCCTTGGGGGTCTTGATAAAGGAATTGGTATTTTCTGGCGGTATCGAGCGGAATACTGTTTACATCTCCTTCTACCTCAAATCCTTCGACTATGATATACGAGGAGTTCTTGATTTCAATTGCAGCAATACCATCCCCTTTAATTTTAGGAGAGTTATTAGGTAGGGCTCGAAGCGTGATGTACGCATTGGAGGTTCCATTGAGGTTGTTGACAAAGAGAGTTGTCTGATTCTGCGCTTTAAACCAATCTCCATCACCATAGCTAGAGTGGGCATACGTCCCGTTCATAAAGTTTAAGGTGTCTCCTGCAGACAATTGACCAAGCGCATAGGGAATGGTTAAAAATGGATTGGTAGTCGATAACCCATCATTTGCATCGTCCCCGTTCGGCGCGATGTAATAGTTGGTTCCTGTAATGGTTGGTGCACCAAGTTGTAGCCTTAGTATTTGTTGGCCGTTTTCCGAGACAATATTGGTGCTGTATTGACCTGAGTATCCTTCAACAATGACAGAGCCAACACTCCCAGAAATGGAGCTAGCCTTTATCAGATCAAAACTTGGCGCACCACTTACCGTATAATCCACGGTTACCAAGAGATCCAAACCATTTAATGTAATGCTGTGGTCACCTCCCTCCGTGATTGTATACGAAGTGTCACTATTGAGTATTACATGTTGTAGCGCATTTGAAGGAAAGACTTTATCCTGTGCTAGCACACTCGCTCCGTAACGAATTCTACTATAAGGTGTATCACCGTTTCCATCACCATCAGTATCGCGCTGATAGTTTAGTGTCATAGAATCAAGCCAGGTACTGTAATCTTCCGGAACGACTAATTCATATGTTCCATTATACGCACTCAAACCATTCCCTCTGTTTAATACGGAGTTGCTGCTGATATTAGCACTCTGCCATGTAGAGTTAATTGAAAAATAGAGGGCTTTTCTTCCTTTATTGTATTCGAGATCCGACGCATCGTAAGTGCCTGCATCGGTAAAAACAGTCTCATTAGAAGAGATACCATCTTCTACCCCGGGGATGTTATCTAAAAGCGTTTGTGTGTTTTTTAGATGGTCATGTTGCCAATGATCATTTGCGATGGTCACATTGTACGTGTCGGCACGGGCAATCAAGTCGTCCAAAATAGCTTGGGGTATTCCGACATTACTCAGCTGAGTGTTCAGTAGTTCAAAATCACCATTATCAGGATCTGTAAACAAATCTGTATTTTGATAAGTGGCGATAGACGTTGGCACTACTGATCCATAGGCAGCATAGTTATTAGAAGAGGAACTGCCGGTACTGGTCATTGCATCGTCAAGCTTGTAGGCGTCCGTTACAGAATTCACATCTACAGCATTGTTTTTGACTATGAAATTTAAGTACGGAGTACCGTAAGTTGAAGTGCTAAAACCGTTTGTGGTATTGGTAATGCCATCAGCATGAGGATCGCGAGAAAACACGGAATTATTGGAAACCTCTAAGCCATTGGTAGGCTTTAATCGTATGGCATCAATTTGAGCGAAGGCTATTACATTATTAGTAATACGCGTCGTCATACCTGTATCATGATTTGGTGTTTCATCGATGAGAATGGGCTTGCCCTCATCTAGAGTCATGTTTAAATATCCTTTCCAAGGAACCCAAGAATAAATTCTTTGATGAACATTAAAAATGAGATTACCGTCTATATCCCAACGGTATTTGTTTGGGTCGTCATTCGTGCTGAAGCTTCCACTGCCTTGTTGACGCATGATTCCATGACCACCACTTAGCGAGGTATGCCCTATGTTATATATGACGTTTCCACTGATTTTTACGTATCTCCCGTCTTCTATGTTCACTGCTTTCTGGAAGAAGTCGTGGATAACATTGTTAGTGATCAAAATATCCTCAGCATCTTCTACTTGAAAACAAGTACCTCCACCAGATAATGAATCAGGAAGCAAGTCTGGCTGCCATACATATTGTGATAGTAGGGTCCAATGGTCGACTGCATTTGATCGACCATCTAACTCAAATCCTTTTACCTCAATGTTCTTTGCGCCTTGGTGAAATCTAAAATTCCGAAAGCCACCCAGGTTGAATTTCACACTTCCGTTGGGCTCGGGGATTAAGGTCACCTTCGATGTTGCTTGGGTAGTAATATCGATACTTGTAGGGAAATCATACGTACCGCTTTTTACATACACCTTGGAAATATTGTTCGCTGCGGCAATGTCTAGAGCAAACGGGATGGATTGTAGCGGAGCAGCGGAGGAACCTATGGATGAATTGTTTCCATTCTGTGGATCTACATAAAGGACTGTTTGAGAAGAAGGTATAAAGTCAACGAAAGAAATTTCTTCTATTTCTATGGTAATATTTGTGCTACTATGTGTGCCGCCACCATTTGTACCATTGTCATCTTTAAAAGCTAATTCTATGCTGTTAATCGTTCCCGTCCAATTGTTATGGGCCATGTTCAAAGCATAACTAACAAAACCAGTAGTTCCGGTAGTGATTGGCGCGGTCACATTACCGTTAGGAAAATTGATACGTAACAATGTTGGACCTCCACTACCTACACGCATCTTCACAATAGCATAGGAATTAGAATCTGCATCAATTGCTGGGCTTGAGTGCTTTAGCTTTGGGTTATTTTGACCTGTTGTGGTTAATGTGAGATGAGATGATCCTGTGGCGGAAGATATTCGAACTGTTGACCAATTATTAAGCGAATTGTTATTGAAAATCCAACTCTGAGCAATGATATTGTTGATGGCGAAGCAAAAACTTATTACTAGTAAAAGCTTGTATTTCATTTTTTCATTTAGGTGTGTGGTTCTTAAACAAACCATGGTTTTCATGTCCGCATTAATGAACCGCCTGACTCCAAGCAAAGATACTTAATTTGAGGCTGCGTCTATTCCGCGTTCGAAGCCAAAGGAAAGTAATACTCTTAGCGCATAAAAAAAGCCCTGATGCTGTACATCAGGGCTTTTCCTTGTAGCGGAGGCCAGACTCGAACTGACGACCTTCGGGTTATGAGCCCGACGAGCTACCAACTGCTCCACTCCGCGTTAGAGTGGGGCAAATATAGGTTGAGAATTAGAACTGAGCAACAATAAATGGTTCTTAAAACAGATTGTCAACTATACACCTGATTACGGGCACTTTACGATTTGTGAATCTTAATACGCTATCTTTCGAGCACATGAAAAGAGCTGAATTTTATATTCTAAAGTACCTACCAGTATTGATTTACATTGGGTATACAATTCCTTACTTACCTACGGATTCATCAAAGCTCAACATTGATTGGCTAATTTTCTTAGACCCATCAATACTTAGCATAGTTACATTAGTGCTAGTAACAGTGATGGTGATTTACGATTATTTAAACAAATTCAACGTTACTCAAATCCTCCTTGTGATTTTAATGCCCGTTGAAAGCGCTGCTTACCTTTTGTATACGAACCTCTACAATAGCTTTTCTCTAATTTATCCCCTCGCATTCTATCTCCTATTTACATTAATCGTAAAGAATTTTGCCTCGGGTAGAAATGACAACAAGAATATCAATCTCATCACGGGATTTTTTGCCTCAAGTCTGCTCACCTACACTACGTACTTGTTCTACAAAGCGGAAACCATTCTTGCCGTAGAAGATCTAAAATTGGAATTTTCATTGTTATGGCTCTCAATTCTTTTAGTGCTTTTACACTGGCGAAGCAATCTCAGAATACTCACCTTTAAAGAAGAGGAAATCCAATCTACTTCCTCACAACTAGAGATGAGTAATAAGGTGCTTAGCCTTATTGGACATAATATCAGAACTCCGCTAACAAACTTGAGTCTTCAATTGCAAATAGCGCAGCGTAGTGAGCCTAAAAACCCGAGGTATGAGCAGCTGAGTGAATCAGTGAATAAACTTATTGATATTACTGAAGCTACTATTGTTCAGAATAAACCTATGGATAGCGATGAGAGCTCTACTATAGAATTTGTTCAGGAAATTCAAAATATCTACCGAGATCGTATAGAGATTACAGTGGACAACAACGTTTACTTCCACAAGCAAGAGAACATTTCACAAATATTTTTGTGTCTACAGAACGTTTTGGATAATGCTATTTATTGGTCGCCAAATTCAATGCCTAGCCTTGAAATAAGAATTTGTAGTAATACACTTTGTATTACTATTGAAGATGGAGGAAGGGGCATGAGCTATTCGGCCGCTCAAAATTATGGCAGTAAAATGGGCGGAAGTTTAAACAGAATGGGAAAAGGAATAGGAATGTATTATTCCATCAAGCTCATCAATCAGATCGGCCTAAACTTTCTTATGAGAACACGCGAAAACGTCGGTACACAGGTTCTCATTTGCAATAGTGCGAAGCGTGAACTAGAGTTCACTTCTGCGCCGGGCTGGCTTCACAAAAGCTTTTACCCGAACAGCTCAGGAGAAAATCTTATCATCGATAAGATCAGCAACTACTTAGAGGTAAACAAAGACTCCAGATAGGAGGCTCCCTTTTCTATGTCTTTTTGTGAGGCCTGCGTTTTTATTTGACCCTTATTCAGCATCACACACTCAGAACAAAGCTCCACGACTTCCTGCATGATGTGGGTAGAAAACAAGACCGTTTTCTCTTGAGCAACTTCACGAAGAAGTGCACGGATTTCCACCAGTTGTGCTGGATCTAAACCTGTGGTAGGCTCATCAAGAATCAAAATATCTGGGTCGGGAATAAGCGCCGCAGCGAGCCCTACACGTTGGCGATACCCTTTGGAAAGCGCACCAATCTTTTTGTGCTGCTCTGGGCCTAAGACGACCATATCAATGACTTGGCTCACTCTGGATTTATCTACTTTGTAGATGGAAGCCACATATTCAAGGTATTCCTTGATGTACAATTCTAAATATTGGGGATTGTGTTCAGGTAAGTATCCTAGTACACGCTGAACCTTGAGGGGTTCATTAAGTACGTCCACACCATTTACCATCACGCTACCGGTATCAGGAATAATAGATCCTGTGATGATCTTCATGAGGGTACTTTTACCTGCACCATTGGGGCCTAACAGACCCGTGATTTGGCCCGATTTTATTTCAAGGCTCACATCCTCTAGCGCTCTCTGTCTGCCGTAGGATTTGGTGAGGTTTTCAATAACTATACTCATGATTTAATCCCCATTAAGTCTAGGAAGAAGGCATATTCCATAGCGGTCTCTTTGAGCGCTTCGAATCGGCCCGAAGCACCCCCGTGACCCGTCTCCATATTACAATACATGAGCAAAACCTCATCCTTGTTGGTACGCATTTTACGCAGACGCGCCATCCACTTCGCCGGCTCCCAATACTGTACCTGGCTGTCATGCAATCCGGTAGTGATCAACAGGGCTGGATAATCCTGTTCTTCTACTTGATCGTACGGGCTATAAGAAAGCATATAGTCGTAACTGTCTTTGTTCTTCGGGTTACCCCATTCATCGAACTCTCCAGTAGTAAGCGGGATCGATTCATCCAACATCGTCGTCACCACATCCACAAACGGAACTGCAGCGATCACTCCTCGGAACAAATCTGGACGCATATTCACTACAGCCCCCATCAATAAACCACCTGCAGAGCCGCCCATAGCCATGAGCGTCTGTGGCGTAGCATATCCCTGCTCTACAAGCGCATCGCCACAAGCAATAAAGTCAGTGAAGGTGTTGATCTTATTGAACATCTTACCGTCCTCGTACCACGGTCTTCCCATGTACTGCGAACCGCGTATGTGTGCAATGGCGTATACAAAGCCACGATCTAATAGACTCAGACGTACCGTGGAGAATGAAGGATCAATAGTATATCCATAGGATCCGTAACCGTAGAGCAATGTCGGATTAGGACCATCTTCACGAATCAAATCCTTTCTGTAGACTATAGACATGGCTACTTTCTTGCCGTCATCAGCGGTAGCCCATATGCGCTTGGTTTCGTATTTAGATTTGTCGTAGCCACCCAACACCTCTTGCTCTTTGCGAACCGTTTTCTCACCGGTGGCAAAATCGTAATCGATCACACTACCTGGCGTGGTTAGTGACGTATAACCGTAGCGCAGATGCTTCTGGTCAAAACTTGGGTTATTGCCTACGTAAGCGGTGTAGGTTTCCTCCTCGAAAGGCAAGTAGTACGCCTCACCACCCCAAGGCTGGATACGAATACGAACCAATCCGTTCGAACGCTCCTCGGTAACAAGGTAATCTTCAAACAGCTCCATATCCGTGAAAAGCACATTCTCGTCGTGTGGAAGCACATCGGTCCAATTCTCTTTTGAAGGTGCCTCTACCGGTGCCTTCATCAACTTAAAATTGGTCGCCTGCTCCGCATTGGTACGGATGTAAAAATGATCACCAAAGTGACTAGTGCTGTACTCAAGACCACGTTCACGCGGCTGAATGATCTGAAACTCCCCTGTTGGGTTATCGGCAGCCAAAAATCTGTGCTCGTCCGCCATCGTCGAGGACGAACCAATCATTAAATATTTACGGCTCTTGCTCTTGTATACAAAACATGTGAAGGTCTCGTCTTCTTCTTCAAAAATGAGCTCATGTGTTCCGCTTTGCGCATCCCAACGCTTGATCTTATTACTGCGAAGGGTCTCCAAATCTTTTACGGTATAGAACAAATAATTACCGTCCGCACTCCACGTAGAACCTCCACTACACTCATTTTCTGTTACAATGTCAATAGCACCTGTAACTAAATCTTTGGTGTAGATGGTATAAATACGACGACTCACTGTATCTACTCCGAAGGCTACCTTTTGATTATCTGGGTGTATGCTCAATCCCGCAATCTGGTAATACGAATGACCTTCGGCCAATTCATTGACGTCAATAATCACCTCTTCTTCAGCATCCAAAGAACCTTTTTTACGGCAATAGAGCGGGTACTCCTTTTCACCCTCATATCGAGTGTAGTAGTAATAGCCGTCCAACAGGTACGGCACCGAGCTGTCGTCTTTTTTGATTCTACCCACGATTTCCTCATAGAGTCGCTCTTGAAGCTTCTCTGTGCCCTTCATGATTTGCTCTCGGTAGGCATTCTCGCTGTTCAAATAGTCAATGACCTCTGGGTTCTCGCGATCACGCATCCAGTAATACTCGTCGTTGCGGGTATCGCCGTGAATGGTCATTTCGTGGGCTACCTCTTTCGCGATAGGCTCACCAGTGTTCGGGGTTTCATTCATGGTACATTGTGTCATAAGGGCTACAAAACTAAGGCCAAGTATTACCTTTTGTTGCATGGGAAGGGTTATTTTAGAGACTCACTTAAGGCCTATGAAATTACTGAATTCCAACTATAACAGCACACTTCTACTATTTGTGCTATTCCTAGCAATTACAAGCTGCTCCAAACCCGAAAGAAAGGTAGATTTCCAGGGTCACCGGGGTGCCCGAGGATTGTATCCGGAAAATAGTTTGGAGGGATTTGAATATGCATTGAGCATAGAGGAATTGACCACGCTCGAACTAGATATTGTCGTGAGTGCAGATAAAAACCTAATCATCTCCCACGAGCCTTGGCTTAATCCTGAGATTTGCAGTTTAGACTCCGCAGTACTCGTTGATAACCCAATGGCATACAACCTCTATCAAATGACTACGGAAGAAATTAGGGCGTTTGATTGTGGAAGCAAGGGCAACCCAAGATTTCCTGAGCAGAAGGCCATGGCGACCTACAAGCCGGCATTGAGCGAGCTGTTCAACATGCTCAGCCGCACGAACAACTGGCGCAAACTGAACATTGAGACAAAATCTAGACCTATTGGAGACGGCGTATACCACCCAAAGCCCAAGGAATTTGCACGGCTCATCGCAACTTTTCTAGAACGCTACGATGCTTTAAATCCAGAGTTCAATCTGTACGATCTAGTGACTATACAGAGCTTTGATGTCCGCACGCTCCGGGAGCTAAGAAAGCTGCACACAGGAGTCAAATTATGCCTGCTCACTGAAGATGAAACTGATCCTGCAGCGGCGATGGATAAGCTCGGATTCCCTGCGGATGTATATAGCCCAAATTTCGAAACGGTCACTCCTGAGATTGTGAATTGGTGCCACTTTAGACGCATTGATATCATCCCATGGACGGTAAATGAAGTCGCGGATATGCAGCGATTATTAGATATGGGTGTCGATGGATTAATCTCCGATTACCCGAACAAGTACAAAGAGTTGGTTTACTAATTAACGCCAGCCTGAGTCTTCGCTCGTTGAATGCGCATAACGCCTTGACGAGAACCCTCGTGATCGGGGTTGTAGCTCAACGCCTCACGATAGTCTTTTTCGGCATTAGGCATATCGCCTAAAAGCTCATAACTATATCCGCGGCCGTACAACGCTCTATGGTTAATAGGCTGTATGGACAAGGCTTGATTAAAGTAGCCAATAGCCTCGCGTGGCAACTGCAACTGAAGGTGGATATACCCGAGGTTAAAGAAGCTTTCAAGATCCGCGGGGTCCAATTTTGTACACGTCGTAAAATCCTCCAAGGCACCGTTCCAATCCTTCTGACCTAGATAAAACATCCCTCTGTTGTAAAAGCTCAGTTTGTTCTTAGGGTCCAATTCGATCAACCTATTGAAATAGGCCAATGCCAAAGGATTGCCCTGAGCACTATACAGCACTCCACACATATCAATAGCCTCTACATAATCTGGCGCAATGTCAATGGCCTTCTGAAACCACTGCAAAGCACGTGCTGTATCTCCAATAGCATCACGCATCAACAAACCTTTCAAAAAGTGTGCTTCAGGATTCTCTGGCTCTAGATTGAGCACAATATCAACCAGCTCAGCACTTTTCTCAAACTCTGTAACCACGTGGTACAACTGGGCCATCTTCAGACGACAAGGCACATATTCTGGATCCAGACGCATACATTTCTGCCAAGCGTCCCTACTCTCGCGAGTTTTGTTTGAGGCAAACCCTAAATCACCCAAAATTTCCAAGGCTCCTACTCTATTACTATCGGTAGCCAAAACCGCATTGATATCTGCCTGTGCATAGGCAAGGTTTCGAGCACCTAAGTACAAGCGAGCTCGAGATTCGAGGACATCGAGGTCGTTAGGATTCTCGACGATTAACGCATTCAGACTGTCCAAAGCAGTACGACCTTTATTCACCGGAGCCAATTCTTCCACATGATCTTGCTCTTGCACAGGAGCAGGTGCTTGATCTTGCGGCTCACTACAGCTGTAGGTCATTCCAAAGGCAAGGACAAATAGGGCGGCTGATCGTAGTTGGGTCATTTTCATACACCAAAAATGAGGTAAAAAAAAAGCCCCGCCAAGTGGCGGGGCTGTGAATCAAATAAAATTGACTCTTAGAAGTTGTAACGCAATGTAGCGTTCCAAGTACGACCGAAACCGAACCATACAGAGTTCGCAGTGTGTACGCCGTTCCAAGTTGGATCGCCTTCACCTGCGTGAATGTTAGTGTTAGATTCAGCGATGTATACTGTGTTCAACAAGTTGTTCACGTTGAAGCGGAATGAAGCGCTGTTACCGAACAAATCGAAACGAGTAGTAACACCCATATCAATTAGGTTGTACGAAGGAAGCTTCAATGCACCGTTGTTATCTTCGTTTTTGAAGTCAGAATCTACAACACCCCAATCAGCGTATAGACCGTCAACGTAACGGAAGTTCATATCCAAGCTTGTCTTCTTACCTACTTTGTAATCAGCGTTCAATACTGCAGTAGTTTGAGCTGCATCACCTACACGTGCACCAGCTACGTAAAGCACACCAGTACCGATCTCGTTTTGGTTGTCGTCAAACAATACAGATTCGAAATCTTTAGTGTATCTCCAGTCACCCAAAGAAAGCATGGTCTTAACTGTCAAGTTGTTTGAAGCAAAGTAAGTCGCTTCAAGCTCGATACCGTTGTGTTGAACATCGATATCACGGAACTGAGCAGTACCTTCAGCACCGTTCGCGTTCAAGAAAGACTGAGAGATGAAACGGTTACCCCAGTTTGTAGCGTAAGCGTTCACGTTCAATACTAAGTTGCTAGTACGGTAACCGTAACCCAATTCGAAAGAAATGATTTCTTCGTTCTGTAGGTCAGAATTAATGTTATTTGCGTAACCTGGGAATACACCGTCAAAGTTTGGCTGACGAGAAATGTAACCAGCGTTAGCGAATACATTAGATTGGTCATCGATGTTGTAGTTCGCACCACCTTTCGCGTAACCACCTAGAATACTGCTCACTTCAGAAACTGGGTTGTTCGCTTGATCGAAGTAATCGATACGTTGGAAGCTTTGGTTACTTACACCCGCTTGAACTACGGCAGTCAAACGACCGTTGTCGTTGTATTCAGCCATACCGTTCAAACCTTGCCATCCCACTTTACCTATGTTGTAGTAATCTAGTTTTGGACCTGCCAAACCTGTATTGCTAAACGGAGAAGCCTCAATAGTAGTATTGATGATACGACCATTTTCGTTATCGTTACCCGTTGAGTAGTATCCGTCAAGACCCATCAAGTTGTTCATTGCACGGTAGTGGTAACCAGTGTAGTTACGTAAATCTACACCGATAGAGTATGTCATCTTACCTTGAGTGATCTCCAAGTTAGAGATAGCACCAATCCAGTTGTGCGAGTTCATAGAAGCACGACGTACCATTACAGCACGGTTTACATTGCTATCACGGAAACCGTTAGAACCGATCAATTGACCATTGAAATCTGAGATATCACCAGTGTAAGGATCAGTAGTGCTTTGGTTCAATGCAATGATGTTATCGAAGTCGATAGTACCGTCTTCCAAACGTGAAGCATCACCTGTACCATTTTCTACCCAATGCTCGTAAAGATCTTGGCGGTAAGGCAAAGTGTTCATATCACTGTTGCGGAAGTAGTTACCACGTGGACCAGTACCACCACCACGACCAGCAGAACCATAGAAAGAAGTAGCCAATTTTACGTTCTCTGCGATATCCCAATCCCAGTTGAATGTAGCTAGAGGCTTATTGTAGAAGTTACGACGCATAGAGAATTCTTCGCCGTTCAAAGTACCACCGTTTGTGTTCCAACGACGGTTGATTTCACCACCGTCACCTTTGAAACCATTATCTGCAGTAAAGTGTTGGTAATCGCGGATGCTCACCCACACATCACGTTGGTGGTGCCATTGGCCTGCACCAATGATGCTCAAGTTCATGCTGTGGTCAGAACCTTCTGGGTTATATCCTACAGCTGCGAAGTAGTTATATCCTTCACCTTGAGTTTGGTTGATGTAACCGTTACCCATCCAACGAGAGATAAGCACAGATGAAGCCCAACCGTTAGCATCCTTACCAGAGTTGTAAGAAGCAGTTGTTTTGAAGTAACCGTCGTTACCCGCAGATTGAGCGAAAGATCCACCTTGCTTCAACTCAGCAGCTTTTGTGAAGATACTTACCGTACCACCCACAGAAGGAACTGCCAAACGTGAAGCACCAAGACCACGCTGAATCTGGATACCTGAAGCCACATCAGATAGACCTTGCCAGTTTGACCAGTATACCCAACCGTTCTCCATATCGTTAACAGGCTGACCATTGATCAAGAAAGAAGTGTTGCGCTGATCGAAACCACGAAGAGATAAACGTGAATCACCGTAACCACCACCTTGCTTAGTAGCGTAAACACCAGGAGTGTTGTTCATTACCTCAACGAATTCGAGGTTACCTACCTTTAGAGAAATCTCTGCAGGTGAGATAGTAGAGACAGCGATAGGAGTCTCACGCTCCTTAGCGATGTCAATTACGTTAGAAGTTACCGTGATCTCGTCCAACATGTTGAACAAAGAATCAGCTGCAGCTTCTTGAGCATAAGCAGATGCACCTGCGATCAATGCACCTACAATTAATAAAGCCTTTTTCATTGTTTGTTTTTGAAATGGTTATTCAGCCACAAATTTAACAAGGCTTTCACCTTTGCCCTTTTCGGTATGTTAAGTTTATATGAACACATTAATAACAAAAGGCGCTGAAAATCAGCGCCTTTTGAGTTTTATGTGTATTAAATACTATGTTATTCTTTCTCTGATAACGCTGCTTTGATCTTCGCTTCTACCTCTTCAGCGAGCTCAGGATTGTCAATAAACAACTGCTTCACTGTATCACGACCTTGTCCCAAACGGGTTTCACCGTAGCTGAACCAAGACCCGCTTTTCGTTAAAATATCATGTAGTACACCTAAATCAATGAGTTCACCAGCTTTCGAGATACCCTGACCGTACATGATATCAAATTCTGCCAAGCGGAATGGTGGAGCGACTTTATTCTTTACCACCTTCACCCTTGTTCTGTTACCGATCACTCTATCGCCATCCTTGATTTGAGTTGAGCGACGAATATCTAAACGCACGGAACTGTAAAATTTCAAAGCGTTACCACCTGTGGTCGTTTCAGGGTTACCGAACATAACACCAATCTTTTCACGCAATTGATTGATGAAAATTACAGAGCAATTCGTCTTGCTGATGGTACCGGTGAGCTTTCTAAGCGCTTGGGACATCAAACGCGCTTGCAGACCTACGCGTGCATCTCCCATTTCACCTTCTATCTCAGCCTTTGGAGTCAAAGCAGCTACCGAATCAATAATAAGGATATCAATAGCACCTGAGCGAACGAGATTATCAGCAATTTCTAATGCCTGCTCTCCATTATCTGGTTGAGAGACGATGAGCTCATCAGTGTTTACCCCTAATTTTTCAGCATAAAAACGATCAAAAGCATGTTCCGCATCAATGAAGGCCGCAATACCACCTTTGCGTTGACATTCAGCAATGGCATGAAGAGTCAAAGTTGTTTTACCTGAACTCTCTGGTCCATAGATTTCAACAACACGACCGGTAGGATAACCACCTACTCCAAGCGCGACATCAAGAGTCAATGATCCAGTAGGGATAGAATCTACCTCTATTACTGGCGCATCGCCCATTTTCATTACTGTTCCTTTACCGTAGGCCTTGTCCATACGGTCCATCGTGAGTTTCAGTGCCTTTAATTTGGCGTCTTTGTCTGCGCTCATAATCTTAGAATGCTAAAAATATTAGAATTTGTACAAATGTAGGACTTTGATCTAAACTGCAAAGCCTTTCTAATAATTTATGGCAAGAATTTTAATTTTCGAAAAGGGCGAGGACCTGTTCCGTCGCCTCTTTGGTTTTTACTTTTTCCAAAACTTGTTCGATTACACCCTCCTCATTGATCACATAAGTGTGTCTATATATGCCTTCATATTCTTTGCCCATAAACTTCTTCCAGCCCCAAGCTTCGAAGGCCATGATTATAGATTTTTCTTCATCAGCAATGAGATTGTAATTGAGTTCTTGTTTGGTAGCGAAATTACTCTGACGCTTTACTGAATCTGCGCTAACGCCTACAACCTCAAATCCTTTCGCCGCTAAATCTGCATAGTTATCGCGGAAATTACAAGCCTCAACAGTACACCCTGGAGTGCTCGCTTTTGGATAGAAGAACAAGATGACTTTCTTGCCCAGAAACTGCTGTGAAGAGATGGTTTCTCCGTTCTGATTTACACCGCTCCATGCCGGTGCTTTTTGTCCGATTTTTAATGCCATTGTGAATTGATTTTATTTCTCAACAACTCGAAGTTAGCTTTGTTTTGTTCCTTAGAACCCTTGTTAGCAATAAATAGTTTTCCACATGACTAAAGCAGAAAAAGTACAATACGTCGTCGATGAACTGGAACGATTGTATCCTGAAACTCCGGTGCCGTTGGACCACAAAGACCCCTTTACGCTGCTCGTTGCAGTGGTGCTAAGTGCGCAGTGTACTGACGAGCGTGTGAATCAGATTACGCCCAAGCTTTTCGCCGTGGCAGATAACCCTTACGATATGGCTAAAATGACTGTGGAAGAGATTGCCGCCATTATTCGCCCGTGTGGTTTGGTCCCAATGAAAAGTAAAGGCATTCATGCCTTCTCGAACACTATTGTCAATGAATACAATGGTGAAGTACCTGCAAGCTTTGAAGCCTTGGAGGCCATGCCAAGTGTGGGCCATAAAACTGCGAGCGTAGTGATGAGCCAGGCTTTCGGCGTGCCAGCCTTTCCTGTGGACACACATATCCAGCGATTGATGTTCCGTTGGGGATTCTCAAATGGTAAATCGGTCGATCAGACGGAAAAGGATGCTAAGCGTCTGTTTGCTCGAGAACTTTGGAACAAGCTTCACTTGCAAATCATTTTCTATGGCCGCGAATACAGCCCGGCAAGGGGGTGGGATTTGGAGAAAGATTATATCACAAGTGAAATTGGCCGCAGAAGCGAGATAAAAAAGTGGGAAGCCGAGCAAGAAAGAAAAGCGAAAAAGGCTTTGCTGAAAAAAGCTCGCCGATAGTTGTTATTTTTGGGCTGCATTAAAAGAAATTGACCTTATATGGGACGCGCATTTGAATTTAGAAAAGAACGCAAGTTTAAGCGTTGGGCAGGGATGGCGAAGACCTTCTCGAGAATTAGCAAGGACATCATCATGGCCGTAAAAGAAGGCGGTGATAATCCAGATTCTAACTACCGCTTGAGAATGCTTCTTCAAAATGCCAAGGCTGCCAACATGCCTAAGGACAATGTGGAGCGCGCCATTAAAAAGGCCATGTCTAAGGACCAGAGCGACTACAAAACCATCATTTACGAAGGGTACGGTCAGCACGGTATCGCTGTGCTAGTGGAAACTGCGACGGACAACAACACGCGCACCGTGGCGAACGTGCGTTCTTACTTTAATAAATGTGACGGCTCACTCGGAACTTCGGGTTCCGTAGAGTTCATGTTCGAACACAAGTGTCACGTGAAAATTGCCGCAGGCGATATTGATGTGGAAGAGCTCGAATTTGAGATGATTGACCACGGCGCCGAAGACGTTTTCAAAGACACCGAAGAAAAGGACGGCGAGGAAACAGAAATCATCATGATCTATGGCCAATTCGCAGATTACGGCAACATCGCCAAAGGTTTGGAGGAATTGGGCCACGAGATTGTAGAATCTGGTTTTGAATACATCCCAACTACAACGAAAGAGCTGGACGAGGCACAAACTAAAGACCTCGAAAAACTCATTGAGAAATTAGAAGAGGACGACGATGTACAGAACGTGTACACGACAATGCGTTAATCGCACTGCATTTGAATAGAAGAAACGCTCGGGCTTTGCTCGGGCGTTTTTGTTTATATCAACTGAGCTCTAGGCACATTTAAAGGCTGCGCCGGCCGGTGCATATGAAGGATAAAAAAAGCCGCCCGATGGGCGGCTTTTTTAGTTGTTATTAAGCTGGAATTTTGCGCAGCGAGCTTCGCTCTATTTGCGCCTTCGCGTACTCTTTAGTAATGTGCAGCGTCTTCTCCGCCATACCCGGAGCATCGAACATATGGTCGGTGAGGATGGCCTCACAAACACTGCGTAGACCACGAGCACCAAGACTGTAGTCAAGCGCTACCTCAACGATGTAATCATACACCTGTTCGTCAAAGGTCAGGTCGATCTCATCCATGTGGAAGAGGTGCTGGTACTGCTTGATTAATGCATTCTTTGGCAAGGTCA
>Ga0209654_1001790_pt1 | contig 16038 bp, 28 predicted proteins | sample SaaInl1SG_22_DNA_FD_184646 | JGI IMG/M metagenome (GOLD analysis project Ga0209654, IMG submission 184646) | Marine microbial communities from expanding oxygen minimum zones in the Saanich Inlet - ESP_161SG_22_DNA (SPAdes) (version 2) | ecosystem: Environmental > Aquatic > Marine > Intertidal... | reverse complement strand
GACGATATTGCCGAAATAATCATATGAGACTGGATTTGGTGAAGTTGGAATAAATGGCCACGTAGATGCACGATCTAAAATCATTTTCTTGAATGGACGGCGACCGCGAAGGACAAGGCGATAGCGAAGATCTGAGCCAGCTTCTTTCTCGTCTTGGTTCATACCTTTCACACGAAGGCGAAATGCACGTAGAGTCTCGTCAAAGTTTTTGTCAAGAGTTTTAAGTGTTCCGATATAAGATTGTGATACGCGATTCATAATGTATTCTCCTCAATGAATATAGGGCCATTATACCAAACCTGACGGAAAAGTACATAGCCCTATAGTAAAAACATAATGTAAGAAAATCAATTAGTTACGTTTGTTTTATGATAATAAAGTTCCCATGTTCCGTCTTGGTTTTCTAATAGAGCCGTACAGTTATGTGTCCAGTCTCCGCAGTTCATGTATGTTGGTGTGATTTTTGGGGAATGAGTATGACCGGTGATTGCACAGTCGTATCCCTTTGCTTTGATATATTTGTTGATGACTTTTTCCGTTCCTAGCCACTTGTACATTTTATCTGATATGGAACCGTCATAAAAGCGTGCAGCTAAATTAATTACCTGCCGTGGTATTTTCATAGTGAGATCAAAGTAGTCACCATGAGATACATATATCCTACGACCGTCAATAGCATCATAATCCAGCGAGTCGAGAATTTGTATGTCTCCGATTTGGAAGTCATACTTAAAGAATGGCCGGATAAATTCATCGTGGTTTCCTGCGATGTAAGTAACATTCGTTTTCTCCGATAATTTTAAAATTTTTCGAATTACTTCTGTTTGTGATTTAGTCCAATAGTGTTCTCTACGTAAAGCCCATCCGTCAATGATATCACCGACAAGATAGAGATTCTCACATTCAATAGACGACAAAAAGTCGTGAAGACGCTTGGCCTTACACGACTTAGTGCCTAAGTGGATATCAGATATGAATATCGACTTACTTGAGATCATCTGCAGTTAACGCTGGAAGTTCTTCCATACGAGAAATCATCTCTAGCATCTCTGCTTCTCCAAGAGAGATCATACCAGCATCAGCAAGTACTCCATCATCACCCCAATGCTTAGTCCATTCTTTCATATAAGCATGAATGCCCGGAACAACCGAAACATGAGAGTGCTTGACATAGAAGAACAATGCGCGCGATGCTTTATATGAACCATCACCAATTGCTTCAAATGATGGTACTACACCTGAGAGCTCTGCACCTTGAATTGTGTCAGAGTTTTGATCAAGGTAGGAGAAGCCAAAGATACCAAATGCGTCTCTGTCATCTTGTAATTTCTGAACGATTAAGTTGTCTTGCTCACCGGCTTCAACATAAGCACCATCTGTACGCATTGCACGACAGACCTTCGCTTTTGCGCCTGCAGCTTTGAGAGCGGCTTTAGCTTCTGCATCTTTCTTACAGTATGCTTTTTCATTGACAATCTCAGCAAATGAAGCGCGTGTACCGGATGTTGTTGGAGGACCATACACCTTGATTGCTAAATCTGGAAGTGCAGGATTCACATCTTTCCAAGTTTTATATGGGTTGTCTACCATCTCGCCATTCACTGGTACTTTTGCAGTCAATGCTTTACCAAGATCAGCAAGTGAGATTTGAAGACGTGGAGATTCTTTTGAGTTAGCTAAGACAATACCGTCATAACCAACTTTGATTTCTGTAACTTGAACTCCGTTCTTTGCACAGTATTCCAATTCTGATACTTTCATACGTGAAGATGCGTTACCGATGTCGATGTACTGAAGACCAGTACCATCGCATACGCCTTTCTTACCGACAGATGATCCACCAGATTCTACGACAGGAGTCTTTTGATTATATTGTCTACCGAGTTGTTCTGCAACGATTGTTGCGAATGGAAGGACAGTTGATGAACCTGCAATTGAAATATATTCTCTTGCAAAAGCAGAATGTGTACAAAGTACATATATAAATAAACTTGTGATTAATTTTTTCACACTTGATTTCCTATATTGGTTATAAACAAGAGGGGCATTGCCGTGCCCCTCAATATTATTTATGATATTAAATGTTACGATAAGATTAGGTTTTTATCTTTCAATTAAAAATCTACCTTTCCTTGACGTGTGATTTTAGTTACGATTGTTTCTCTATTCTCGTCAACACACATTTCAGTTTCTTTTGTTTCAATTATGAAATAATCCTCAGGTGGTAGTTGGCAGTTGCATTGCTTTGCGCCACTAGCAACATACCAAACTATACCACCGATGAAAAGTACTTCAAAGAACCATTTCATAGATTATTCAATGTACTACGAGCATCTTCTTGTGCTTTATTAATTGCATTAATGTCAACCGGAGTAACAACATCAGTAGATGTACGATCATCTTTATTCGTGATATCTAAGCCAAGAAGAATAAATGATCTGAATTTATTACGTTCGCGATATACATGCTTCTTAACAATCTCATATGATGATACATCAATATTTTTGAAACCAGATTTAGATACACGTTGTGTTTCTTCAACTGTGACACCTTGACCGATAGAAGAATTATCAGCCATATAAGTTTTGATTTCAGCAGATACCTTTGAACTAATCTTATCACCTAAGACAATTTTAGCTTGATGCATTGCTTTATCCATGGAAAATTGAAGATCAGATGATAAACCTGCGCCAGATCCATAAATCTTTTCTTCATTATCACGTGGAAGATTAATATACCAATCTGGAATATTTTCCGGTAATTGAATCTGAATCTCTGGTGGAGTATCAGATAGCTCAATACGATTAGGTACTACCATAATACCCTCATCTTCCGGATCAGGTGCCTGATTAAAATTAGCACAACCACCTAAAACGGCGAGGCTAGCAATTAGCCCCGCAAACTTTAGTTTATTCATTATGCGGCCTCCGCAAATTCGATGGCAGTTTCCAACGCATTCTTCTTGCGTGTTTGGTTTCCGCCAAACCATGATGAATACAGACGATTATCTGCGTTACGTCCTTGGACGTGATCAGTAACAAATGTCACTGAGTTATATGCCTGCCACCATGAACCTTCAGCAAATTCAGCACCAGGCTGAGACTCAAGAACATTGAGACATTCCTTTGCATTCCGTGACAAAGTCTCGACAGACAATTTCTTATCCTGTACACGCTTGTCAGATGTACGAGGATAAACCGTGTTGTAGTATTCAATCAACTTATCCATTGAGAAACGCTTCGAACCAAGGTACTCAGCCATCTCACGGTATGTTGCAAGCTTTTCAGATGCGATGCCAAGAGCTTCCTTGACTTCACCTGGATTGAACTCAACACGGTGACCAACTTTCACTTGGCGTTCTGCTTGCATGCTCAGTGAAAGAGACAAAGTGTTATTACATACCACACGAATAGGAGTGAATCGAACATCGATTGACTTACCATATTGATGTGGGTTAGAGAAAAGCAGATACGATTCAACCGTATCGCCTCCAAACAGATCAAATGAATCCTTGACTTTTGCCAAAGCCCATACCATTTGACCATCTTTCAGAGATCCAGCAGTGTGCATCTCCATATCACCAGCGTATACATATTCGCTGAAGAATTCGAAAGCTTGCTCGTTCTGAACTGGATTCCAGTCCTTACCTACATTAGTCAATACACGCCCGTCAGTAGAACGAACGAGAGCTTTCTGGCCAGTAGAGATGCGTTCGCCGTTGAAGTCGACGAAAGATTCACATTCCTGAACTGACCAATCAACGCCAGCTTTTTCCATCATCTGGACTGGTGTTAAATCATTTGAAACTGGAACTCCAAGGCCGTGCCAAGGAACTTCACCCGCGTATGCCATTGTTTCAACTTGATGTGCCATAATATAAATTCCTTTAATTTTTCAATTTAGATAAGTATTATACTTTGTTTCAAAGCAAAAGTACACAGTTTTTTCAATTAATTTGAATATTTTTTACGTGGGCTGTAATCTCATTCGAGAAGTCAACTACCACGGTTCCAAGCTCCGGATTGTAAGCAATCGCAAGAACACCAAGAACAAAACCAACTAAAAATCCCATAAAATTCTCTCAATTCAAATTATGGTACCATTATACCAAGTTTGACGGAGATGTACATAGCAGATTATCAATTAATATTGATATAGATAACAATAACTTGGAGGATCTATGAAAAAATTACATTTAGATGTTGATCGTAACAGTAAGCCGTTATTTCATGCTGTACCAGAATCTGAACCAAAATATCATGAAATGTCGTTCGAAGAATCATCCCCAACACAAGAAGATATAGCGTGTGAATTACAATTAACAGCCATTGGAGATTTTGTTCCGCTAAATTTTAAAATTAATGGATGGAAAAAAGATGAACTTAATTTAAATCAATACTGGGTTCCTTTTCAACCAAAAGAAAATATTATTAATGATAGAGAAAGTATACTTGTATACGGTCATGAAAATGCAAATCCATCAGATGCTTGTGGGTTATCACAGTTAAAAAGAAAATACGGATACAAACCATCTGAAATGACTATGAATTTTCCAACCGAAGCAAAAGAAAAACTTTCATGTTTTTCTAGTTTTTTTGATTATTTTGATTTTGGAAGAACTTTTTTAATTAAACTAAATGCTGGAGGACATTATCCACCACATAGAGATCACATATTATTAAATAGACCATCGTTTAGATTGATAGCATTTATACCAGACAAGCCATCAGATTTAAGATGGGAAATAGATGACAAAATAGTAAATTTTGATACAAATACAATATACTATGTTGATACGAGAAAGGTACATAGACTTTGGAGTTCAGGAAAAAATTCAACTATGTTAGTGTGCAATATTAAAAAAGACTGGAATAATATTCTTAAATTATTAAGCGTGTTAAAACATAAATGATTGAAAATCTATCTCATATACCATTAAATATCAAGCTTCCAATTACATGTAAGAACGAATTGCTTGAAATAAAAGATTATTACGGATTACCTATTAAAAAGTATTATCATACATCTTTAGGGCATGCTTTTAGATCTTATGTTTTTTCACAAAAAGCAGCATATAATATCAATAATATTGAAACTTTTATAAGAACAAATTCTTGGAATAAAATACCTAAAACAATAAAATGGATAACTGAAAATTTATGTGATGAAAAAGATTTAGGAATGGTGTGTCTTCATAAATTAACAGCAAATGGATGGGTAGATTGGCATAGGCATAATCATAATTTTAAAGTTGTTCATTTTAGTCTTATTACAAACGATAATGATTTATCTGAAGTCAAAGTAAATGATAAGATATATTCGGTAAATTATCCTGAATTAGAAGGATATATATTTAATTCACATGAACAGCATCGTTCAACAAACTTTTCAGATCGTGATAGAATCCATTTAGTAGTGGAGTGCTTACCTAATAATGGAAAATTTAAAACTTTATACAATAAAAGAAATTGATTATTGGATTGATGATTTTGAAAAAACATTATATAAAATAAAAAATTCAAATGATTCTAAGCGAGTTAATTATTCAAAAGAAAGATTTAATCTTAATGACCAAAAAGATATATCTATAATATATGATGAAAATAATAATTTAGTAGCATTCTCAAGTATATTTTCTTCTCCAATATATCCAAATAATTGTTATAGAATTTTAAATCGATTTTGGAAAGATGAGTCTGTGCGATGGCATGGATATGTTAGTATTACTATGCTTAGACATCAAATCGAAGTATGTAAAAACTTCAAAGCTAAAGCTGGATTTATAAGCACAGAAGGACATAGAAGCAGATGGTTGAAAAATTGGATTGATAGAGCAATAATAAAAGGATTTAATTTTAAACAAGTAAATGGAATGGTAAAAGTCTGTAATGGAAGCTATAAAACATGCTGGCAAAATGTAGGGTATATTATGATCAATGAAAATGAAGAAGATCCGGATTTTGAATATATTGATTATGAATTATGGAAACTAATGGTAGATTATGATCAATAAAAATGTAATACACGGATTTGATTTGCCAAATGAAAATCTGAATAGACAATATTCTTTAGTTACGCGGTATGAACAAACATGGAGAGATTGGTTAGCATTAACAAAATTTAATCATGCTATTCCTACAAATGGTATTGTAGAATCAATTGAAAAGATTTGTTCGAGTAACGATTATGTACGATTTGTTATTATAGAAAATGAGGTTAAGTTTTATCAATCAATCTTAGATTATTATAATCAAAACTATATTGTAATTAAACCAGGAGAATGGGATAAGTTAGAAGAAAATGATTTAATATGTTTAAGCATGCCATTTGCTCCTATTGCATCAATTACAGATTGGTACTATGACTTATGTAAATATATTCAAGATAAACCAATCTATATGTTTATTGATGGTGCATACCTTGGAACTATAAATAAGCGTCTTTATATTCCAGATAATTGCATAGTATTAGTAAATGTTTCAATGCATCTGGTTTACGTGCTGGCATATTATTCTGTAATGAGATTCCATCATTATTTAAGACAAAGGTTCATCTTGCAAATTATAATTATTACGCTATGGAAAAGGCAATTGAGTTATTAGAGACATATGATTATTATTACATGTATGATACATATGCTGAGATTCAAAAAGAAATCTGCAAAAAAAATAAACTTACAACTGCAGATAGTGTGGTGCTAGGTTATAATAAGACATCAAGGCATTGCATCCCTAAGCTCTATCACAAATCCTAATTTATTATAATATCTTTTAACGTGGTCTTCAAATTTATTTTCTAACCAAGATTTAAATCCAGCATCTTGATCCATTGTAAAGTCCATATACAAATCAACACTATCATGATCTATTCCGTATGTTCTTAGTATTGGATACATGTCCGATCCAATCCAATATGGGCCTCTCACGGATCTTAAGTCTTCTCTTGCTTGATTATATAGTTCATATGCCTGAACAGATGACATGGTTTCATGAACCCAATCATTGCCATAACCACGGATTGCAAATTCTTCTTTACCGTATTCACTCATCTCTTTAATATCAATCATATTTTCATGATACTTGTCCCTATGCCATGTTGTAAAACTATATGTTTTAAGCGGACACGATTTTAACCACTCAAACGTTTTCTTCTGTGATTCCGGAGTTTCACCAGGCAATCCTATAATAAAATTGCTATGTGTATATAATTGTCCATTTGTTCTACGATCAATCTCTTCTAACACTCTATTTGCTTTTGCATGGCTTAAATTCTTATTTGCCATCTTTAATGCAGTATTATTCGTACTCTCTAATCCAAACTTAAGATACTTGCATCCAGACTCATACATGATATCAATCAAATCCGGATGTGTGCTTAGTACGTCAGTTCGAGCATAAGAATGCCATTCAATATCAAATGGTAGATCTATAAACATTCCACAAATATCTTCTACTTTTTGCTTGCTATCATTAAATGTATCATCTAATAACCGGTATCGAGTCGTTCCATATAGCTCATAATTTTTAATTAATTCATCACGGATTGATGCTGTTGATCTTCTTTTATTTGTATGACGATATGAGCAAAAAAAACAATTGAAAATGCAACCACGGGATATTTCTATAAATGTCCATTCACCTGGTAGAAATTGACTATACGTATTGTCAATATGCATCGTAGAAACATATTCTTTTGTGACAGGATAATCTTTATCAGCATGAATAACCCGTGCATTTTTAAACTGGTAATTTTTATTACCAATATCCCATTTGTCATAGCACATTGGATTATCTAATTGTGTGATTGCTATATCACCTTCACCAGTAATTACATAATCAACATAATCATTAATAAAATTTAATCCTTGATCTTTAATATTAGTAATTTGTCCGCCGCCAATAACTATTTTAGCATTTGGATAAGTTTCTCTAATATAAACAAGAATCTTTGCAGCTTCTTGATGAAAATAAATCACTGAGTTAGAATTACTACCAATCGGATTAAATTTATCAAATAGTGAATGTTGATCAAAGTTCTTAGTGTGCCCTCTCATATTTGTAAGACTAATACCAATAATATTTGTATCAGCATTTACGTAAAAATCTAAAATTTCTTTTTGTTTTTCAAAAGTGAGATGAAAGAAATAATCGATGACTGGACATTTTAATACAGTTGCAATACGATATGCACCTGCTGTACGAATTGGAGTTCCATGACCATAGTCCGTATTGAACCGTGGCATCATATCTGTAAGAACTAGTGCGTTCACTTGTATTCTTTAGAAAGGTAGTTTACTTTTTGTGTTTGTTTTTCTATTGGAATGTCTAAATCATCCCATAAGTCTAACGTTAAGTAAATTCTATTAAAATCCCCTTCATGATCTATTTTATGCGGAACACTTACATTCATAAACCAAGCATAACCTGGTTCAAAATAAATTTCGCACCATTCATCATTGATTAAAAAGTAAGTTCTAATTTTATTATTTGTATATACTGGTATATGAATCCTAAAACCATTTGTTTTAGGATGGGGATAATCAATATGCGGCTTAAGATGCCAACCAGGATAAGCAATACTATATCTTGCCCGAATTACTTTAGATTTAAACATAGATAAAACTTCTTTAGTGTAATCTTCAACCCAAGGGAGTATTTTAGACCATTGGCTAAAGTTTCTACTATCTTTTTCTAAACCCATTATATTAAATTGTTTATACTCATCAGCTATAAAATTAACATCATCTAACTCTTGTTTAGCGCTATCCCAATCTATATTTCTATTTCTAAACCATTTTTTTAAATATGTTCCTGGCTTATTCAACAGATATTCTTGATGTTTTAAATAATCTTGATATAGTTGATGATAATCAATATTATTTAATACTTTTGCACATACTGGATAATCTTCAAGATTACCATTAGATTTAAATAACTTGATTTCGTCGTACGGGTTATCTTCATCCCACTTATAAATTTTTTTAATTAATCCTATATTTTCACCGCTATACGGATGCTTACTAATAATATTCATATTACTAATACTCTATCTGAATTTGCTTTAGCGTGTTCTTGTATCATATCAATCATTTCGGTTGAAGCTTTTCCTTCAATTCTGCATATAATCCTTTGTTGATCTGATATATCAACACTATGGTGAATTAGATCAGGCCTAAAATAATAAACATCATCAGACATTTTTATTTTTTCATTAGATCTAGTATAATGAAAATTAATTCCACTGCCCTGTAAAACAATAGTAATTAAACAATTAACATCCATATTAAATTCTGAAATTCCATATTGCTCTAAATGTTTTTTTCTACGTTTTTTTGTTTCAGAATCTGCCCTAAATATACTATCAATATGTTTATGCAAAGACATTCCAGCTTCTACAGTTTGTAAATTTATTCGTCCTATTTTTTCATAAGGTAATTTTTTTATAATACTTAAAAGATACGGGCATTTTTCTGATGTTGATGTCCAATCATATAAACTAGTGTCAGTTACTAAGTAACTAAAACTATAATTTAAACCAGAAATTCCTTTTAATAAAACCCCTTTAACAGGAAAATCTTCTGGCCTTTTATCACGTTGTTTTTGTCTAGATTCTTTTTCAAGTTTATCATTTTCTATCATATCATCTGTTAACGTTGGTCTAGATAAAATTGTTCCCTTCGAAGATATCCATGCACCATATTTGTTAATAACGGTTTTTCCTTCGTTTAAAGCTTTTACACGGTCAAAATCTAGATTTAGCGGCGTATATAAAACAAGATGCTTATCTAAATAAATCATTTACATTCCCATTCATCTTTTATTTCAGGTCTTGATACTTTCATTTTATAAGGGGAATATTGTATTAGCTTTTCATAATTTAAGTTTTCTTCACCATGCCAAGGGGTACCAATACATATTGTTATTTTTTCATGAGGACTTGGGTCGATTGAGTGTAGGTGTGTTCCGTCAATTACATACGTAGAATAATATTCCGGAATATATACTTTATTCATATTATGATCCATGAAATATAGTTTACTAATATCACCGTTCAATACAATTCTAAATTTATGTTGCCTAGTTCCAATTGATGATGTTTTACTATCAATGTGTAAATTTAAGCCTTTATTAGATTGTGTTTTTAATACACTCATTCTACCTATAGGATTCATGAATGGAAATACTTTATTTTTAATTAATTCGCACAAATACGGACATTCTAATCCAGCACTTGTCCATTCCATATTTCCAGAAGATCTTAACACTCCAGGCGCCGGCGCGCCTGTTGTTCCTCCACCATTATATAGTGGAAGTATTTGGCAACCTCTTAATTTGTCGTGATACCAATGAGATTCATTAATTAATAAAACCTCTTCTAACATGCTTTGTATGTTATTAGAAGTAATATTTAAATCTATTGCACAAAAAGTAAAATCATACATTAGCAACTAAGGTATTAAAATGCTCATCATCTTTTAACTTAAATCCACCCAATTGTAAAAAAATTCTATCTTCGTCGTTATTAATTACGTTATGTTCAACGAGTGTGTTTACAATTAAAGGTTTGTATTTTGTATAGTGGTATTGAAAAAGAATTTCTTTATCTTCATCCCTACTACTCCAAAAAGTAATCGGATTTGTTAAATCAACTAATGGTATAGTTAATATAGCAGACCTATAGTCAACATGAATTTTTAAGTCACCTGGAACTCTCGCCAATTGAAGGTTATCAATAATTTTTTCAACTGTATTATTATTTGTAGTAAATTGAAATAATTTTTGAATTTTCAAAAAAAACTTATTATTTTTATCCTTTTCTTCTTCTGTTCCGTGCTTCAAATGCCATTGTAAATATCCAGAATTCATTACCAAATCTGCTTTTTCCAAATATGTTATGGCGTTGTCTTTTCGATTTTCTTTTAATTGTTCTAAGTACTCTATATCGCTAGAATCTAAACTAAATTTATCTTCTGGTACTTCATAAACATATTCATTAGAAATCATTGTTCTCTCCTAAATCTAATTGCCCATTAACACTTACAATTAATCTTATATCATCTGTTGATCCAAAATTCCATGCCGAATGCTTAAACCCAACATTAACAAAATAAACGTTACCTATTTTTAAATTTTGTATTTCAACTTTACTATCACGTTCAATTGCAGTAAATGCCCATGGATTTGTTTGCAATGGTATAAAATATCTTACGCTATATGTAGAATCATAATCCATATGGGGAAGTATATATGATCCCGGTTTTTTATTTATAAGTCTAACTCTAGTATATGGCGATTTGAAATTATTCAATATTTCTTCTAAATATGTTTTTTTAAATTCTGGAATTAATTCTGAATAATTGCGTTCATCAATTCTACCACGGATTGTTTTATCATCAGTCATTTGACTTAGAGTCATTTGCTCATAATCATCGCTAAAATATTCTGGACCATATTCGCTACTAACTGGATCGTACATTGCTTTGAAATTTTTAAAACAATTGAGAAGACGTTGAGTATCTACACTCCATGGCAAAACTTTGAAGTTAGGAAGATCGTGTCGTTTTAACATACTGATTTAGAGAATATATTCTTAATCATCCAACCAGCTGGATCAAGTTGCCACCATTTTTCTTTTGTGGTATGAGATCTTGGATTATTATGATGATTAGCATGCCAACCATCTCCAAAATTAAAAAAATTAATCCATGCTACGTTCTTAGGACTATATTCATCTCCATAATGATTAACAAAATTAGTGGTATTCTGTGTGATAAGACTAATTGCTGCGGGCATACAATAACCCAAAACTAATCCATCAATTCCAAATAATACAAAACATAAAATAGCATATGATAATGGAAAGAAAAAATAATAATAATGAGTTTTAACAATATATTCATCCCGCATCAAATCAATAACTTCTCTGGGATTTGGTTCATAATCATATGATGTCATTAATAACATGTTCCAAAAACCCTTTGAAGCACGATGCGGATCTCCATCAATATCTGAATGTTTATGGTGTCTACGATGTAGTCCAACCCATCCTAAAATAGATCCAACCCCAGAAATAATTGCTGGCAATGTGCATAATTGCTTAAAGAATTGATTTTTCCATTCAAAGCTTTTATGTGACCAATATCTATGATAAGATACAGCAATACCTAATGGATTCATTAGAAAAAATATAAATGCAACTAAAGCAAATGACCCCCAATTAAAAGGCAAAAATGCTAAATATAAAATAGATACTATTACATTAAGATAATAAATATATCGTATTACTGTAAAATCACTCTTAAATATCGTCATATCCCAATCTTACTTAAATCAGTAAATCCTTGACCTGATGCTATAATACAAAGCATCTCTCTTTGCTTATTTGAAACCATAAATGTCCAAGTTTGAGTACTTGGATTCATCCATAGTTGATGATATAATTCTTCATCTTTAGCATTAACTGATCCAGACATAAATACAAGTTCTTCATTATAGTATTGTTTAAACCTTTCTAAAAATGGGTTTATTGGAAAACACTGTAGTGGTATGTATTGCTCTGTCTCTGCATTTACTGCTGCCGTCCATAACAACATGAGTGATATAATAAAAGTTCTCATGAGTTTACCTCGATAAAAAAGGGACTTCTGTTGCCAAGTGTCCCCCGGAACTCCGCTTACCTTAATCAGGCAGCAAGTGCATACGTTTCGTCGTTTGCGTTTATTTTAAATAGTTTTAGCGTCTACTCTGACGATTCTCCACGAAGCCTTTCAATCGCCGTCGAATCTATATCTGCCCCATCATAAACACACCTTAATGCACTTATGGTGGAGCAGGCGGGATTCGCACCCGCGTCCGTCAACCTATTACTTCGTTTCAACGAATTCTATATTATATATCAGTTAAATGCTCGAGCCATTCTCCGGCATCACCCCTCGAAGTAAACCAACGTATAATAGTGATACCGTTATGGATATTATAAGCAAACATTTGTATTTGTTTACCATACGTTGATGTTTTAATAATCCAATCGTTCAGCATTGCTGGTTCATATGACTCAAACATGCTTTCGTCGATTGACGACCAGTTTGTATTCTCAGGGTTTTTTCTTTCCATAATGTTATTTATTATAATACGAAACACAAGTGATGTACATCTTTTTATAAATAGTATTGAGAGAAGAGGAGTTCCCCCATGATATTCGAGGCAATAGCGGCTATTCAGATCGCTAACGAAGCCATTGGTGCGATTAAAGAATTTGCAGGTCATGTAGAATCTGTCGGCCAAATGGGTAAAGACTTAACCAAACTTGCAGATGCAAAAGATGAATTGCAAAAATCAGCAGCTGATGGTGACATGGAAGCCTTTTGGGCTTTAGAAGATATCAAAAGGCATGAGGCCGAAGTCAAGCAAATGTTTATCTATAATGGTCGTCCTGGACTATGGGATGATTATTGTAAGTTTATTGAAAATCGAAAGATGATGCGCGAAAATGAGAGAAAGCGTGCTGAAGAAGCAAAGGCTCGTAAAAAGAAATTAATTAAGGATATTCTAGTATATGGTGGAGTAGGCCTTATTTGTTTTTCCGTTATCGGTGGAGCAATTTGGTTGCTTATGTGGTTAATTGCTTTAAAATGATTCGGTTGAGAAAAGCAACGCAACTTAAACCAAAATATGATTACGAACATAAATTGCTGTTTGAAAGGATTCAGAAAGTTCGTGATGATTTTGAGTTCAATAAAAAAATAATAGAGAGAAAGTGGAGAGAGTTATGAATGAATACGACGTAAAGGTACTCAAAGTCGTTGATGGAGATACCGTAGATGTCGATATCGATCTTGGATTCGGGATTGTATTAACTGATGAACGCGTAAGAATTATGGGTATTGATACGCCAGAATCACGTACATCAGATAAAGTAGAAAAGATTTTTGGCCTTGCTGCAAAAGATAGGCTCAAAGAACTTTTAGGCGAGACTGCTATTCTTATTACCCATGAGGATAAGAATGGTGAAGATATGAAAGGTAAATTTGGTCGAGTACTTGGAGACTTTAGAGTCGGTGGAAAGACTGTGACAGAAATTTTGATTGAAGAAGGCCATGCAGTTGCATATCATGGTCAATCAAAGGATGATGTTCAGGATGCACACATGACAAACCGTCAGCGTTTAATTGCTGAAGGTAAAGTTTCTTTGGAGGGCTAACATGGAATTTATCGTAGAACAACTTATTGCTTGGTGGCAATTTACAGTTGTAGGTGTACTGATTCTTATCGGATGGATTGCTAATTTATTTGGCGTTGATGAAGACAAAGAAATCATTGGATTCTCATATAAAGAGATGCCACATATGCAACCAATTAAGATCGACACCGCCGGAAAAGGATTTTGGGGTGCAGTATGGTTATGGTTTATGGGTGTACGTCAATGGAGAATTGCAAAAGACTTTGAATATACTTTGAAAGGTGAGAAGTATATAATTCCTGCTGGATTCGAATTTGATGGAGCATCTGTTCCTAAGTTTCTTGCAGCATGGCTATCACCAACTGGTGTTCTTTTAATGGGTGGACTTATTCATGATTATGCATACAAATATGAAACGTTAAAGTGCAAAGGGAAAGGTACTATGGGTACTCTTACTCAGAAGCAAGCTGATATTATTTTTAGAGATATTAATATCGAACAAAATGGATTCCATCTATTAAACTACCTTGCTTATTGGGCACTACGTATTGGTGGTTTTGTTGCATGGAATGGGCATCGAAAGCGCAATGCAAAGGTAAAACAATGATAGAAATACTTTTAGTGTTTTCAATTAATGGTGGTCTTGAAGATATATCTGATCGGATATTTACATCTAAAATAGAATGCGCTGAGTTCGTCAATACATTAGCGCAAATGGAAGTCGTAGATGAGGTTGGCAAATTTAAATTTATTGCAAATGACGGAACAATGTTTAAAGGCCAATGTGTTGAAATAAAAGAGTGGTTCCTGAAAAAAGGAACCACCTCAATTTAATAATTTACTAGATTTACAGATGCACCGTTAAATACTATAGGTTCTGGAAAGTCATACTCTCCTAACTGAATACCATCGATATTTAATGTAATAGTATCTGCATTTTCTTTATCATGAATATACAATTGAATTAATGCATAATGAAGAACTTTTAATAAGTCTTTTCTAGCATCTTTAGATGATCCTTTTTTATTATACCTTTGTGCATATTTCATCACATTTCCAATACAGAATCCTGTACCATGTCCTCCATCAATAATAAATTCAGTTGCCTGAAAATTATTTTGTGAGTAATGTTGATTATAAGTTGAATCAATATATTCTTTAAATTGATTAATCAACTCACCTTCATTATATTTGTAATCAATCATTCTTTTTCCTTCTTAAAACATTATATGGATCTACTTGATCCAACCACACATCACCAAGTGCTGCAACATAAGCATCATAACTTTTCAGCTGAAACTCAGTCTGCTTATCACCTGGAATAAAAATCTCCTGGAATTCTTCAGGAGTAATATCCATTTCAATTTTAATCTTCATTCTTGTGGATCACTTCCAGGATAAATGTAATCTTCGGCTGTAGTGAACTTAAGGTCGCCCATTACCCCTCCTTCGTCAGATCCCACACTACTTTGTTCGGGGGTCTCTTGAGGGTATAGTCGGTAATAACCGAGCGATTTTTCTGGGTAACCTTCCTCGACGATCCACTTCGAGAGATCAAATTTCGGATTAACGTATAGATCATATTCTTTACCTCCACATAGTACTGCTTCGTCCGGTAAAGCTTTTGGAAATCCATATGCCCAACCTGCTGGAGTTGGGTCAACCATTAATTGGTATTTAACCGCCATTGTCTTTCTTCCTCTTCATAATATTCATTAATGTCAAATCCGATCGGAGTTACTGACTTCATAATTTGCTCATCAGACCACTCAGAAAGATAAGATTGATCAGTACGAAATTGCTCACAAATTTCATTTGGTGTAACTATATCATAGTTTGCTACTGTTTCACCCATATGCC
>Ga0209654_1001786_pt1 | contig 16064 bp, 8 predicted proteins | sample SaaInl1SG_22_DNA_FD_184646 | JGI IMG/M metagenome (GOLD analysis project Ga0209654, IMG submission 184646) | Marine microbial communities from expanding oxygen minimum zones in the Saanich Inlet - ESP_161SG_22_DNA (SPAdes) (version 2) | ecosystem: Environmental > Aquatic > Marine > Intertidal... | reverse complement strand
GATATTGGCGTGCTGGCTATCACCTCGGCAGACCGGCTAAATGCTGGCTGGACAGCTGCCCGGCAAGACCGCACAGATGGTCATCCAGGTGCCACCAGCCATATTGAACAGCTATTGGCAGATGTACCGCGCCATGCCCTGTTACTGACGGTGATTGACGGGCATCCGGCTACCCTATCCTGGATTGGCGGGGTACGCGGGATGCGCACCCTCTCGCACGGGGTCGAGCATTTTGGGCAAACAGGCAGTATTGGCGATCTCTATCGCCATTTTCGTCTGGATACCCCCTCACTGGTCGAAGCCGTACTAAGCTGTTCAGGGAATTAGAATTTTACATCCAGGGCCATGCCATATTCATAAGCAGGCCTATTTGCCAAATCTTCAAAATCATAATAGAGGCGGGCAATATTCTCATCATTTTCTGCGCGCACCTCAAAATCAATACGAATGCCCTTGTTGCATTTGCGCGACAGGCTATGAGCCTTCATCTTCTCGCACCGATAATTGGGCATTACTTTCAGCTGATTTAGCGAATTATTATCATCAGGCGGCAAAATTATCCGCCATACAGGCTCCAGGCTGAGGCGAATGGTTTCCGGCTCGGACAGGAAAATATGGTTGAGCGATTGATAGCCCGGGCTGGTAATAAAAATGCGCTTATCCTGTATCGCTTCTCTGGCGCGGATATAGGCAACCATTAAATCCAGCCAGCTATCGGCGGAAAGCTGATAACTGCCTTGCATACGCGCAGAAACAGAACCGCCAGCCGTTTTGATATTGGCTTTGGCAGATACAGTGCTGCGCGTATATTTTGATCGGGTCAGGCTATACCAGCCTGTCCCATGCAGGCTGGCAAACAAATTTTCACCCCATTGATAGGACAGCCCGTATCCAGCGCTGATACTATCGGTTTGCGATCGCAATTGAAACGCATAGCCGCCTTGCTCGCCGGATGTTTCCAGCCCGATATGGGCGCGGTGGGCGATTTTTTTATGCAAATGCCAATCATAATTCAGGCGGCTGGAAAAGCCCTTATTCTCGCGCCCGTTTTTCAAAGAGGTATGATGGACTTCGCCGGTTGCAGACCAGATTTTACCCTTTCCTGCCTCGGCGGCCTGTTTTACCTTGGCCAGCACCTCGAAATGGCCAGCCATATCTTCTTTATGAAAAAATATCCTTTGCTCCAGAAATTCGGCAAGGTCTTCTTCTGCCTCATCTTCATAGGCTTGATGGATAGAAATCTGGCTGATTTGACTAAAACCTGCCTGATGCAAATGACCGGTTAGTTTTTGCTGGAAGTAATTATTCAGCCCCCATTCCAGATCGCTTTGGGCGCTATTTATGGCGGTGGCCAGATTGGCCGCATCAACCGATGCCTGCGTGGTCACCGAAAAGCTGGCGCTCTGCTCATAAACCGTTCCATATTCCACAATATATTTAAACAGTCGGGTTTCCACCTGATCGAAAAATATGCCGTTATCCATCATCGTCAAATGATGCTGGCCACCAATGGAATTGGACGGCTGATCCGAACGGAAATTCTCAAAGGTCGTCAGGCTGGGATCATTATCAGAATAGAATTGTGTGCCGGCTTCCGGGCCAACTACCCAGAACCATTCCCCTTCGGTTGCAGAATCAGACCCGCCCAGCCAAACATGATTGGACCAGTCCAGATTATTGGTTATCGCATTTAATTCTGCCTGAGAGGTAATCGTCGCCAAATGTCCCTGTACCCCATTTAGTGAACGGGATTCAGCATCGGCCTTTGCAGATGGCCAATCCATTTCGGTCATGACCAGCTGATAGCTGGAACCTGTATCCGTGCCATAAATATAGCCGGCATGGGCAATGACAGAAACGCTTGCACCAGAGCCTTGCACCTCCAGGCTGGCCAGTGCGGCATTTACATCTGCCAGCGTGCCTTCAAAAGCGATGCTGCTTGCCCCTGTCCAATCTGCTGAAGAGGCAGAGTTTGGCGCGGTTAGCCCTGTGGTTGTAGTGATCCGGATATTACCTTGGGCTGCGCTGATACGAACACCGGCGGGATCAAAGCCGGTAACAGATACCGTGCCGCCAAAGGCAGAAACCAGATTATACTGGCTATCATCCCCGACAATGATTTGGGAAGGCACCACAACCGATTGCGCATTGGATATCCCTGCCCAGCCCAAAAGGCAGGCACTGAAAATAATCCCTTTAATGGCGCGTTTTATGAACATTTTGCCTGACCCTGTTGTTGGCACGAGCCTTAAAAAAACAGCTGCTGTTTCGCCTGAAAAGATATGTAGTAGACCCTGTTACTCATTACGCCATATTTGAGCGATTTTGAGGGGGAACCTGCCCATTTTGGGCTATCAAATCCTATCCGGGTCGCCGTGCGGGGCGCGCAAAAGCGATTGCGCAAATGGCTACTCTGTGCTGATCTGGACAGGTAATATGGCCAGATGTTTGACCGGCCAGAAGGGGAGAATAACAGATGAGCCTTATCACTTGCGTTAGCCTGACCGCCTTTAGCTTTGAAGCAGAAAACCTTACTGCTTCGGCAAAAGGCAGCTCTATTGGCGGATTGTTTTATGAAAAGGGGGCAAGGACAGAAATCACAAAATATGCCATTCGCCTTGAAACAGCAGATGGCTGTATCGGCGAATATGTGCTGAATTGGGGCGCATCGCCTTCTGTGTTTGGCCAAATGCAAATGCTGGCACCAATGCTGGTCGGCCGGCATGCAGAAGAGCGGCAAGGCATTTATGACGATCTGAAACGCGAGGCACGCCAATTTGACCATATGGGGCATGGCCCTCTGGATATCGCGCTATGGGACTGGCAGGGGCGGGCATTAAACTGTTCTGTTTCAACCTTGCTGGGCGGTTATCGTAAAAAACTGCCTGCCTATGCCAGCACCTATCATGGCGATAGAAATGGCGGTTTGGACAGCAAGGAAGCCTTTGCCGATTTTGCCCTGGCGTGCGCTGATATGGGCTATAAGGCCTTTAAAATACATGGCTGGCATGAAGGCAATATCCGCGAGGAAGCCGAGCTGGTCTTGTATGTACGCAAGATAGTCGGCGAGGATATGACGTTAATGCTGGATCCTGCCTGCCAGCTGCGCAGCTTTGCCGATGCCCTATATGTGGGGCGTGCCTGTGATGAGGCAAATTTTTTCTGGCTGGAAGACCCGTACCGCGATGGCGGGGTATCGGCCTTTGGCCATCAAAAGCTGCGCTCTATGATTAAAACCCCCTTGTTGCAAACCGAACATATTCGCGGGGTAGAGCCAAAAGCAGATTTTCTTATCGCGGGGGGAACAGATTTTCTGCGCTCGGATCCTGAATATGATATGGGCCTGACAGGCGCACAGAAAATTCACCATCTGGCAGAAAGTTTCGGGGTAGATGTCGAGGTACATGCCTGTGGGCCTGCCCATCGTCATTTAATGGCTGCCAGCCGCAATTCCAATTTCTATGAAGTTGCGCTGGTAGGCCCTGATTGCCCGAATGCCCTCGCCCCTGTCTATCAGTGCGGCTATTCTGATCAGCTGGATTGCATTGATAGCGATGGGATGGTGAATGTCCCTGATGCCCCCGGACTGGGCGTTCAGTATGACTGGGATTTTATCAGATCCCGCCAGACCGCCCAAATAATCTATAGGTAAGCAAATCCATAGCGGTTAGGGCAGATCAATCCCGTTCTGCTCGGCATAGAGCTTGATAACCGCTGCATCATCCTCGCCGCCAAGCCCCATATCGGCTGTTGCTTTATATTGATTAAGAGCGGTGCGGGTTATCGGCGCATCAAAATCAATATCTGATGCAGCATCCAGAACAATGCCCAAATCTTTCAGCCAGATATTCACCGCTGATCGGGGGCTGTAATCGCCGTCGATGATATGCGGGGCACGGTTTTCCAGCATCCAGCTGGTACCGGCACATTTCTGGATAACTTGCAGAAAAGTTTTCGCCTCCAGCCCCTGTTTCATTCCAAAGGCAAGGGCTTCTGCCATGGTGGCGATATGCACACCTGCCAGCAGCTGATTAACCGATTTCATCAGCGATCCCTGACCGGCTGCATCGCCCAATTCAAAGACAGTCTCTGCCATCGCATCCAGACATTCCCGGCTTTTATCAAAGGCTTGCGCACTGCCAGACGCCATAATACTCAGCGCCCCTTCCCCGGCCTTTATCGCGCCCCCGGAAATAGGCGCATCCAGATAGTCTATATCACTATTTTCGCATCGTGCCGCCGCAAGGCGGGCATCTTCAGGCGATACAGTTACACAATTCATCACCGTCGCACCCGGCCTCATCTGCCGGACAATCCCCTGATCGCCAAACAGGATATCTGCGGCCTGGCTGGCATTTAGCACCACAATTATCGCCACATCAATCTCGGCTGCAATATCGGCAAAGGGCTGGTTATTCCCGCTTTCCCTTGCAAAATTTTCGGTTACCTCGGCACGGATATCATAGCCCCGGACAGTATGGCCAGCGCGCAATAATGAACGTGCCATGCCAATGCCCATTGACCCCAAACCAAATAGCGCCACTTTTTTTGCAGACATTTTATCAAACCCCTATCCGTTGCTCATAGCGTGTATAGCACGGCTTCTTCAAAAGCGTAATTAAGATTAAAAAAAACCCCCGAAAATACCTCCGGGGGCTTTATTATTAAATGGCAGGAGTGGAGGGGCTCGAACCCCCAGCCCCCGGTTTTGGAGACCGGTGCTCTACCAATTGAGCTACACTCCTATCTGATGGTTACTCAACGATAGATGCAACAACCCCTGCACCTACAGTACGCCCGCCTTCACGAATAGCAAAGCGCAGACCTTCATCCATCGCAATCGGAGCGATCAGGGTGACAGTCATCGCAATATTATCGCCTGGCATCACCATCTCTGTACCTTCTGGCAGCTCAACCGAGCCGGTCACATCGGTGGTACGGAAATAAAACTGCGGACGATAATTAGAGAAGAAAGGTGTATGACGACCCCCCTCATCCTTGTTCAGCACATAAGCCTCGCATTTGAACTTGGTATGCGGGGTAATTGAACCTGGCTTGGCCAATACCTGACCACGTTCCACATCTTCGCGCTTGGTACCGCGCAACAGCACACCCACATTATCGCCAGCCTCACCCTGATCCAGCAATTTGCGGAACATTTCCACACCGGTACAGGTCGTCTTGGTGGTCGCTTTCAGGCCGATAATCTCTATTTCTTCACCGACATTCACAATCCCGCGCTCAATACGGCCAGTGACAACCGTACCACGACCGGAAATAGAAAACACATCTTCAATCGGCATCAAAAATGGCTGATCCTTCGGACGATCCGGCTGCGGAATATATTCATCAACCGCATCCATCAGTGCCTGAATAGCTTTCTTGCCAATCTCTTCATTGCTGTCTTCCAATGCTGCCAGGGCGGAACCCTTCACAATCGGAATATCATCGCCGGGGAAGTCGTATGAGCTCAACAGCTCACGAATTTCCATTTCCACCAGCTCCAGCAATTCTTCATCATCTACCTGGTCAACCTTGTTCATAAATACACACAAAGCAGGCACACCTACCTGACGGGCCAGCAGGATATGCTCGCGCGTCTGCGGCATCGGGCCATCCGCAGCAGATACCACCAAAATCGCGCCATCCATCTGGGCTGCACCAGTGATCATGTTCTTTACATAATCGGCATGACCCGGACAATCCACGTGCGCATAATGGCGACCAGCTGTCTCATACTCCACATGGGCTGTGGAAATCGTAATACCGCGCGCACGCTCTTCCGGGGCCTTGTCAATCTGATCATAGGCCTGAAATTCTGCACCGCCCGCTTCGGCCATAACCTTCGTAATCGCAGCCGTCAGCGTCGTCTTGCCATGGTCAACATGGCCAATCGTGCCGATATTTACGTGCGGCTTCGAGCGATCAAACTTCTCTTTAGACATCTTGTCTCTCCTGCTTACTCAAAAAGTGTAAATTCTGGTTTATGCCATCTTTGCGCGAACTTCATCAGCAACCGCCTGTGGCACTTGCTCATAATGATCGAACTGCATGGAATATTGTGCACGACCCTGGCTCATAGAGCGCAAGGTGTTGATATAGCCGAACATATTAGCCAGCGGCACCATCGCATCAATCGCACGGGCATTGCCGCGCTGATCCATGCCGCCTACCTGGCCACGACGTGAGTTCAAATCGCCGATGATATCGCCAACATATTCCTCAGGGGTCAGAACCTCGACCTTCATTACCGGCTCCAGCAAACGGGCGGCGGCCTGGCTCATCGCTTCACGAAACGCTGCACGAGCAGCAATCTCAAAGGCCAGAACAGATGAGTCAACATCATGGCTTGCCCCATCAACCAGCTCAGCCTGGAAATCGATAACCGGGAAGCCGGCAATCACGCCTGTGTCTTTTGCCTGCATAATCCCCTTTTCCACGCCGGGAATAAATTCGCGTGGCACAGAACCGCCAACGATAGAGCTGTTAAATTCGTAACCGCCCTCGGCCAAAGGCGCAAACTTGATCTTCACCCGGGCAAACTGGCCTGAACCACCAGACTGCTTTTTATGGGTATAATCAATTTCAACTTCCTTGGTGATGGTTTCGCGGTACGCCACTTGCGGGGCCCCGATATTTGCTTCCACCTTAAATTCACGCTTCAGGCGATCTACCAGAATATCCAGATGCAATTCGCCCATGCCGCGCATAATAGTCTGGCCGGATTCCATATCGGAAGATACACGGAAAGACGGGTCTTCTGCTGCCAGCCTTTGCAGGCCGATGCTCATCTTTTCCTGGTCATTCTTTGATTTTGGCTCAATCGCAATCTCGATAACCGGATCAGGGAAGGTCATGGTTTCCATCACCACCTGATTGACAGGGTCGCATAATGTATCGCCTGTTGTTGTGCCTTTCATACCGGCCAACGCCACGATATCGCCTGCGTGTGCTTCATCAATCTCTTCACGATTATTTGAATGCATCATCATCATACGGCCAACACGCTCGCGCTCGCCCTTGGTAGAGTTCATCAGGCTGTCGCCCTTTGAAAGCTTGCCAGAATAAATCCGCACGAAAGTCAATGAGCCAACAAACGGGTCATTCATAATCTTGAATGCCAGGCCGGTGAATGGCTGGGCATCATCTGCCTTGCGCTCGATATTACGGGTTTCTGTATCATCGCCTGGCTTAAAGCCCATATAGGCCGGAACATCCAATGGCCCTGGCAGGTAATCGATAACCGCGTTCAGCATAGGCTGTACGCCCTTGTTCTTGAACGCTGAACCACACAAAACAGGCACAAATGACATATTCAATGTACCCATACGGATAAGGCGCTGCAATGTTTCTACATCCGGCTCTTCACCTTCCAGAAACTTTTCCATTGCATCGTCGTCCTGCTCAATAGCAATCTCGACCAGATGGGCGCGCATTTCTTCTGCCTTGTCCTTTAATTCAGGGCGGATATCGCGCAATTCCCAACTCGCACCCAAATCTTCAGAAGTCCACACCCATTCCTGCATAGTAATAAGGTTAATAAGACCGGCAAATTCATTTTCTGCCCCGATTGGCATATGAATAGGCAGTGGGGTTGCCCCTGTGCGGTCTTTGATCATCGCAACGCAATTAAAGAAATCGGCGCCGATTTTGTCCATCTTATTGACGAAAACAACGCGCGGGACTTTATAGCGGTCTGCCTGGCGCCATACGGTTTCGGTTTGCGGCTCAACACCGGCATTGGCATCCAGCACGCATACCGCGCCATCCAGAACCGCCAGAGAACGCTCAACCTCGATGGTGAAATCCACGTGGCCTGGTGTGTCGATGATGTTAAAGCGGAACTTTGCTTCTTCTGCATCGCTGCCATATTCGCCTGACGGGGTTTCGCCATCTTCGGTACGGAACCAGAAACAGGTTGTCGCAGCAGAGGTAATGGTGATGCCGCGCTCTTGTTCTTGTTCCATCCAGTCCATAGTGGCATTGCCATCATGCACTTCGCCTATCTTGTGCGAACGGCCAGTATAATACAGAACCCGCTCTGTAGTGGTTGTTTTACCCGCATCGATATGGGCCATAATGCCAAAGTTACGATAGCGTTCTAGTGGATATTGACGTGCCATAATGACTTAACTCCGCGAAAAAAAGACGGTAACTACCAACGATAATGTGCGAATGCGCGGTTGGCCTCAGCCATCTTGTGCGTATCTTCGCGCTTTTTGACGGCATTGCCGCGGTTATTTGCAGCATCGAGAAGCTCACCGGACAGACGCGCTGTCATGGTTGTCTCCCCGCGCTTGCGAGAGCTGTCGATAATCCAGCGGATGGCCAGAGCCTGACCGCGATCGGTGCGCACCTCAACAGGTACCTGATATGTAGCCCCCCCAACACGACGAGAGCGCACCTCAAGGTGAGGGCGCACATTATCCAGCGCATCATGGAATATCTTGGTTGGCTCTACGCCTACTTTGGCTTCAATCTGGTCAAATGCGCCATAGACGATCTTTTCAGCGACCGAGCGCTTGCCATCAAACATCAGGCAAGACATGAATTTTGATACCACCTGATCCTTAAATTTTGGATCAGGCAGAACAGGGCGTTTTTCAGCTTTACGACGACGAGACATTGAAACCCTCTCTTATTTAGGCCGCTTGGCGCCATATTTTGAACGGCGCTGGCGACGGTCGGATACACCTTGTGTATCGAGCGCGCCACGAATGATATGATAACGAACACCCGGCAAATCCTTTACCCGGCCACCGCGGATAAGCACCACTGAGTGCTCCTGCAAATTGTGGCCCTCACCAGGAATATAGCTGGTGACCTCAAAGCCATTGGTCAGACGCACACGGGCGACCTTACGCAAAGCTGAGTTCGGCTTTTTAGGTGTTGTTGTATAAACACGTGTACACACACCGCGCTTTTGCGGACATGCTTCCATTGCTGGCACTTTGTTCCGTGTCAGTGGACGGGTGCGCCCATGACGGATCAACTGGTTAATAGTTGGCATAACTGGCCCTTTTATTGCCTATCCCAAAAAATAAAAAAAACAGAGCAATCGGTTCGGATAACCGACTTTTCTGAACTTGCCTTCCTAATCTTTAAAAAAAAGAAGGGGTCTTTACCCTTGCATATCTAACCCAGCGTCTAGTTTTTGGCCGTTCGGGCGTATGTACCCAGCTTAAAAACTACTACCTGTGCCAGCAAGTTGCGCGAAATATACGTTTAGTCGGGCCGTATGGTCAAGTTTTATTTTTCCAACCGGCCCGACTTTTCCGGCTTTTGTGCCAGAAAGGTGTTTTTGCGTTAAAAACGCGGTCTTTACTCTGTGTCTGCGGCAATTCCCTCGGCATTTGCATCTTCAAAGCCTGTATCGCCCAGAGCTGCCCGCTCTGATTCGGCTGTTGCACGGCGGGCTGTTATCTCTTTATCCCGCTCTGTCGCAACCTGACGCAGACGATTCATCACCGCACCTGTACCGGCAGGGATAAGACGCCCGACAATCACATTTTCTTTCAGACCTTCGAGCCTGTCCTCACGCCCTGAAACCGAGGCTTCGGTCAACACTCTTGTGGTTTCCTGGAAAGAGGCAGCAGAAACAAATGAGCGTGTTTGCAAGGATGCCTTTGTAATCCCCAACAAAACAGGGCGGGCTTTTGCCGGTTGCACGCCTTCTTCTTCTGCTTGTGCATTTGCACGGGCAAACTCTTCACGTTCGACCTGCTCACCTGCCAGCATAGTGGTCTCACCGCCATCTTCTATCTCTACCTTTTGCAGCATCTGCCGCACAATGGTTTCAATATGCTTGTCGTTGATTTTCACGCCTTGCAGACGGTAAACATCCTGAATTTCCTTGACCAGATATTCTGCCAGAGCTTCTACACCCAGAATATTTAAAATATCATGCGGCACAGGCGAGCCATCCAGCAACAGATCGCCCTTGCGCACCATATCGCCTTCATTAACCGCCAGTGACCGGCCTTTTGGCAGCAGATATTCAACCGGCTCCAGGCTGTCATCTACCGGCACAACGCGGATACGGCGCTTGGCCTTATAGTCTGTCCCGAATTCCACCCGGCCATCTATTTCGCTGATAACCGCAAAATCTTTTGGACGGCGCGCTTCGAACAATTCAGCCACACGTGGCAGACCCCCTGTAATATCGCGGGTCTTGGAACTTTCGCGCGGGATACGTGCCAACACATCACCTGCATTAACCTTTGTTCCATTTTCCACAGACAAAATCGCCCCGGCCGGCAGGAAGTAACGGGCTTCCATACCATTGGAAAGGGTTAATACCTCGCCCTTGTCATCACGCATGGTAATACGTGGGCGCAGATTGGCTGAACGGCCGGATTGCTTGGTTTCAATCACCTCGCGGCTGATAATACCTGTCGCTTCATCGGCCACTTCGCGAACGGTTACGCCATCTGTCAAGTCAACATAATTGGCGATACCCTCCATTTCAGTGATAATCGGAATAGTATAGGGATCCCATTCCACCAGCACATCGCCCGGATTAACCGCATCGCCATTTTCAAAGAACAGCTTGCCGCCATAGGGCAGACGATAACGGGCGCGCTCCGCCCCTTGCTCATTGGCGATAATCAGTTCAGCAGAACGGCTCATCACAATTGCCTTGCCATCGGCCCCGCGCACCAGACTAACATCATCCAGCTGTACCAAACCGGCCACAGTGGTTTCGATATTATTGGCTTCTGCCCCTCGCTGGGCAGCCCCGCCCACATGGAAGGTACGCATGGTCAATTGGGTGCCAGGCTCACCGATAGATTGGGCAGCGATAACCCCGACAGCCTCGCCAATATTCACGGTTGTCCCCCGTGCCAGGTCACGGCCATAGCAAGTTCCGCAAATGCCGGTGGTTGCCTCACAGACCAGAACCGAGCGGATACGTGCCTGATCCAGACCTGAATCCTCAATCTCTTCCAGGTGATCTTCGGTTACCATTTCACCCGCTTTGGCGATGATATTGCCGGTTTTCGGATTTTCCAGATCGCTGGCAAGGAAACGTCCTAAAATACGTTCTGCCAGACTATCGACAATCTCCGAACCGTTCATCGCATGGCGAATAGAGATGCCATTGCTGGTGCCGCAATCATGGCGGGTGATGATACAATCCTGTGCCACATCCACCAGACGGCGTGTCAGATAGCCAGAGTTGGCTGTCTTTAGCGCGGTATCGGCCAGACCTTTACGCGCCCCGTGGGTAGAGTTGAAATATTCCAGCACGTCCAGACCTTCTTTAAACGAAGATTTAATCGGTGTTTCGATAATCTCGCCAGATGGCTTGGCCATCAGACCGCGCATACCGGCCAGCTGTTTAATCTGTGCCGCCGAGCCACGCGCCCCTGAATGCGCCATCATCCAGACAGAATTAACCGGCTCGCCTTCTTTTTCGGTAGAGATGCCCTTCATCATTTCATCGGCAACCAGGTCAGAACAACGTGACCATACATCGACCACCTTGTTATATTTTTCCCCTTGCGTGATGAAACCATCCAGATATTGCTGTTCAAACTCTTTCACCTGTGCTTCGGCTTCATTGACGAATTTTGATTTCAGCTCAGGTGTGGTCAAATCGGCAATACCAAAGGAAATGCCGGATTTACATGCTTGTGTGAAACCCAGATTCATCAAACGGTCACAAAAGATAACCGTGTCTTTCTGGCCACAATGACGATAGATGAAGTCGATGACATTCGAGACTTCCTTTTTCGTCATCAGCTTGTTCACAAGTTCAAAATTGATATGTGAATTGCGAGGCAGCAAATCGGCCAGACGCGCCCGGCCGGGGGTTGTTTCCACCACTTTGGTAACGGGCTGGCCTTCTTCATCATAGGTGCTGATACGGGCTTTGACCCTGGCGTGCAGGCTAACCGCCCCGCTATCCAGCGCCATCAGAATTTCCTGAACGCCGGTAAAGGCCATGCCTTCGCCCACTTCGCCTTCGCGTTCAATCGACAGATAATACAGACCCAGAATAATATCCTGAGACGGCACAATGATAGGCTTGCCATTGGCCGGGCTGAGGATGTTATTGGTCGACATCATCAATACCCGGGCTTCCAGCTGGGCTTCCAGCGATAGCGGCACATGCACGGCCATCTGATCCCCATCAAAGTCTGCATTAAAGGCGGTACAGACCAGCGGGTGCAGCTGAATAGCCTTGCCTTCGACCAGCACCGGCTCAAACGCCTGAATACCCAGACGGTGCAGGGTTGGCGCACGGTTCAGCATGACCGGGTGTTCGCGAATAACCTGTTCCAGAATATCCCAAACCTCTGGCCGCTCTTTTTCCACCATCCGCTTGGCCGCTTTGATGGTACTGGCCAGGCCATATAATTCCAGCTTGGAATAGATAAAGGGCTTGAACAGCTCTAATGCCATTTTCTTTGGCAGGCCGCATTGATGCAGTTTCAACTCAGGCCCTACCACAATCACTGAACGGCCGGAATAATCCACGCGCTTGCCCAGCAGGTTTTGACGGAAACGCCCCTGCTTGCCTTTCAGCATATCAGAAAGCGATTTCAGCGGGCGCTTATTCACCCCTGAAATAATCCGCCCGCGACGGCCATTATCAAATAGCGCATCCACAGATTCCTGCAACATCCGCTTTTCATTGCGCACAATAATATCGGGCGCGCGCAATTCAATAAGGCGCTTTAGACGGTTGTTACGGTTGATGACCCGGCGATACAAATCGTTCAGATCCGAAGTCGCAAAACGACCCCCATCCAGCGGTACCAGAGGGCGCAATTCCGGCGGAATAACCGGCACAACATCCAAAATCATCCATTCAGGACGACAGCCGGATTCGCGGAAAGCATCCACCAGCTTCAAACGTTTTACCAGCTTCTTGCGCTTGGCTTCCGAGCCTGTTTCGCGCAAATCTTCACGAATTTTTTCCCGCTCTGCGTCCAGATCCAGGCCGCTTAAAATGGTTTTAATCGCTTCTGCGCCAATCGCGGCTTCAAACGCATCATCGCCAAATTCATCGACCGCATCATAATAATCTTCTTCGGACAAAAGCTGGCCTTTATCCAGCGTGGTCAGGCCAGGCTCTATCACCACAAAATTTTCAAAATACAGAACCCGTTCCAGATCCTTTAGCGTCATATCCACCAGCAGGCCAATACGGCTTGGCAGTGATTTCAAAAACCAGATATGCGCGACAGGCGCAGCCAGTTCAATATGCCCCATACGTTCGCGCCGCACCTTTGACAAGGTTACTTCCACGCCGCATTTCTCGCAGATAATACCGCGATATTTCATCCGCTTATATTTGCCGCACAAACATTCATAATCGCGCACAGGGCCAAAAATACGGGCGCAGAAAAGCCCGTCCTTTTCCGGCTTGAATGTCCGATAATTGATGGTTTCCGGCTTTTTGATCTCGCCAAAAGACCACGACCTGATCCGTTCAGGTGAAGCAATAGAAATCTGAATTTTGTCAAAGCTTTGGGCAGATTTGGGCTGGCCAAATGGATTCATCAGATCATTCATAGCATGCGGCTCCCTGTTTTTAATTTCGGCATTTTTAATTTCGGCGTTTTTAATTTTGGCATTTTTAATTTTGCACTTTTTAATGGCTGCCAGCGATAAAGGCATTATCGCTGGCGCAGCTCTATATTTTTTTATCCAGACCTAGTTTTCTGTATCATGTAACTCGACATTCAGGCCAAGCGATCTCAGCTCTTTAATCAGAACATTAAAGCTTTCCGGGATGCCGGCTTCGAAATCATCATCGCCGCGCACAATCGCTTCATATACCTTTGTACGTCCTGAAACATCATCCGACTTTACCGTCAGCATCTCTTGCAAGGTATAAGCTGCCCCATAGGCTTCCAATGCCCAGACTTCCATCTCGCCAAAGCGCTGGCCACCGAACTGGGCTTTACCGCCCAATGGCTGCTGGGTAACCAGACTGTATGGCCCGATAGAGCGGGCATGGATTTTTTCATCCACCAGGTGATGCAGTTTCAGCATATAGATATAGCCAACGGTAACCGGACGGTCGAAGGCTTCGCCTGTCCGCCCATCTACCAGAATTTCCTGACCGGTTTGCGACAGGCCAGCCATTTCCAGCAATTCGGTCACATCTGCTTCACGCGCACCATCAAAAACAGGGGTTGCCATTGGCACACCGCGTGCCAGCAATTTCGCCTGTTCGATAACCTGGTCATCATCCATGGCGGCCAGATTGTCTTTATACTGATCCGACGGGAACACTTGTTTCAGCTGGTTATGCAGCTCTTTAACATCCCCGCGTGCCTGGGCTGCTTCTGCGGCTGCCCCGACCTTTACGCCCAGACCGCGTGCCGCCCATCCCAAATGGGTTTCCAGAATCTGTCCCACATTCATACGGGATGGCACGCCAAGCGGGTTCAGCACGATATCAACAGGTGTTCCATCATCCAGATAGGGCATATCTTCGGCTGGCATGATACGAGAGATAACCCCTTTATTACCATGACGGCCGGCCATCTTGTCGCCTGGCTGCAATTTACGCTTCACCGCAACAAAGACCTTTACCATCTTCATCACGCCCGGCATCAGCTCGTCACCGCGCTGCAGCTTGTCTACCTTATCGCTAAACCGTCCATCCAGAGATTTGATCGCTTGCTCGAAGTTCGCATTCTGGGCTTCGATTTTCTTTTGTACATCATCATCTTTCACCGCAATCTGGCTAACCTGATAACGTGACAGGCTATCCAGCAATTCCGGGGTCAGACGTGTATCGGTTGGCACATCTTTTGGCCCCGAGGCAACATCCTGGCCATTAAGCAGAGACATCATGCGTCCCATATACCCGCCTTCCAGAATGTTTTGCTCATCATCCCTGTCTTTGGCCAGACGTTCGATTTCTGCCCGTTCAATGGCGCGTGCCCGTTCATCTTTTTCCAGGCCACGACGCGAGAAGACGCGAACTTCCACCACTGTCCCTGCCCCGCCAGGCGGTACACGCAGCGAGGTATCACGCACATCCGAAGCCTTTTCACCAAAGATAGCCCGCAACAGCTTTTCTTCCGGGGTCATCGGGCTTTCGCCCTTTGGTGTGACCTTGCCAACCAGAATATCGCCGGCATTCACCTCTGCCCCGACATATACAATGCCGGCTTCGTCCAGATTTTTCAGCGCTTCCTCGCCAACATTCGGGATATCGCGTGAAATCTCTTCCTGGCCAAGTTTGGTATCGCGTGCCATCACCTCATATTCTTCAATGTGAATAGAGGTGAACACATCATCACGCACAATGCGCTCGTTGATCAGGATAGAATCTTCAAAGTTATAGCCATTCCAGGGCATAAAGGCGACCAGTACATTTCTGCCCAGTGCCAGCTCGCCATCTTCGGTAGACGGGCCATCGGCAATGATATCGCCTTTGGTGACATGGTCGCCCACCTTTACCAGAGGACGCTGATTAACCGTTGTGTTCTGGTTCGAGCGCTGGAATTTCAGCAATGTATAGATATCTACAGGGCTATCTGCGCCATCGCCAACATCATCGGCGCGTACCACGATACGGGTGGCGTCCACCTGATCGACCACCCCATCACGGCTGGCCACAATGGTCACCCCTGAATCGCGTGCCACACGCGATTCCATACCTGTCCCCACAATCGGGGCTTCTGCCTTTAACAAAGGCACTGCCTGGCGTTGCATATTAGAACCCATCAGCGCCCGGTTCGCATCGTCATTTTCCAGGAACGGAATAAGCGCAGCAGCCACAGAAACCAGCTGTTTTGGCGAGACATCAACATATTCAATATCTGTTGGACGTGCCAGACCAATTTCGCCAGCCCGACGTACCGGAATAAGCTCGCCCACAAATGCGCCCTTATCGTCCAGTTCAGCATTAGCCTGGGCAATGGTGTAACGCCCTTCTTCCATCGCTGAAATATAGCGATAATCGTCTGTTACCTTGCCATCAACAACCTTGCGATACGGGGTTTCGATAAAGCCGTAACGGTTAATCTGGGCATAGGTTGCCAGCGAGTTAATCAGACCAATATTTGGCCCTTCAGGGGTTTCAATAGGACAGA
>Ga0209654_1001782_pt1 | contig 16089 bp, 15 predicted proteins | sample SaaInl1SG_22_DNA_FD_184646 | JGI IMG/M metagenome (GOLD analysis project Ga0209654, IMG submission 184646) | Marine microbial communities from expanding oxygen minimum zones in the Saanich Inlet - ESP_161SG_22_DNA (SPAdes) (version 2) | ecosystem: Environmental > Aquatic > Marine > Intertidal... | reverse complement strand
AGATAAAGTTTAATACGTAATTTTGTATTCGATTTAACCAATATCCAATCATGGAAGCAACAACCAACCTAACTGAAAACCAAAACGTTTGGGGCGGAGGCAATAAACCACTCAATGCATCTTACGGCAAAATGATGATGTGGTTTTTTATTGTATCAGATGCACTTACCTTTTCTGGTTTTCTAGTCGCCTATGGCTTTTCTCGTTTTAAAAATATTGATTCTTGGCCTATTGCTGATGAGGTATTTTATCACTTTCCCTTTTTACACGGCATTGATGCGCCGATGTACTATGTGGCATTAATGACGTTTATCCTTATTTTCTCGTCGGTTACTATGGTACTCGCAGTAGATGCAGGACATAAAATGCAAAAAAATAGAGTTGCTGTTTATATGTTGCTTACCATTATTGGAGGAGCAGTATTTGTAGGCTCGCAAGCTTGGGAGTGGAAAAATTTTATCAAAGGCGAATATGGCGCAGTGGAAACACGCGGTGGACAAATTTTACAATTTGTATCTGCTGACTCTGGAGATCGTATTGCACTTTCTTCTTTTGCTAGTTCTCAAGCTTCGGACCGTGCACAGCATGCGGCCGATAATGGAATTTGGTATGTTGACGAAGCCACACTTCCTACATATACAGTAGCTGAGGTACAAGAAGGCTTCTTGGCAAACCCTGACCTGCGAATAAAAACAGAAATGATTGAGGCCGAAACAGGGCACAAAATTGTCCTAGATCGCGCAGCTTCTGAAGCCAAACTTGCGCAAGCAGTCCATGTGGTGGAAGGCGCTAATCTTATTAGAAATGAATACGGAAATCGTTTATTTGCGGATTTCTTTTTCTTTATCACAGGTTTCCACGGATTCCACGTATTTTCGGGTGTTGTCATTAACGGGATTATCTTTTTTAACGTACTGTTAGGTACCTATGAACGCAGGGGACATTATGAAATGGTCGAAAAAGTGGGGCTCTATTGGCACTTTGTAGATCTTGTTTGGGTATTTGTATTCACCTTCTTTTATCTTGTATAACATGGCACATAAACTTTCTATTTTTCGAGGACTTCTTACTTTCAAATCCAATGTTCAAAAAATTTGGGGTGTACTTATTTTTCTATCTATAGTTACCGCAATTGAAGTAGCATTTGGAATTATCAAACCTGCTTTTTTGCTTACGCCCGTGTTTGGGATGAAAGGACTAAACTGGATTTTTATTATTCTAACGATTGTCAAGGCCTATTACATTGCTTGGGATTTTATGCACTTGCGTGACGAAAAGCGCAGCTTTACTTCATCTATAGTGTTGCCGCTTTTAATCCTTATTCCTTACCTTATTTTTATTTTGCTTGTTGAAGCTGATTACATCTATAATGTAATGTTTGACGGTTTCTTAAGCTGGAATTTTTAATTTGGTTATGAAAAAATACATCGTCCTAGCTATACTCTTTATTTTCCCGCTAGTGGTGTATTTATTTTTCGCTTCTGGAGTAAATCGCTTTGCAAAACTTCCTGTACTCACAAAAAATGTCCAGGAAATAAGTGCTTACAGCGATGCGCAATTTAAAGACCGTATAACGGTTCTTGGTTTTTTCGGTAATGTCTTACAAGATAAAAAAGCATTGGCACTAAACCTCAATCAAAAAATATATAAACGGTTTTATAAGTTTACCGATTTTCAATTTCTTATTGCTTTGCCAGAGGGGGCAGAGGTACAAGCAGAAAATCTTAAACAAGAACTTGAGGGCACTACTGGCACCGATATGTCGAGGTGGAATTTTATTTTTTTACCTCCCGACAACCTTCAAGCTGTTTTCAAAAGCTTGAATTTGCCCTTATCGCTCGATAGCAATTTATCAAATCCATTTGTGTTTATCATCGACCGAGACGCGAACCTTCGAGGTAGAGATGACGATGATTTTTTTGGCTACGATGCACGTTCTGTTGCAGATATTAACAATAACATGGTAGACGATGTTAAGGTAATTTTGGCGGAATATCGCTTGGCGTTAAAAAAGTATAATCAGGGTCGTAAACCATAGCTATGCGACGTTATTCCTACATTGCCGTTGCCTTTATTGTTTTGGTATTTGGTATCATTTTCATTCCCCGTATAATTGAACGTTTTCAGCAAGCTAGCTTTGTAGATAGTACGCGCTTGAGTGCTCCTTTACCACTTTCGTTTATAGAACTCAATGGCGAAAAAAGGCGGGTTCCTGATTTTGTATTTACGAATCAAGATGAACGCTTAATATCTAATGAGGACTACTTGGGTAAAGTATATGTGATAGAGTTTTTCTTTACCACATGCCCAACCATTTGTCCTATTATGAACGCTAATATGAAACGCCTTGAAGAAGCGTTTGGAGCACGAGACGATTTTGGTATTGCTTCATTTACGATTGATCCTGAAAAAGACACACCTGAACAACTTAAGCGATACGCCGAAAAAATGGGTGTATTTAGCCAAAACTGGCATTTTCTTACAGGAGATGCCTCAACTATTTACGAGCTAGCAAATACAGGGTTTAACATCTTTGCAGGCATTAACCCGAAAGTTGCAGGTGGTTTTGAACATCAGGGCTATTTTGCCTTAGTGGATCAAAATGGCTACCTTCGTTCTAGAACTGATCGATTTGGTAATCCAATAGTTTATTATTTGGGTATTCCTGAGTCTGAATTAGACGTGCAGGGTACAGAAATGCTGCTCGAAGATGTTCAAAAATTGCTAGAAAATGAATAATAAATCCTTACGCCGTTACAACGCTATTATTGTTGCTGTCTCCATTGTTATTCCTATTGTGGTTGCAGCATTATTTAACGTCCGAATTCCAAACGTTGCTCCGCTAAAAATGCTTCCACCCATTTATGCCACTATAAATGGAATTACAGCTGTATTATTGGTACTTGCTGTTGCGCAAATAAAGCGTGGTAATCGAAAAAATCACGAAAGATTGATGAAAATTAACATCTTTTTGTCAATACTTTTTTTGCTGATGTATATTGCCTATCACGTTACCTCAGACACTACCCCCTATGGTGGAGAAGGGATAATTAGATATGTGTATTTCTTTATTTTAATTACGCATATTGTGCTTTCTGTGGCACTAATTCCGTTGGTGTTATTTACGTACAAACATGCTGCGCTTCGTGATTTTAAAGCACATAAACGCTTATCAAAAGTAACCTTCCCCATTTGGCTCTACGTAGCTGTTACGGGTGTTGTTGTATATTTTATGATTGCACCTTATTACGGATAAATGCTAGCTGTGTTAACATCTCTTTTTTCAGGAATTTTGGGATTGCAATGCGCCATGTGCCGTGCCGTTTTAGAAACGGGTGCTGATGCTGAAACCGCTAAAAGCTTAAACGATGGCATTGTGTATTTGATGGTCGTGCCTTATATTCTTGTTGGGGTTGTGGGCTATGCCGTTTACCGTCAGTTTTACAAATAAAAATTTTGTAACATATATATTGATTGCTCGTTATGTAATTGTAACCTCCAAGACAACCTAATAGTTGCTTATGATAGAAATTAATGAATTACACAAGTCCTATGCTATAGGACAAAATACGCTTCATGTACTTAAGGGTATAAATTTCGATGTGGCAGCGGGTGAGATGGTTGCTATTATGGGATCGTCAGGCTCTGGAAAATCAACCTTACTCAATATTTTGGGCATGTTAGATAATGCGGATTCTGGCACCTATACATTAGATAAAAACCTTATTAAAGAACTCGATGAAACCAAAGCCGCCATTTATCGCAATAAGTTTTTAGGTTTTGTATTTCAGTCGTTTAATCTTATTTCTTATAAGACAGCGCTAGAAAATGTAATGTTGCCATTATACTATCAAAAAGTAGCACGAAAAGAACGTCAAGAACGTGCGCAAAAGTTTTTAGAACAGGTGGGATTAGGCCCTTGGGCAGCGCACCATCCTAACGAACTTTCGGGTGGACAAAAACAACGCGTGGCTATTGCACGTGCATTAGTTTCAGAACCAAAAGTACTTCTTGCTGATGAGCCAACAGGTGCTTTAGATTCAAAAACCTCTTACGAGCTTATGGATGTATTGCAAACCATTAACGATACAGGAATTACCTTACTAATTGTAACACACGAAGAAGATATTGCCAATATGTGCAAACGTATTGTGCACTTACGTGATGGTATAATTGTTGAAGATAAAAAAGTCAAACAAGTTAGAGCCAGTTCGTATGTGGAATAGAGACCGTTGGCAAGAAATGTTTTATACCCTGCGCAAGAACAAGTTGCGTACAACCCTTTCTGGTTTTACCGTGGCTATGGGTATTTTTATTTTTGTATTGCTTTATGGTTTTGGCAATGGGCTCAAAAACTCATTTGAAGAATTTTTCTTAGATGATTCAACCAATACAGTTTGGTTATATCCAGGTCAGACAGAGAAACCTTATCGTGGCTTTAAAGCAAAACGTAGTATCATTTTTAGAAATGATGATTTGGTTGATATACAACAAAATTTCCCCTTTTTTATTGACTACATCACACCTCGTATTAGTAGAGGGGCACTTGTTAAAAGGGGCAAGGAAAGTAATAACTACACGGTTAGAGGAATTGCACCAGGGCATCAATATGCCGAAAAAACAATCATTTCAAACGGGCGTTATATCAACGAAGCAGATGTGAAAAACAAAACAAAGTTTGCTTGTATTGGCAGGTTGGTTGAAAAAGATTTATTTGGAAACAAGCCCGCTATTGGAGAGCATATTGATGTAGGAGGGATTTCGTTTAAAGTAGTAGGGGTGTTTACTGATGAGGGTGGCGACAATGAGGAACGTCTTATTTATATTCCATATACCACACGTCAACGCCTTGAAAAAAGCAACGACCGTGTGGATCAAATTATTGTGGCATTTCGTCCAGAACTTGGGTATGCAGGAGCGTTGTCATTGGAAAAGAAACTAAACAATTTTATGCGTAAAAAGCACAACATCGCACCTAACGACCGTAGCGGTATTTATGTACGCAATGTTGCTGCAGATCTTAAAGAGTCCCAACAATTTGCCAGCGTGTTACAACTTATTGTAACTTTTGTAGGACTGGGAACGCTATTGGCAGGTATTATTGGCATTTCCAATATTATGGTCTTTGTGGTAAAAGAACGCACTAAAGAGTTGGGTATTCGAAAAGCTATTGGTGCAACGCCCAATTCGGTAATAGGTATGATTTTACATGAGTCCGTTTTTATCACCACAATTGCGGGGTATGTAGGTTTGTTATCCGGTGTAGGTACGCTAGCGCTCATTGGCGATTCGCTTGAAGAATATTTTATCATCAACCCATATATCAACACAAGTACTGCTGTTGCTGCAACAGTTACTTTAATTCTTTTTGGCGCAATAGCAGGCTATATTCCTGCTCGTCGTGCTGCCAAAATTAAACCCATAGTTGCCTTAAGAGACGAATAATGTTTAGAACGCTTTTCGATAGAGATACTTGGCAAGAAATTTTTGGATCAATCCAAAAAAACAAACTGCGCACGCTGATTACCGTGATTGGTGTGTTGTGGGGTATTTTTATTTATATCACCCTATCGGGCGCCTCAAAGGGTCTAGACAACGGCTTTGAACGTCAATTTGAAGAAGTTGCCATTAATTCCCTTTTTGTGTGGGCGCAACGCACTAGTATGCCCTACGATGGGTTTCGGACGGGACGAAATATGCAACTTAAATTAGACGACCAAAGCTATTTGATGCAGCGTGTGCCTCAACTTCAATATGTGGCACCCAGAATTGCACGAGGTGTTTTTGGTGGAAACGGATCTTCTGTAAAACGTGACGGAAAAATTGGAGCTTATGCTGTGTATGGCGATTTCCCCATTTTGGTGAAAATTGCCTCAAAAGATATTTTCGATGGTGGACGCTTTATCAACCAAGCCGATATTGACAATCAACGAAAAGTATGCGTGATTGGCGAGCGCACCCAAACAGAACTTTTTGAAAAGGATGAAAATCCCATTGGAAATTACATTCAGATTGATGATATGTATTTTCAAGTGATAGGCGTACATAAATTTTCTGGCGGTGGAGGATTTGAAAACGACAGTGATATTTTCATCCCTTTTACCACCTTTAAAAAATTATACAACACAGGCGATAACGTAGATTGGTTTGCCATGGCAGCTTATGACAGTGCCGATGTGGTTGCTGTTGAGGAGGATATTAAAGCTGCACTAAAGGTAAAACACCGTGTGCATCCAGATGACGAACGTGCCTTTGGAAGCTTCAATTTGGGAGAAGTTTTTAATCGAGTAAAAGGCTTTTCTAGCGGGATGAACATTTTGTCACTTGTAGTGGGAATTGCCACCATTATTGCAGGCGTTATTGGTATTGGAAATATTCTATTGATTTCGGTGCGGGAACGCACCAAAGAGTTGGGTATTCGCCGCGCATTGGGTGCTACACCTAAAGAAGTACGAATGCAAATTATTATTGAATCTGTATTCTTAACACTTATCGCAGGAATTTTGGGGATTATTTTGGGCGCTTTTGTTTTGGCTATCATTAATGTGATGACAGCTAATAATACCAGTTTTCCATACACCAATCCAACAGTACCCATCAAATTTATTTTAGGCGCGTTAGGACTTATGGTTGGATTAGGCACCCTAATAGGACTTATTCCTGCACAACGTGCAGTAAGTATCAAACCCATAGACGCATTAAGAGAAGAATAATAACGAAAACCCATACAAATGAAAAAAGTCACCAAATATATTCTTATCACACTCCTAGTTTTTGGCGTGCTGTTTTCGGCAGCTTATTTTGCTAAAACCAATAGCAAATCGGCAATAACATACAAAACCGAGAGTTTGTTTAAAACCACTATTGAAAAGGAAACGGTGGTAACGGGGAAAGTTGTTCCTGAGGACGAAGTGGAGGTAAAACCACAAATCGGCGGAATCATTGACCGTATTTTTGTTGAAGAAGGCGACCAAGTAGCCACAGGCGATCTTATCGCGCGTATCAAGGTAGTGCCAAACGAGCAAAACCTTAACGCAGCTAAAGGACGTGTGAAAAATGCGCAAATCACCTTTGCTACACGCAAAAAAGATTTTGATCGAAATAAAACACTTTACGAAAAAGGCATTATTTCCAATGCCGATTATATTGCTAATGAGCTGTTATTCAATCAAGCAAAACAAGATGTATTAAACGCCGAAAGTGATCTTCAAATTATTAAGGAAGGTTCTATTGGTGGGTCGAGTGCTGCTAATACGGATATCCGAGCTACAGTTCCTGGAACCGTTTTGGAAATCCCTGTTAAGGAAGGCGATCAAGTTATTGAATCTAACAGTTTTAATGCTGGAACAACCATTGCGGCTATTGCCGATTTAGGCAAGATGATTTTTGAAGGAAAAGTAGATGAAGCTGAGGTGGCATCGTTGCAAGTGGGCACGCCGCTTAAGGTTAGTTTAGGCGCTATTGAAGACCAAGAATTAGACGCTTCACTACAATTTATCGCACCAAAAGGAACTGAGGAACAAGGAGCGGTGCAATTTAAAATTGAGGCCGATTTGGTGCTAAACGATAGTATTTTTGTTCGTGCAGGGTATAGCGCAAATGCGTCTATTGTGCTAGACAGAAAAGAAGATATTTTGGCACTTCGCGAAGCGCTTATTCAGTTTGATCGAAAAACACAAGACCCTTATGTAGAGGTAATGAAAGGCGATCAGAAATTTGAACGCCGTGATGTAAAACTCGGGATTTCAGATGGAGTGAATGTAGAAATCCTTGAAGGTATTGCTGAAGAAGATGAGGTGAAAGTCTGGAACCGCACCGAAGAACGAGATGAAGACAACGAAAACGAAGAAGACGATGCGTAGGATTTTATCATTTTGTACTTTATTGTTGTTGGTTTTAGGCTACAGCCAACAACCTGAACTAGCTGTACCGTGGACGTTGGAAGCTGCAGTGGCGCATGCTTTAAAAAACAACTTGCAAATCAAACAAGCCTATTTGGATATTGTTGATGCTGAAACTTACAAAAGCCAAGCGGTTGGGAATTTCTTACCTACGCTGAACCTATCTGCAGGTCATTCGTGGAATGTGGGGCTGAATAGGAACTTAACGACCAATACTTTAGAAGATATGACCAACCAGTTTTCAAATGGTTCGGTGGATATGGGCATAAATATTTATAACGGCAAGCGAAATATTTACCAATTGCTAAGTGCTAATTTGGGTGTTTTGGCACGTCAATATCAGCTTGAAGACATGAAAGAAGATGTGATGCTTTTGGTGGTTAATGGATATTTACAAGTCTTGTTTAACAAAGAAAATTTGGCCGTGCAAAACAATCAGTTATTTTTAGCTAAAACCGAGCTGGAGCAAACCCAAGGGTTGGTAGATGCTGGGGCATTGCCAAAAGGGGAGTTGTACGAACTGCAAGCCACATTAGCTACGCAGGAGCAGCAAGTAGTTTCAGCTACTAATGAATACGAAATGGCTCGTATTTCGTTAGCTCAGCTTTTACTTCTTGAAGATTTAGAAAATTTTTCTATTGCTGATTTTGACTACGATATGGTAGCCACCATGATACTGGACAAAACACCTCAAGAATTATTTAGTAAAGCGGTTTCCTTACGAAACGATATCAAATTTGCCGCAACCAATGTTGAGATTGCGGAAGCAAACTTAAAAATTGCGAAGGCGGCGTACCAACCCAGTTTGACGGGGTATTACAGTTATAGTTCGCGTCTTTCCTACGCCGATAGATTGGTGCCGACTGGTGCTGTAAATCAAGTCCCCATTGGTACAGTAGCTGAAACAGGACAAGTTGTTGTGACCCCACAAGCAAAGACGGCAAGTGCATCACATTTACCCATTGGTGAACAATTAAGACAAAATGACGGACACAACTTTGGTGTGAGTTTGCGCATTCCAATACTAAACGGTTTTTCGGTAAAAAATAATGTCCGCCGTAATAAGGTAAATGTAGCGCGTTCTTCTACGGTTTTAGATCAACAGAAACAAGATTTGGAACGTACCATTTACCAATCTTGTGCCGACGCTAAAGGTGGACTTAAAGCCTACGAGGCGGCACAAAAAACCACACAATCACGAAAGGAAGCGTATCAATATGCCTTAGATCGGTTTAATGCAGGTGCGGCTACATCGTTGCAGTTTTCACAAGCCAAACAACGTTACGACACAGCGGTTTCAGCAGAATTACGCGCTAAGTTCGATGCTATTTTTCGCATCAAAATTTTAGAGTTCTATTTTGGTATTCCGCTAGCGCTGTAAGTAGTATTTTTGCAACATGGCAATACTTTTGCATATCGAAACCGCCACCGAGCAATGTTCTGTTGCTCTAAGCGACAACACAACACTATTGGCGCAAAAATCTATTTTAGAAGACGGATTTAAGCACGCAGCAAAACTGCATGTTTTTATTGACGAAATCCTACGAGAAGCCAATATCTCACCTTCACAATTAGATGCCGTTGCTGTGAGTGCAGGACCAGGCTCATTTACGGGATTGCGGATTGGAAGCGTTGCCGCCAAAGGCTTATGCTTTGCCTTAGACATACCGCTGATTACCATATCCACCTTGCAACTTTTGGCTGCACCACATGTGCAAAACGCTAAAGTGGTGGCACTTTTGGATGCACGCCGTGATGAGGTTTATACCGCAACTTTTGATGTTGGGGGAAAGGAACTTTCTCAAACGCAAGCACATATCTTAACGGAAACTTCTTTTGCAGATCTCGCCTATGAACCCGTTTGCTTTGTAGGGACAGGAGCAGAAAAAGCACAAAACATATTATACGAAAATGCCAACTGGCAGTTTTTCTCCACACACCCAATAGCCACCGCTATGCTGCACTTGGCAACAGCAGCGTTTGAGAAAAAAGAGTTTACGGATTGTACCGCTTTTGCGCCTACCTACATTAAGCCAGTACGCATTACACCTTCTAAAAAAGATGCGCTGGGTAGGGTGGTGTAGTGTATTTATAGATGGGCTTAGTTAGCCAAAGGCTTAATGTAATCCAACGGCTAGCATATAAAAAGTAGGCGATTAGGAAACACTAAACTTTCGGTTAAGCACAAACTTTGACACGATTCAAAAGCCTTGATTTTACTTCAATCTCGCCTATCTTTTATATACATTGTTAGCAGCTGACTATTTAATTTTATCAATTAATTCTTTTAAAGATTCACGATCTAAATTACTGGTATGTTTTAATACCAACTCTCCTTTAGAATTATAAAAATATGTTGTAGGTCTTGCATTTATACCGTATTCAGATAGGTTTTTAGTGCTTCTCAGGTAATTGAAACTATACGGTTTAGTTTCAGAGAAATTAATGATTTTATCAAGCGATTCATCTGAAATCATGATAAAATTGACAGTATCACCCAATTCCTGCTTTACTTCTTCGAAATAAGGAAATTCTTTTATGCAAGGAGCACACCATGTTGCCCAATAATTAACTACGAGTGGTTTTCCGATATAATTAGATAATAATTCTTTATCTCCATTCAAATTTTCAACTTTAACTTGATCTAATGAAATATCTGGTTGTACAATAAATTTATTATACATTAATATTGATAAGAGGATAAAAGCCATAGCTCCAGAAAAAAATCCTCTCCAAAAAAATCCTTTATTCATGATTTAGTTTATTGAAGTGTTACCAAATATTAAAAATACTACTACTACCAATGCCAAAAAGGAGATGAACCCTGTGATTAATCCCACTAAAAAACTTGTTTTTTTATTCATTTTTTTAAATTTATATTATAGACTAATTTAGTTTTTTTTAATTGCCGCCAACTGTTAGTAAAAGAAGTAGTGTGAGCGAAAGTGGAGCATTGCTTCCATACAATAGTTTACTTAGTTTTTTCATAAAATTTCGCATCATCGCCCATAAAGTAAGTTTTTTTTATCATTGTCGAATTTTTATAAGACATATATCCTCGGCTAAAACCTTCTGAAAGGGTTTCACTCTCAAACGAATACAAGTTTGACAGAAAATTTGCATCTTTTTCTGGCATGTAGTAAATATTTAGTTCAGTACCTTCTATCGATTCTGACAATAATTTACCTATTAAAACATTATCTCTAAATGATGTGTTTAATAATATATGGAATGCTCTTCCTGCAATAGCAGTTAACTCTTTTGAAGGTTTCCAAGTAATCGGGACTTCTGGAAATAAAGCAATGACATCTATTTTTTTTGATCCTTTGATGATGGCGTCATCAATCGGGACGTTGTCCATTAACCCTCCATCTACCCAGTTTTCACCTTCTTTTTGTACTGGTTTCATTAGAACAGGAACAGATGCAGAAGCCCAAATCCAATCTAGCATATCCGTATAAGAAGACGAATCAATTGATTTTAAATGCATCATAGAAGTATTTAAGTTTGTAGTTATACAAAAAATCATTTTCTGTTGTTGCAGAATATTTTCATAATCTTTTTCTGTGAATATTTCTTCGATGAGTTTTCTTAAATTTTTTGTTTCTCCGATAGAAGAGTGCCCAAATAACGCCCTTAAAATTGACTTGAAAATACGTATTTCTCCATTTGGTCTTATAGGATTAACATTATAGACATCATTGTTACTTATTGTATTAAACAACGTTTCAAGTTCTTCAAATTGGTTTAGGATAACTGAAGACATGATTAAAGCTCCTGCGCTAGTTCCTCCCACTATTTCATATTCTTTACCAGATTCTGTTAATCCTTTAGCAAATCCTGCTCCCCAACTTCCCCGAGTCCCTCCTCCTGAAATAATTAATGTTCTTTTTGTATTATCTTTTTCTTGACTATAGGAGAAATTCATTACTATTATATTTATTAAAGCGAATACGAATATTTTTGATTTTATAACTGTAATTAAATCATTCATGTGTTTTATTAAATTAAGTAGAACGCCCCGCTAAACGGAGTTAGGTTCGGGGGTTTTGAATATCGTGTTTACTCGAGTATTCAAAAGACCACAAGAACCTTGACCCAGTTCCGGGCAGTTTTAAACATTCCCAATAAAAATTCCAAAAGCGAGGGTGTAGGTATCACAAGAAGAACAGATTTGGGTCTGTTTAAAACAAATATAACAAAAAAAGTGTAAAAGCTGTCATTCTGAACTTGTTTCAGAATCTCTTTTAATGATTTTCATTCTTTTTTAGAGTCCGAAATAAATTCAGATTGACAAAAAAGGGTATGGTTTTCTGTAACATGTTTAGATCTGTTTCACACAATTATAAAAAATGGTAAATCAATTGTAACGCTACACCGCCTTGAGTACGTGGGTAACAATTCCCCAGATAATCAGCTCGTTTTCTTCGGTTACTTGTAGGGGCTTATAGCGGTCGTTTTCAGGCATCAGCCATACACAGTCTTCAGCTACTTTTAACCGCTTTACGGTAAACTCCCCATCCACAAAACACACGGCAATTTTGCCGTTTTCAGGTTCTAAGCTTCGGTCAATGACAAGCAAATCGCCATCGTCTAGTCCGGCGCCTACCATCGACTGTCCTGCAACGCGTGCATAAAACGTAGCCGCTTTATTTTTCACTACTACGTTGTCTAAGCTAATGCGCACTTCTTTAAAGTCGTCCGCCGGCGAGGGAAACCCTGCCGAAATACCTTCTCCGGCAAGCCACACATCAGGTTTGTTGCTGGTATCGTCGGGGCTATAAAAGTGGAGGGTACTCGATTTTTTCATTTAACCGTAATAATGTCGTTAATGTCAGTGGTATAGCGCGGCGACAGGTGCGCTTGTTTCATTTTAAAGGTTCGGGATAGGTCTTGGTTGGCAAGCTTTATTTTATGCGGCCCATACTTGCGGTGCAAGTGGTCTATGCGCTGCATAAGGGCATCGTGGCGCGCATCTTCTTTATCAAACAGCGTAAGTTGTTGCGCGTTTTTGGGTATAATTCCCGTAACCATCACGCCCGCTTTTTTGTATTGAATGCCGTTTTTATAGATGCGCTCAAGTCCTTTGAGGGCGTATTTGCTAACGGTCAAGCTCGACTGCGAAGCAAAGGGCATCGGGATGAGTATGCCGTTGCGGTATTGCGGTAAATCGGGCATAAACGGATTGCTGCGTACAAACACATAGACCGCATGACAGTTGCTGCCTTGTTTGCGTAATTTTTCGGCGCAAAGCGTTGCGTAAGTAGAAATGCGTTCGCGCATTTCTTCATAGGAGGTAATAAGGGATTCAAAACTACGGGTGGTGGCGATGGCTTTTTTGGGCGATGGTACCATTTCCATGGGAATGGTAGCCGTTCCTTCCAAATCTTTTTTAAGGCGAAGCCCCACTACGCTCATGTGTTTACGTACCCACTCGTCTGAAAGTTGGGTAAAGTCATAGGCAGTTTTGACGTTGCTAAATGCCAGTCGGCGGGCGTGTTGGCGCCCGATACCCCAAACGTCTGCAATAGGCAGCCACTTTAAGGCTTTGATGCGTTTTTCTTCGGAGTCAATAACGTAAACCCCATTAGTTTTGGCGGCAAATTTTTTGGCTACTCGATTCGCCACTTTCGCAAGTCCTTTGCTGGGGCCAAGTCCAATGCTTACGGGCATACCTGTCCATTTGCGTACGCGTTTGCGCATTTGTTGCGCATAAGCTTCCATGTCGTAGTGTTGAAATCCGTCAAAGTGCAAAAAGGCTTCATCGATACTATATACTTCCACCTCGGGGGTAAACTGTCGTAGTACGTCCATTACGCGCTGACTCATATCCCCATAAAGCGGATAGTTCGACGAAAAAACACGTACGTCATGTTGCCTAAAAAAGGACGCAAATTTGTGTGCTGGCGCTCCCATGGGAAGTCCAAGCGCTTTGACTTCGTTGCTGCGGGCAATTACACAACCGTCATTATTGGACAAAATCGCAATGGGCTTGCCTTCTAATGTGGGTTGGAAAATGCGCTCGCACGAAGCGTAGAAGTTGTTACAATCGACTAAAGCAAACACCTTCAAAACTACATTTTTTTACTATACATATACATTCTTTTTTTTACAAAAATGACGTGCAAATAAATGCAAATGCAGTACATTTGTTTTGTACAACTAACCTCGATGGACAAGTTTTCGTTTCTCAATGCCGCCCACACGGCGCATTTTGCACAGCTCTACGACCAATACCTAATCGATCCAGATAGCGTAGAACCCAGCTGGCGCGCTTTTTTTCAAGGCTTTGACTTTGGTTTAGAAAATGGTGAACAGCAAACTAGTGACGCCATTCCCGAAAATGTTCTTAAAGAGTTTCAAGTCGTAAAACTCATTGACGGCTATCGCGGAAGTGGACATTTGTTTACACGGACCAATCCTGTTCGAGAGCGTAGAAAATATAAGCCTACACTGGCCATTGAAAATTTTGGTCTATCGCACAACGATTTACACACCGTATTTTCCGCAGGAGATATTATTGGAATAGGCCCAGCTACCCTTGCGGATATCATTGTGCACTTGGAACGTATTTACTGCGAATCTATTGGGTTGGAATATATGTTTATTCGACATCCAAATCGGGTACAATGGATTCAAAAATGGATAAATAAAAATGGGAACCACCCGAACTTTAGCGTAGAAGAAAAGAAACACATCCTTAAAAAGTTAAACGAAGCCGTTGCCTTTGAAAGCTTTTTACACACCAAATACGTAGGGCAAAAACGCTTTTCCCTTGAAGGGGGAGAATCGCTTATTCCGGCACTCGACGCGCTGATTGAAGGTGCTGCCAAAGACGGGGTTGAAGAATTTGTGGTTGGAATGGCACACCGTGGAAGGCTGAATACGCTCACCAATATTTTTGGAAAGCCTGCACAAGATATTTTTAGTGAATTTGACGGAAAAGACTACGAGGAAGAAGTTTTTGACGGCGATGTCAAATACCACTTAGGCTGGACCTCAAAACGCCTCACTGATGCGGGCTATCAAGTGAATATGAACATTGCACCAAACCCATCCCACTTAGAAGCCGTTAATGCGGTAGTGGAAGGGATCTCTAGAGCAAAACAAGATAGAAATTACAAAGGTGACAGGCGCAAAGTAATGCCCATTCTCATTCATGGAGATGCAGCTATTGCGGGCCAAGGCGTGGTATATGAAGTAGTTCAAATGGCACAACTCGACGGCTATCGTACTGGTGGAACCGTACATATTGTGGTAAACAATCAAATTGGATTTACCACCAATTATTTAGACGGACGTTCGAGTACGTACTGTACCGATATTGCCAAAGTAACCTTGTCGCCCGTATTGCATGTCAATGCCGACGACGCAGAGGCAGTTGTTCACGCCATGAATTTTGCATCGGCCTATCGCAATCATTTTTCTAGAGATTTGTTTATTGATTTGTTGGGTTATCGAAAATACGGCCATAACGAAGGAGACGAACCTCGATTTACCCAGCCAAAATTGTACAAAGCCATTGGCAAGCACAAAAACCCACGCGATATTTATGCTGAAAAGCTCATCACAAGAGGGGTTATGAATCAAGAGGAATTGGCGCAAATGGAAGCGGTTTACAAACAATCCTTAGAAGAAAAATTAGAAGATGCACGTCAAGCGTCCAATACCGTAATTACGCCCTTTATGCAAGACGAATGGGCAGGATTCCAATTGGCAAAAGAAGCGGATATGTTGCAACCCGTTGACACCTCTTTTGCTTTGGATAAATTGGATGATATCGCAGAAACATTGACCACATTACCTTCAGATAAAAATTTCTTGCGCAAGACGGTTCGCTTGATTGCAGACCGAAAAGCCATGTATTTTGAACGCAATAAGCTAGATTGGGCAATGGGTGAATTACTCGCCTACGGCTCGCTACTTTCTGAAGCCCATGATGTGCGTATTTCGGGTCAAGACGTAGAACGAGGCACATTTTCACATCGACATGCAGTATTGAAAGTCGAAGACTCTGAGGAAGAGGTTGTGTTGCTCAATAGCTTGCATAAATCGCAAGGCAATTTTGATATTTACAATTCATCGCTTTCGGAATACGGCGTAATGGGATACGACTACGGCTATGCCATGGCAAGCCCAAATACACTAACCATTTGGGAAGCTCAGTTTGGCGATTTTAGCAACGGTG
>Ga0209654_1001780_pt1 | contig 16114 bp, 17 predicted proteins | sample SaaInl1SG_22_DNA_FD_184646 | JGI IMG/M metagenome (GOLD analysis project Ga0209654, IMG submission 184646) | Marine microbial communities from expanding oxygen minimum zones in the Saanich Inlet - ESP_161SG_22_DNA (SPAdes) (version 2) | ecosystem: Environmental > Aquatic > Marine > Intertidal... | reverse complement strand
GGAGTGCTTGCCATTTCCTATTTTTTTAATAAATTAAAACAGCTATTTATGATCATAAGTGATCCACGGTTAAATCGGGCGTGGATCACCTTTACCACTCTATTCCCTTCAATGTTTCCATTTCGGAAGTCGCCAGCTCGTTGCGGTCAACGCCTTTAGTGTAGACTTGTGGGATTTGCCATATGACTTGTGGGAATTGCCATATGGCTTGTGGGAATTGCCATATGACTTGTGGATATTGATTGTAACCGCTTACAGTTTTAACCGGGCCCACACAAAAGGAACGCATTTGGTTCCTCTTAAACTCGTTAAACGTATTTGTGATATTCTTTTTGCATCCAGTTAGATTTTCAGGTGACATTTTCCCGTGAGCATTTCCCCATAAGCATTTTCAGGTGAGAATGGTGGTCTCTCTGTAGAGGAGTAAATAGCGTGACGCAGACAATGGATCTTTTCGATGTGAGCGGCAGGGTTGCATGCATAACCGGTGCTAGTTCCGGCATAGGTCGGCGTGCGGCTATGACGCTTGCCGCGGCCGGTGCCAAAATTGTTGGCGTGGCCCGCAGAGAGGCCGAACTTGATAGTCTTTGTGATGAAATCGGCTCTTCAGCTGCGCGCGTTATTGCCGATGTTACCGATCGCGCCGGGCTTGAACAGCTTGTCAAAGATGTTTCCGCCCCGTTTGGGCCTCCCGACATTCTGCTTCACGCGGCTGGAATTAATCCCCGTCAGGATGCTGATGACGTCACTATTGATGCGTGGGATCAGACATTGCATTTGAATGTCACAGCGCCGTTTTTTCTGTCACAGGCCTTTGTTCCCAGCATGAAGGCGAAAGGCTGGGGACGGATTGTCACATTCGCATCACTACAAAGCACACGCGCCTTTCCCGGCGGCATCGCCTATGGCACTAGCAAAGGCGCAATCACCCAATTGACACGCGCGATGGCAGAGGCTTGGTCCCGTTATGGCATCACCTCAAATGCGATTGGCCCAGGGTTTTTTCCCACGGAATTAACAGCCACCGTGTTTGATGATGAAAGTCGCGCCGCGCGTAATGCCGCGCAAACCTGTGTGGGTCGCAATGGCCGCCTTGAAGATATTGATGGCCCGGTTTTATTTCTGTGTTCCAAGGCATCGGCATTTGTGACAGGACAAGTCTTGATGGTCGATGGGGGGTTCACCGCAAAATGAAGGCATTGGTATATCAAGGCGTTAAAAAGCTCGCGTTCTTGGATGTGGCTGACGTCATTTTGCAAGAGGGAGAGCAGCTGATAAAAGTTGAGGCTGTCGGCATTTGTGGGTCTGACATGCATGCTTATTTGGGCCATGACGAACGCCGGATTGCGCCATTGATCCTTGGGCATGAGGCGGCAGGCATCATTATAGGTGGCCCCAATGACGGCATGCGCGTTACCGTAAATCCCTTGGTCACGTGCGGGACATGTTCCGCCTGTAACGCGAAACGTGAAAACCTGTGCCCTGACCGCCAGATTATTTCCATGGCCCCGCGTGAAGGTGCCTTTGCGCAATATGTGAAAATGCCCATGACCAATTTGGTTGAGGTACCACGCAATGTGCCGCTAGCCAAAGCCGCCTTGGCCGAACCTCTTGCGGTTAGTTGGCACGCTGCAAAGCTGGCTTTTGAGGCTCTGCACAATAGTATGGACCGTCACGCCCTGGTGATTGGTGGCGGTGCCATCGGCCTTGCCGCGGCGCTGGCATTGCCGGTTATGGGCGCGACCAGCGTCACCATTATTGAACCGAATGCGGCCAGACGAGCGTTCCTGCGTGATCATTGTGGACAAAATGCCGTTGAAACGACGGATGTCACCTACCCTATCGTGATCGATGCTGTTGGCTTTGGTGTCACGCGGGCCAGCGCTTCGGCCGACTTCGTCCAACCGGGCGGCGTCATTGTGCATGTTGGTCTGGGCGACGAGAAACCGGGGTTTGACGTTCGACGGGCGACGTTGCAGGAAATCACCTTTATTGGCGCCTATACTTATTCTGCCGATGATTTTCGCAATACTGCCGCGGCGCTGTTTGACGGCCGTCTTGGCTCTCTTGACTGGATTGAAACCCGCCCTCTTGAGCAAGGTGCCACGGCATTTGCCGACCTTCTTGCCGGCCGGGTTGCGGTGCCAAAAATTATTCTTGACCCCTGGAATTGATCACTGGACTGATCGCTGGCCTGATCACTGGCCTGATCGGCTTCACGCGCTATTCAAGAATGTGGCTCACCGCTGGCTGGGTTAGATCAAGTTTTTCCGCTCTTCATCTGCTCTTCCTTTCGGTTGCGATCGATGCCCGACAATCTTCATATTAATTTTTTTAGTTTATAAAATGACATCATATGAATTGTCATAATGGAATGCCTCATATAGCGTTTTGATAATGGCCTTGTGCCAATAGCAATAAACACTGGGATATGCGCCCCACATGGCGTGTAGCAGGGAGACTAGAATGGCAGAAGATTTTGTAATCGCGCCGCATATGAGGCTTCATGAATGGGTGGCCGTTGAAAAAGGTTATTTTGACGATGAAGGGTTGGTCTATACGCTCGAGGACCAGCTAAAATCCGCGACCAACCACGTTCACGATCTTGGTGACAAGGTTGGCGCCTATCAGACATTTGAAAAAGGCCGCACCAGCGATGTTAGTTGCGCCTGTCATTGGACGGTAAATGCGGCGGCGGCGTCTGGCCACGGAAAGCTCTATGGAAAGCTCTATTCGGTATCGCCATGCGGCATCTTTGTGCCCGCTGATTCGGATATAAAAACGCCGGAGGATCTGGCAAATGTGCCTATTTCGGTTGGCTATCAATCAGGCAGTCACTATTCGACAATCCAAGCCCTAGAGCCGTTCTTAAAGTCAGAGGAAATCAATCTGTCCTTTTCTGATGGTCTGCTGTTCCGGCGGATGGAACACATGATTGACGGCAACATTCCTGCTGTCAGCCTGTTCAGCGGTGCCTATTATTTCATGCAACAGCTTGGCTTTAGAAAGATTGTCGATACGACGTTCATGATGGCGGCCATGGTGGGCGAAGAATCCTCGCTAGAAAATGTCGAAAAATATTTCGCCGCGCTGAAACGGGCACAGTCAGATATCGACCTGCGGCCGGAACTCTACACTCATTACTACCGCGAGGAATTCCCCGAGAGATTCAAAGACCAGATTGACCCTCGGTTTTTTGGCCCGGGGGAACGGCTTGTCTTTGAGGCATATTCGAAAGAGGTTTTTGAAGAATCACAAAAATGGATCGACGAGCGCGGTATCTTTGAAAATGGCCTTGGTGAACGCTCATTCGAGCAATCTGTGATTATCTGATTGTGGCGACTGCGGCCTTAAAAACATAGTTTCCGGTCGGTGATTTTTGCGCGTGCGCATGATCAATAGTTATAATTTCGGCTAGCAACAAAAACCAAATTAAAGTCATATAAACGCGAGGGAGACGCGCTATGACTGATGATTTGAACAAGATTGTGTCGAGATATCGCGAAAATGGATTTGTGTCAGGAGTGCCTGCCTTATCCGCGGATCAGGTCAGCACCACACGCGCCTATATAGAGCAACTTGAAATGGATCATGCTGGCGGCGCTGGCGGGCATTCGCTGAACCAGTTTTTCCGCGTTAATGGGCATGTCGTCATCCCCAAGCTTGCCGAGATGGCGCGCAATCCTGAAATTCTGGATGTTGTTGAGGCCTTATTGGGGCCCGATTTGTTGGCGTGGTCGGTCGAGCTTTTCATCAAAGAACCCAAAAGCACGAAAACCGTATCGTGGCATCAGGACATCACCTATTGGGGCATGGGCGAAACCGATGATGAAGTCACGGCGTGGATAGCCCTATCCGATGTAAGTGTCAAAGCTGGGTGTATGCGCTTTATTCCGGGCAGCCATAAATCTGGTCTAGTCACGCACAACGATACATTTTCCGCAGACAATCTTTTATCGAGAGGTCAGGAAATTGCCGATGTTCAGGAAGCGGATTCAGTGCACGGCCCCCTTCGCCCCGGTGAAATGTCACTTCATCATGGGCGCTGCTTTCACGCCTCTGGTATGAATCAATCTTCGGATCGCCGCATTGGCCTTGCGATCAGATATGTCACCCCCGCCGTGCGTGACCATGCGCCGGGGCGCGATTGGGCCATGCCGGTAAGAGGCGAAACCCCGTCTGGCGGCTGGGACTGCATTGCCGGTCCTCGCGGCCTATTCCACCCTAGCGATCTTGCTCTGTATGACCGCATCCTAGCCGGCCAATCCCAAACCCTCGCCGCCGGAGCAGAAGGCAAAACAAGCCTATATGCCGCCGAAACATGATGAAGGGTGAAAGAGCCGGTTCCACAAAATTAGCCAACGCCGCGGGGCAGTCTCTAAATCAAATATTCTTCCAAAATATCAGCAAGTTCTTTTGATACTGGGCAAAACCAATACTCGCCACGTTCCGGATGATCCCATTTAGGCGCATGGCCGTGCCTTAATTTTTGAATTTTGAAGAGTTCATCATGGGGGATCAAATACCAATCCCTAGAACCGAGTTTGCCGTTACCCGGAAAAACCATGTTTAAGCCTTTGCCGCCATAATTGTCCCATTCGACAAATGCCCTGCTCTTTAATTGACATTTTTGGATCACGCCGTTGGGTGACTTAATTGAGAAACGAACACCACGAACTGGATCTGGCCAATGCACTTCGTAACCCTTTTTTGTTAATAGTGAGGATACTTCCTTGAAATTTTTTCTAACCGATTCATAGCTTTCAATTGACGATTTCATTTTGCAATCACCTGTGTGTTATAAGTTTGACGCTGAACTGAGACACGCTGACAAATTGAATATACCTGAACCAAGAAAAAAAAATTCGGAAAAATTCATTATTTTCAGTATATTAGACAAAAGTAAAAAAGGTGAGTGTGGATTCTATGAGACTTGTTATTTTTGGCACGGTCCTCTTTGCAATTAGCTTTTTGGTTTACGTCTATCCGGTAAACGTCATTGCGCATTTGTTAATTGGACGCGAGATTTTGGCGCCAACCTCACTCATTCCAGCGGCCATCATCGCGGCGGCTGTTTCGGTATATTTTCGAACGCACATCACATCACCGCTATTAAGCGGGCTTATTTATTACGGGATGGGTATCGGGTTCATCGGGCTCTGGGTGACAATAACGGGATTGCTCGCCGCACGGGCCCTGCCAGAATTCAGCGTCCATATCGGGCAAATTTGCCTCTTTCTAACTGTGGTCTTGAGCCTAAAAGCCATCGTGAATGGGCGCCAAATCCACATTACAAAGATCGATATCCCCTCGGCAAAAATCAAACGCCGCCACGATTTACTATTCATCAGCGACGTGCATCTGGGGTCTAACCCAACGCAACATCTGGCCAAAGTTTGTGACAAAATAGCGGGGCTGGATTTTGATGCTCTATTGATTGGCGGCGATCTATTTGATTCCAGCGCGTTCACCGCCAGCGATCTAGACCCACTAAAGACGATCGAGAAACCCATCCTGTTCGTCACCGGAAACCACGAATATTATGTCAAAGATCACCAGCACAAAGTCGCGGATCTTGCCGCCTACAATATTACGGTTTTGGACAACCAGTCGGTGCAATCTGGCGAGCTACACATTGTCGGGATTAGCGATCAGCAATCGCCAAAGCACCAGACCGAAATTGCCAAACAACAAGTCAGGCCGGACAGGTTTAATTTGCTGATGGTGCACCAACCATCGATCTTTGAGACGGCACCGGATGACACCGATTTGATGCTCTCGGGGCACACTCATAATGGCCAGATATTTCCGTTCGGCTTTCTGGTACGCCTGCAATTCAAGACGGTTTACGGCCTCTATAAACGGCTCAACGCCCGATTATATGTCTCATCTGGATGCGGCACATGGGGCCCAAGAATGCGCCTAGGCACCAAGAACGAAATAGTCCAGATCACAATCTCTCCACAAAAGAGTTGATCGCTAGCCATCACTAAAGAGATTGGTCCTCTGGCTCTTGCGGATAGCCTTGGTAGTCGTATTCGTCGGTGGAGATGTCGCCGGTCCAGACGTAGACGGACATGAAGGCCAGTTCGTTTGTGCGGGTTGCGTGGCGCATGCCTGATGGGTGGTAGGAATATTCGCCGGCCTTGCGCGTTTTATAACCGCCGTCGCCGCGTATCCAGTCGGCCTCGCCAGCCAGCATGATAAATATCTCTTCTGCCGGATGGGTTCTAATGCCGTATTCCACATGCGGTAAAATACCATACAGCCCCATCCGCACATTTTTGCAATGGACCAACCCCTCTGGGCCCAAAATCTCAACATGGGCTTTTTGACGGCTATGCGCCAGATAAAGCGGGTCTTTCGATGTTTCGGGCGGCGCCCATGCGAACGGCATCTCCATAATATCCCGGCAAATGGCGCGCGTCTTATTGGCCTCTAGGACATCTAGATATGGCCGGGGTAGATATGGCTGGGGGAGAGAGGGCTTTGGGCGCGGCGGGGATGCCGGATCCAGATCGGGCCATTTATCCGCGGCGATGGCGATGGCAAGTTCGGCGCAGGCAATATCTTGGATCGCGAGCCGCCCCTCGGTCACCGGCTGTTCGTCAAACACCTGGTATAGGTTGGAGAATAGTTGTTTAAGCATTGTCATCACCTTTGCCCGTAAATGGAAAACCAGTGAAACTCTTGCAAATAAGACCCTGCCCGCAAAAGGCAACTTGTCTTTCAAAACCCTAGAATAGCTTTATTTGCCGCGTAAACTAAAAACTACAAATGTGGGCCCCATGGGCGTATCGGCGAGGGCGTATCGGCGGGGGCGGTATTGGCTGGCAATGCGCTGGATGATCTAGAGGTAAGCGTGCCCCGCCTAGTCGCGGCCAATTGACACCCTTGCATCCGGCACTATTTCGGTATCGTTGGTCGGCGTGATAGTATGGCGCTACACTCTAATATAGCCGTTCAATGCGATCGCGGCTATTAGCAATGGATGGGATCCGGCATGACATTAGATGGTGGGGGCGAACTCGCCCTTTTTGACAGAACGAGCGCGGCGACAGGCTTGCCCAAAGACTTTGCCCAATTGTTGCAATTGCACCCGCGTGATAGCTGGCAGGGGCATCACAATTTTTCCGAACTGACGCGGTTCTGGCTGGATCGGCATGAGAGCTTTCGCCAAGTATTCACCGAATTGAACAAGCTCAGTGAGGCCTATCTTAGCGCCCCATCCGATAGTTTTGCGCAAAAGACAGTGCGCTATACCAGCTTTCTCTTGCAGCAATTAGAGGGGCATCATCAGATTGAAGACCAGCATTATTTTCCGCAGATCAGCGTTCTAGATAGCCGCGCTGAAAAAGGGTTTGCGATGTTGGATAGTGATCATGACGCCCTGCATCATCTGATTGAGGGAACCGTTCCGGTAACCAATGACGCCTTGACCGCGATCCAGAATGGGGTCGATGCGCGGGGTGCGGTTGAGGTGCTACGGAAACATCAACTGAATTTTCAAAGCCAGCTTTTGCGGCATTTAAGCGATGAGGAAGAGCTCGTTGTTCCGGTCATCCTCGAGCATGGTTTTGTTGGCTAGATGGTCATTCATCACTAAACAGATCATAATATTCCAACGCCGAGCTGGCATGCTCACGCATCATCGCAAAAGCCCGGCCACCATCTCGCAAATCGATCGCCTGTTTAATGATCACGTGCTGGCTGTGGCTTACCGTCAAGCGCATCATAGGCGGCTCGTTTTCCAGCGAAAAGAATACATCACCAACGCCGGTTTGCGGCAAAATTTGCAACCGGCCCAAACTATCTTCAATGAAACTATTATCCGCCGCGCGTGCGATCGTTTTGTGAAAGATCGCGTTGGCCACTTGGAATGCCTCGATCGCATCTTTATCGATGATGCCGCGGGTAACGATGGCGTTGGTCATTTCCAACGAGCGATCAAGCCTGTCAATATCGACCGCGCTCAAACCGACCTCGGCAACTTGCTGGGCGGCAAGCGCCTCTAGAACGCCGCGCACTTTGACCGCGTGCAAAATGTCTTTTTTCGAAAAAGCACGGGCAATATAACCGCGTCCATCACGGGCAGTTAAAAACCCCTCAGCCGCTAAAACTTTCAGCGCCGTTCGCACCGGTGTTCGTGACACGCCTAATTTCCGGCTGAGGTTGGTTTCGGTGATTGTGGCTTCAGCGTCAAACGCCCCGTTAACCAGCATTTGCCGGATTTTTTCTGTAATCGTTTCATCAGTTAGCTTGATCAGATCAGCGTGATCGGCACCAATATTTACGTTATGATCAGCCATTAGAATCGTATCCAGCGGTCTTGATTGTATGAGGCAGCGTCAGGCTATGATAAAATATGAACCCGTAAATTACAACAACGTATTCGTTAACGGCATATGATGAGAATTTATCACACAAATATCTAATTTTGTATTCAAAATAAAAAAAATGCACTCATTTAATGAAAAATTCATTATTGCCTTTACGACTTTGAATTTTTACCTCTTAAATTAAATTAACAAAATGACCCGCCATCAGTGGCACCTACGCTTCACGACTTGGTGGGCATCGCAATTTGAATTCGATTTGGGCCAAGCACGCGCTTGGGTTGGACTGAAACAAATTGGAACTGAACTGGACTGAACTGGGAGGTAGGTTTATGAATTTCGCAAAAATTATGAAGACGGCTGCTATGGGTGTTACGACATCTGTGCTGGCGGCATCGTTGATGACGGTGTCTGCTCAGGCGGCTGACATTATTAAGATCGGTGCGATCGCGCCAAAGTCTGGTCCTTTGGGCGGCGGTGCTTTGGTGACGCAATGGCCTAATGTCGAACTATGGTCAAAGCAAATTAATGCACGCGGCGGTATTGATGTTGGCGGCACCAAGATGATGGTCGAGATTGTCGAATATGATGACAAGACCAATCCGGGTGAGCACATCAAAGCGGCCCAGCGTCTTGCCGAAGTTGATAAGGTCGATTTCATTGTCGCCCCATATGGCACTGGCTTTAACCTTGCTGCGGCACCAATCTACGCCAAGTACGGTTACCCACAAATTGCCGTATCCGCTATTTCAGACAAATTGCCAGAGCTAACCAAGCGCTATCCGAACCTGTTCTTTACGCTTGGTAACACATCATCTTTCTCAGGGTCAGTTGTTGATATCCTGAAAGACATGCGGGCCGCCGGCGAAATTGGTAGCCGTGTTGCCATGGTCAATGTTGCCGATGCCTTCGGTATTGAATTGGCTGAGGCCGCACGTCCGCGTTTGAAAGAGGCTGGTTTTGAGATTGTCTATGACAAGTCTTACCCGCTTGGCACACCGGACCTATCGCCAATTATCAAAGGTGCCAAAGAGAGCAAGCCTGACGCGTTCATCGCATGGTCATATCCGCCTGACACATTCGGTCTAACCGAACAGGCGATCATTCAGGATCTCAATGTAAAGATGTATTACACTGCGGTTGCGACCTGCTTCCCGGCCTTTGGCGGAAAGTTTGGATCAAAGATCGAAGGCGTGTTTGGCGCCGGTGGTGTGAACCAGGACTCACCTGCCATTCAGGAATATTTCAAACAGCATAAAGAGATCACCGGCAAGGATGCAGACGGATGGGCTTCGGCCAACACATATGTGTCTCTGCAGGTCCTCGAGCAGGCTATTTCAGGTGCCGGTACAAAAGATCGTGCGGCCGTTGTTGACTACATCAAGAACAACAGCTTTGACACGATCATGGGGCCGATCAACTTTGAAAACCAGATCTCTAACAAGTTCTGGACCGTTGGCCAGTGGCAGGGCGGCAAGTTCCGCGGTGTGAAATCATCGAATATGGATGGTGCTGCCAAGATCGTTTCAAAAGACGGTTGGAAATAACATTTAACTGTCTGGGGGCGGAGTGCGGTGCAGTCGGCCCCCAGCTTTTCTTTATGGTTCTCGGTTAACATATCATGGATATCATTATTACCGGATTACTGCTCGGCAGTACCTATGCGCTGATCGCCCTTGGATTAAACCTCCAATATGGCGTTGCGCGTATCATGAACCTGGCGAATGGAGAGATGCTTGTTCTGGGCGCTCTCGCGGCGTTCTGGATTTTCGTGGCTGACGCCATTAGCCCGTTGCTTACCATGCTAATTGTTGCACCATTATCGTTTATCGGCAATTGGCTGATCTATCGCTTTTTGCTCCGGCCGTTGGTGCGCCGAGCGAAAAATCAGGGCCAGCTAGAAGTCGACTCGATCTTGGCCACCTTTGGAATGAGCTTTGCCATTGTCGGTATCATGGTCTCAATCCATGGTGAATATTTCACTTATTCTTATCTGGCCGAACCGTTCCAGATATTGGGTGACACCTATGCGCTAAACCGTATCGTTGCGTTTTGTTTTGCCGTGTTGCTCGGCGCGATTTTATTCGCGTGGCTGTATTTTACCCGCCAAGGCATGGCGATCCGCGCTGTCGTTGTTAACACCGAGGCCAGCGGCCTTGTTGGCATTGATGTGCCGCGCCTATCGGCTCTTGCCTTTGCCATTGGCGGCGCCGTCACGACTATGGGCGGTACTTTGATTTCTACCTTTATTGTGCTGGACGCATCGGTTGGTGTGGTGTTCACGATGAAGGCATTGATCATCATCATTATGGGCGGCGTTGGCGATATTCGCGGGGCGCTTGTAGCGGCGCTTTTGCTTGGGTTGGTTGAAACAACTGTGGCGCGGCTGATTGATCCGGGCCTAACCCTTGCGGCGGCCTATGCGATGTTTGTTATCGCCTTGTTGGTTCGCCCCGAAGGCCTGTTTGGAAGGAAGCCAACATGAACAGGTCCGATACAAAGTCGCTTTTCTGGGGCGCGGTTTTATTGGGGCTAATGGCATTCGTCCCGTTAGTTGCTGATGGCTATTGGATGTCGATCGCACTAACCATCGCGATGTTCACCGTATTGGCAACCAGCTGGGCGCTGTTTTCCGGCCCTACACATTACATATCGCTGGCCACCGCGGCCTTTTTCGGCGTTGGTGGCTATCTCGTTGGCACGGGCATGTCCGACTATAATATCGATTACTGGACGATGGTTGCGATCGCGCCGATTTTTGGTGCCGTGCTTGCTTTTTTAATTGGCTTGGCGACCCTGCGGCTATCCGGCGTTTATTTCGTGATTTTCACCCTAGGTCTGGCCGAGATGGTGCGCACATTAGTGTCATGGGTGCAGAATAATTTCACCGGATCGCGTGGGTTATATGTCCTAACCGATCTTACCGAGCCTGATATCTATTGGTGTTTGCTAGTGGTGGCGGCGGCGGTTTATTTGTTTGGGTGGTGGCTGAACCGCTCGCGCCTCGGTTTTGCCATGCGGATTATCGGCAATGACGAAAGCGTGGCCCGCCATGTCGGTATTAATACCGCTTTTTCAAAAGTGATCCTGTTCACCGTGTCGGGTTTTGTCGCCGCTCTGGTCGGGGCGCTGATTGCACCGCGCTATACTTATATCGAACCGAATGGCGTGTTCTCACCTGAATTATCGTTCATTGTGGTGATCATGGCGTTGCTGGGCGGTACTGGACGCCTATGGGGACCGATTGTCGGGGTTATCCCGTTTGCGCTATTGCAAGAATTTATCAATGCAAACTATTCGAGTTATTCAACGCTGGTCATGGGCGTGGCGTTTTTGCTGATCGTTTATTTCCTACCACAAGGCGTGGTTGGCCGACTTGAACAGCTCTGGGCAAAACGGAGGCAGTCATCATGGTAGATACGGCGCGCGTCCTGACTGTCCAAAATGTCACCCGCCGTTTTGGCGGCTTGGTGGCAGTGAACAATCTATCCTTTGATGTAAAGCGCAATGAGGTGATGGGCATTATTGGGCCGAATGGGTCTGGCAAAACCACCATGATCAATCTCATTTCGGGTGCATTGGGCATTAATGAGGGCAGCATCAGCCTGAATGGCCGCTATATTTCGACCATTCCATCCTTCCGGATTAACCAGCGCGGTGTCGCACGGACGTTCCAATTGGTCCGCATTTTGCCAAGCCTCAGCCTGATTGAAAATTGCATGGCCGGGATGGTGTTCGGACACCAACGCCTATGGGGCGACCGTGCCCGTCATGAGGCGGCAAAGCTATTGGAGCGTGTTGGTCTTGATGCCAATGCCAATGCGCCGGTTGGCTCGCTGACTTATATCGATCAAAAGCGGTTGGAATTGGCACGCGCCCTAGCCTCAAAACCAGAGGTGCTTCTGCTCGATGAATGGCTGGCGGGATTGAACCCGACCGAATTGCAAGACGGCATTGATCTCATTCACTCGTTACGTGATGACGGGCTCACCATTATTCTGGTTGAACATGTGATGGATGCGATCCGGTCTCTATGTGATCGCTGTATCGTGATGGCGTCGGGAACAAAGATTGCCGAAGGCGTGCCCGAAGATGTGTTGGCGGAGCCGGAAGTCATCAAAGTCTATCTTGGGGAGGATATCTGATGCTGGAGGTAAAAAACCTTTCGATTTCCTACGGCCAACATCAGGCGTTGAGCGATGTGTCACTAACTGTGGCCGAGCGCGAAGTGGTGGTGATTCTGGGCGCAAATGGCGCTGGCAAATCATCATTACTGCGGGCCGTGGCAGGCCTTTGCAAAGGTCATTTACAAGGCGACGTCAATTTTAATGGCGATGCGCTTGTCGGCCAAACGCCAGATGAAATCGTCACCAATGGAATTGCGCTGGTGCCCGAAGGACGGGCGATTTTTGGCGATCTAAGCGTTGAGGAAAACTTGCGGCTCGGTGCCTATAACGAACGCGCACAAGCCAACCAGATGGCCAACCTTGATAGGGTGCTAGAGCTGTTTCCAAAATTGCGTGAACGGCGCAAGCAAATTGCCCGCACAATGTCGGGCGGCGAACAGCAGATGGTAGCCATCGGCCGGGCGCTGATGTCCGATCCAACTATTTTGATGCTGGATGAGCCATCGCTAGGCCTATCGCCGTTATTGAGCAAGGAACTGTTTTTGGCCCTTGGTAAAATTCGGGAATCTGGTCTTGGCGTATTGGTGGTGGAGCAAAATGCGAAATTGTCGCTGGCGATTGCGAACCGTGGCTATCTAATCGAAAACGGCCGTATTGTCGGGGCGAATGACGCCGCGGCATTGGCGGCTGATCCCGCCGTACAGGCGGCCTATCTAGGCGGCGGCAAACAAAGCATCATAACCCGCTCTGCCTCTCGTAAACCCGGGGCCAATATGACCAGCGCCGCAGATAAAACACCAGTTGAACCAGCAGTACAATCAGCAGAATCACAGATTTTTATACAGCCATCAGCCCAGCCAACTAGCGGTGTAAATGTTGAGAATGTCTTGGGCGAGTCGATAGATAGCCTATTATCGCGGGCGTCAGATGTGGCAACAAAGCGCCCGACCATCACCGATATTAACGCCAGCGTGAAGACAGAAACCATGGCCCCGGCACCTGTGACGCCATCAGACCCAGCGCCAGCCACAACGCATAAACGGCCTAAGATTGTTGAAATCTCGCCATCCACAGCGCCAGAAACGGTTAATAATCAGGCTAGTGATCCAGCTATCACCTCATTGCTGGCGGATTTTGAAACAGCGGCAAAACAGGCACGCGATGGAAAGCCAGGTTCGGCGCCCATCGGGATCGACAATAAGCGAACTGGTTATGATGGGGCGCCCGAAGATCACATTGGCGCCCCCCTACCGGCCATTCCGGTTTTCAGAAAAGCCCGGATTGAGATTTACAAACGCGATACCAGCGGCGCGCTGGTGAAATCGAGGGAGGGATAATATGCCCCATGTAATCGACAAGCTGTATATCGGTGGGTCATGGGTTCCCACAAACGGGTCCTTTGCCGATTTGAATCCATCCGATGGATCTGTCTGGGCGACCGTTGCCGATGGTGACGCCGGCATGGCAACCCGTGCCATTGAAACGGCACAAGGCGCGTTTAAAGGCTGGGCGGGTCTAACCTATGTCGAGCGCGCCCATTATATGTTGAAAATAGCCGATGAGTTCGAGCGGCGCCAAGATGATCTGGTCACAGCCCTACAGGGCGAAGGCGGCGGATGGTTCGGCAAAGGCATGTTTGAATCTGGCTATATTCCAGATGTGTTCCGCGCCGCCGCGGCAATGAATTACAATGCCATTGGCGAGGTGATGCCATCGGATCACCATAAAGTATCGATGGCAGTGCGCCGCCCGATAGGGGTGGTTAGCGTAATTTCGCCATGGAATTTTCCAACCTTGTTAACCGCGCGCGGACTGGCATTTCCAATCGCGGCGGGCAATTGCGTGGTGTTAAAACCATCTGAGGAAACGCCCTATACTGGCGGCATGATCTTTGCCGAGATATTCGACGCCGTAGGCGTTCCGGCAGGGGTGCTAAACGTGGTCACCTGTTCGCGCGACAATGTCCAGCCAGTTGGCGATGTGTTGATCGAACACCCGCTGGTCAAGGGCATTAGCTTTACCGGCTCGACACCGGTTGGCCGGGTAATCGCGGCAAAGGCTGGTGCACATTTAAAGAAATGCTGTGTGGAATTGGGCGGTAAAGATGCGCTGATCGTGCTGGAAGATGCCGATATGGATCGGGCCACAGCCGCAGCGAATTTTGGTAGCTTTATGCATCAGGGCCAGATTTGTATGTCGGTTGAAAAAATACTGGTGCAAGAGCGGATTTATGACCAATTCCTGCGCCGATTTGTTGAACGGGCAGGTAAATTAAAAGTGGGTGATCCGCTAGCTGATAAAGGCCATGTGATTGGCCCTCTGATCAATGACAAGCAAGCTGGTAAGGTCAAAGAACAGATCGATGATGCGCTGGCAAAAGGCGCGACGGCGGTTCTGGGCGGCGGTGTAAATGGCCGCTTTGTAGAGCCAACAATCCTGACCGGCGTCACCCCCAATATGAAAGTCTATGCCGAGGAAACCTTTGGCCCAGTTGTGCCCGTTATTCCGTTCCGCAATGATGATGAGGCCGTGGCCATTGCCAATGACAGCGAATACGGATTGTCATCAGGGGTAATCACCCAGGATGAAGCCCGCGGGCTAGCGATAGCCGAGGCCCTGCAAACGGGCATGTGTCATATCAATTGTAGTTCGGTAAATGACGAGCCGCATGTTCCCTTTGGCGGCGCGAAATCATCTGGCGTGGGGCGTCATGGCGGCCGGTGGTCAACCGAAACATTTACCGAAACACGCTGGGTAACTCTGGAACGCGGGCATCGCAAATACCCGCCGATGTTCTAATAGGCTTGGGAGGAAAAAATATGCAAGGAACCGACTGGGCATCCAAAGATTGGACCTATGGCAAGATACTCCGAAACAAAAGGATTATTGTAACCGGCTGTGCGTCTGGCATTGGATATGACACCGCTAAACTGATCAAACATATGGGCGGCGATGTGATTGGTGTGGACCGCACCAAGACCGAAGATTATGTCGATGAGCTATATCTGGCTGATCTGTCTGACCGGCGCACTATTCAGGCGTTGGTGCAGGCATTGCCGGGACAAATCGACGGCATCGCAAATATCGCCGGCGTCCCACCAACGGCACCCGCCGATGCGGTGCTAAAGGTCAATCTGGTGGGCCTTAAATATTTCACCAATCTGATGATTCCAAAACTCAATGACAATGCGTCGATTGTTAATCTGGCGTCATTGGCCGGATTGGGTTGGGCTAATTCCTTGGCCGCAATCAACGCATCAGACAGGTTGGAATTTGAGGATGTGGATCGGTTTCTGCATGAGCACAAAATCTCCAATGAAAACGGCCGCAGCTATTTCTTTAGCAAGGAAGCTTTGCTGGTCTGGACGATGAAGAACAGATGGACATGGCGCGATCGTGGCATTCGGATGAATGCGGTTAGCCCCGGCCCTGTTGAAACGCCAATTCTCAAAGATTTTATGGAAACCTTGGGCGAGCGCGCAACCGAAGATACGACGATTAATGATCGTGCCGGTCGCCCCGAGGATATCGCGCCAGTGGTTTGTTTTATGCTGTCAGATATGACCCATTGGTTCAGAGGAACTAACCTGATGCTTGATGGAGGTATGTCCGGACATATCCTTCAAAACAAGTTTCAATTCTAGGAAAGAT
>Ga0209654_1001776_pt1 | contig 16177 bp, 15 predicted proteins | sample SaaInl1SG_22_DNA_FD_184646 | JGI IMG/M metagenome (GOLD analysis project Ga0209654, IMG submission 184646) | Marine microbial communities from expanding oxygen minimum zones in the Saanich Inlet - ESP_161SG_22_DNA (SPAdes) (version 2) | ecosystem: Environmental > Aquatic > Marine > Intertidal... | reverse complement strand
TCGACTTTTGTAGTTAATGATAATTTGGACAAAAGTGCTTCTGGTATAACACCTAATAATTGACTTACAGAAATTTTGTGATCTTTAAATACTGACATAATATATTGATTATCAGATAATAAGATACAAAAATTATCTCACAAAAACAAGACAATCAACTGACAATCAAGTAATTAAAACCAAAACACTGCCCATCATAAAACAAAAAAGTCGGAAGAAAAAAATCTTCCGACCATGACTGCCTACTAAGGAGGCTTTTTCATTACATTACTTATTTCTTCTAAATACGTATCGTGTTATAAAAATACCTTGTCCATCATCTTTTCCAGCATCACTTTCAACAGCACTGGTTACAAAAGCCAGTTCCCAGCCTTCTTCTGTCATGGCGCTTAATTTTGAGCTAACCAATGCATCGTTTGATGCAATATTTTGAAATCTAATACCACCAATATTGTAAAAATTTAAAAGCTTGGTCTCCTCAAAATCCTCAACTCTAATATCTTTTCTTTTTGATTTATTCCTTGTGTGGTCTTCTTCTGTTTGTTCAGAAGTGAATTCTTCATAGTCACGTTCAGCATTAGCTGATATTAATCGAGATCTTCCTAAACCATTAGGAACAATAGATTCAATGCTTGTAATTACTTTATATTCTATTTGCGCATTGATTTCTACAAGGCTAAACAAGCAAATCGCTACTACTAATACTAATTTTTTCATGTTGCTGAATTTTAAATTAAGATTGAATATGCTAATATAAAAATACTCCTGCTAAAAAGAAATATTTAAACTTGAAGTGTACTCTAATAAATGAAGTTAACTAATTGAAACACTACGTACACTCATTCATGCTTTATGTAAAACAGGTTTCTACATAGGTTTGCCTGATAAACCAAAAACTATAATTATGAAAACACTAATTTCTTTGCTGTTAGTATGTATAGCGCTCACAGCATTTTCGCAAAATAGCATTACTGGTAATGTTTCAAGTAATGAAGGTCCGCTTGTTGGAGCCAATATCATTATTAAAAACTCTGATAAGGGTGCAATTTCAAACCTTGAAGGTGATTTTAAATTAAATGTTACTATTAAAGATACGCTTGTGATATCTTACTTAGGGTATAAATCCGAAGAAATTGTTGTTGGGCAACACGAAAACATCAAAGTTTTATTGGAAGGAAATATTGCTTTGGATGAGGTTGAAATTATAGCTTATGAGACCAATACAAAAACCTATTGTTCTTCAGTTTGTTGCCCATATGTAACGACTATAAGTTGTGTGTGTGAAACTGTGAAAATTGAAAAATATAATGAATCTAAATCAGGTGAAGTTTTAGAAAAACTATATCCAAATCCCTCAAAAACAGGACGCTTTCAAATAAAACTAATAGACGATTATAAAAATGTAGACGTACAAGTTTACAATAGGTCTGGGCAATTAGTAAAAACGCTATCCAAGCAACCAGTATCTAAATTAGTTCACTTAGATTTAAGCCAAAGTCCTTCAGGGATGTATCTTGTAAATATTGGCGCCAATGGTAAACGCCTTATTACTAAAAAAGCGATTATAGATTAACTATTTCAACATAAATATTGTTATTTTGTGGTATAATCTTATACATGACAGGACGCGTTTATAAATCTACAGGTAGTTGGTACACCGTAAAAACCCAATTGGGTGACGTTTACCAATGCCGAATCAAAGGGAAATTTCGAATCAAAGGTATAAAAAGTACAAACCCAATTGCCGTTGGAGATATAGTAGATTTTGAATTAGAAACCAATAATGACGAGGTTTCTGGGATTATATATAATATTCACGACAGAACCAACTATATCGTACGCAAATCGGTAAACCTCTCGAAGCAAACACACATTATTTCTGCTAATATCGATCAGGTATTTTTAATGATAACGATAAACAATCCTCCAACCTTAACCAGTTTTATCGATAGGTTTTTGGTTACGGCCGAGGCATATTCTATTAGAACAATTCTTCTTTTTAATAAAATTGATGCTTACGATGAAGACACCTTAAACGAAGTAAAGTATCTGGCACACGTATATCGTAAAATAGGGTATGAATGTATAGGTGTTTCTGCAAAAACTGGAAAAAATGTAGAAAAAGTGAAAAACCTTATGCGAGATAAAGTGAGTATGTTTTCAGGACACTCTGGCGTTGGGAAATCTACCTTGGTAAATGCTATTGAGCCTTCGTTGAATTTAAAAACCAAAGAGATTTCAAATCAACATATGCAAGGGCAGCATACTACAACATTTGCAGAAATGTTCGATACTAGTTTTTGGGGAAAAATAATTGATACCCCCGGTATAAAAGGTTTTGGTGTTGTGGATATGGACAAAGAAGAGGTAGGTGACTATTTTCCAGAAATTTTTGAATTAAAACAAGACTGTAAGTTTAATAATTGTTTGCACTTGCAAGAGCCCAAATGTGCAGTTAAGGATGCTTTAGAGAGTGATGAGATAGCCTATTCGCGTTACCGTAGCTATGTTCAGATTTTGGAAGGCGAAGACGAGCATTACAGAACCGATAATTGGGATAACGAATGAAAGTAGTTATTCAAAGAGTGTCTAAGGCCAGTGTAACTATTGATGGTCTTAAGGTAGCATCAATTCAAAGTGGGCTTCTCGTGCTTTTAGGGATTGTAAGCGAAGACACGCAAGAGGACATCGATTGGCTATGTAATAAAATTGTAAATCTTAGAATTTTTGGTGATGAAAACGGCGTTATGAATAAGTCTTTAATGGATGTTGATGGAGATGTTATTGTAGTAAGCCAGTTTACACTTCACGCGGCAACAAAAAAGGGCAATCGCCCCAGTTATATAAAAGCAGCAAAACCAGAGGTTGCAATTCCTTTATATGAAACTTTTGTTCAAAACCTAAAACGTGTTTTAGGAAAATCAATTCAAACAGGTGAGTTTGGAGCCATGATGCAGGTAGAATTAGTTAACGATGGTCCTGTTACCATTATAATCGACTCCAAAAACAAAGAATAAAATGGCTTCAGTTTTCGGTCATGGTATCGTTGGATTTACGCTTGCAAAACTAATTGACAATAAAAACTTAAGATGGTTAATGTTAGCAGCTATATTTTCAACCATTTTACCCGATGTTGATGTTGTTGGTTTTAGATTAGGTATTCCATATGAATCGCCTTTGGGACATCGTGGAGTTACACATTCCATCCTTTTTGCCGTATTTTGGAGTTTGCTTTTAATGTGCACTCTTGGTAAAAAGCACAAGTTAATGTGGTTTTTAGTGATTTTCTTATCAACATTATCCCATGCACTTTTAGACGCCATAACCACTGGCGGGGAAGGCGTAGGGTTTTTTATCCCTTTTGAAAACTCTAGATACTTTTTAATACACGTGTAATCCGTGTTTCCCCGTTAAGTATTCGTAATTTCTTCACAGATTGGGGGCTTCGTGTTGTGCTAAGTGAAATAAAGTTTATACTTTTTCCTTGTTTAATTGTTGTTTTTGTGCGATTTTTAACCAACAAAATTAAGAATAGAGTGAGATAATATGATATTTCTCATAAAAAAGAGGGATTATTTCCTATATATTTATTGCCCAAAAATTTAATAATGAGTTTAAAGTTTTTTTCCATTGCTCTAGTATTGCTTATACCTTTACTAAGTGTATCACAAGATGAATATTTTTCTAGTTTAACAATTCCAGAAGCGTTAAGTGAAGATGCTAATGCTGTGGTTAGGTTAAATGAAACCAATGTTTTAATAAAGTCTATCGACGAAATGATAGAGACTGAAAAACGTATTGTTACGGTTTTAAATAGCCATGGTAATAAAGCCGTTGGTGCTCAGGTTTATTACGATGATGATGTAAAGGTGAAACACGTGGAAGCATTGGTGTTTGATGCTTTTGGCAAGCAAATTGAAAAATTAAGAAAAAGTGATTTTAAGGATGTAAGTGCTGTAAGCGGCGGGACGTTGTACTCAGATTCCAGAATCTTATATCTCGATTACACACCAATATCATATCCTTATACCGTTCAATTTACTTCAGAAGTTAGTACAAGTAATACCGCTTTCATACCTTCTTTAACTCCAATTAGAAGTTCTTTTTTGGGTGTTGAAAATTACGAATACAAAATTGATTTTCCTGAAACTATGACGTTGAGAACTAAGGAAATGAATTTAAAAGGTGTTGATGTAGAACGGGATTCTAGCGTAGATTTTAAAATCATTTATAAGTTAAAAAACATCAAACCTTATAAGCCAGAAGCTTATAGTCCACCATTTCGGAATTTAGTGCCGAAAGTATTGTTTGCATTAAACGAGTTTAATTATGAAGGAGTTCAAGCTGAAGCAGGAGATTGGGTTACTATGGGGAAATGGTTTAATGATAATTTACTTTCAGGACGTGCAACAGTATCTGATGAAACGGCAAATTATATCAAATCACTAGTAGCAAACGAAACTGCCCCGATAGAAAAGGCGAAAAAAGTATATAAGTATGTTCAAGATAATACAAGATACATTAGTGTTCAAGTAGGAATTGGTGGAATGCGTCCTATTTCAGCCAGTGACGTAGATCGCGTCAAATATGGAGATTGTAAAGGTTTGACAAATTATACCAAAGCATTATTAGACATTGCAGGAGTAACATCTTACTACACAAGACTGTATGCTTCCCCTTCCGAACAATTAAGTGTGGATAAAGATTTTGTGTCCTTTGGAGGACAAACCAATCACGTAATACTTAATATCCCTCAAGAAAACACAGAAGATGTATGGTTGGAATGTACAAGTCAAGATATGCCTTTTGGCTTTATTGGAGATTTTACTGATGACAGAGATGTGTTAGTAATAACTCCCGAAGGTGGTAAAATTAGGCATACTAAAAAATATACAACCGAAGAAAATACTCAGATTTTAAAAGGCAGTTACTCGCTTTCTAAAGATGGAAATATATCAGGAGAATTAGAGGTGTGTTCTAAAGGCATACAGTACGATGATAAATATAGAATTGGAAACTATGAAGCTCGAGATAAAGACATGGCTTATAAAAAGCGATGGGGCTACATAAACAGCATTACTTTTCAGGATATTAAAACTGTAAATGATAAAGACAGTATCCAGTTTAAAGAAATTATAAAGTTTAAAGCAAATAATTACTCTAAGAAGGCAGGAAGCAGAATTCTGTTTGCAATAAATGCCTTAAACAGGAGCAGGTATATTCCAGACCGTTACAGAAACAGAACTTTACCAGTAAAAATAAAACGTGGGTTTGTTGACACAGACGAGATTAGAGTACAATTACCAGTTGGCTACGAGGTAGAATCTGTACCAAAAAATGCGATTATAGTAAATAAATTTGGTAGTTATAAAACAGAAATTACTACCGACACTGATAATATTTTAGTTTACAAAAGAGAATTTATAGTAAAAGATGGCACGTACCCAAAAGAGGATTATAGTGCGTTTAGAACATTTTATAAAGAAGTTTCAAAATTAGACAATGCGAAAGTGGCATTAGTCAAAAATCAATAATTATGAGAATTAATAGTTTTATCGTTTTTGTTTTTGCAAGTATTATGCTGTCTGCCCAAAATTATGATTTTGGTAAGGTTTCAAAAGCAGAACTCGAGGAAAAATTTTATCCAACCGATTCATCGGCAAGTGCAGCCTATTTATATAAAAATAGGCATACTTATTTTCAATATACACAAGATGGTTTTGAGTTAGTAACTGAAATTCATGAACGTTTAAAAATTTATAATCAAGATGGGTTTAATTTTGCAACAAAAGCTATTAGATTATACAAGAGCGGTAGTAATAGAGAAGAAGTTCGTAATTTAAAGGCTTACACATTTAATTTGGTTGATGGGAAAGTAGAGGATGTTAAGCTTGATAAAAAAGATATATTTAGAACAGAGAAATCTAAATATAGAAACGAAACAAAGTTTACAATGCCAAATATTAAAGAGGGCTCAATTATTGAATATAAATACAAAATATTTTCCCCTTTTTACTCCAATATTGACGATTTTATTTTTCAGAATGATATTCCTATAAAAAAATTAGATGCCAAATTTGAAGCTCCGGAGTATTTTGTATTTAAATTAAATTCAAAAGGGTTTTTACCAGTTACTCCAATTAAAACAAGTAAGAATGGTGACTTTAGAATAGGTGATACTAATATTGATTTTACTAAAGAGTGCTATGAATATAATTTAAATGATATTCCAGCGCTTAAAGATGAACCTCATGTAAATAGTATAAACAATTATAGGTCTGCTATAAGCTATGAACTTTCGTATACAAACTTTCCTCAATCTACAATTAAGTATTATTCTACTACTTGGGAAGATGTCGTAAAAAGTATTTATGATAGCTCAAGTTTTGGTGAAGAATTAGATAAAGAAGGCTATTATGAAGATGATATAAATGCACTAATAAGTACTATCTCAGATCCAGCTAAACGAGTTGCTTTAATTTTTGATTATGTAAAGTCTAAAATTAAATGGAATGGTTACTATGGTTATTATACGAGTGATGGTGTAAAAAAAGCGTATAAAGAGCGTATAGGTAATGTTGCTGAAATAAACCTAATGCTTACATCAATGTTGCGTCATGCGGGTTTAAAAGCATATCCGGTATTAGTAAGTACCAGAAATAATGGTGTTCCTTTATTTCCAACAAGAGAAGGTTATAACTACGTAATAACCTATGTGAAATATAATGATACAGTTTTACTCTTAGATGCTACAAGCAAATATAGTATGCCAAACGTTTTGCCTTTTAGAACTTTAAATTGGCAGGGTAGAATAATCGCAGAATATGGTAGTTCTGAATTAATAGATTTATACCCTAAAAGTATTTCTAAAAACACTGTTTCTTTATTTGCTAAAATAGATGACGCAGGAACGGTAGAAGGACAAATGCAAGCTATAAAAACTGGGCATAAAGCCCGTAGCTATCGCAACAAATATAATAATGTTGATGAAGATGAGTTTATAGTAAATTTAGAAAACAAATTTGACGGTATGGAAATTGAAGAATTTGCCGTTATTAATAATAAAGATTTAGGAAAACCAGTAGTGGAAAAATGTAAATTTAGTATTGAAAGTCAAGCCGATATTATCGACGATAAAATATATTTTTCTCCACTGTTTTTCTTCAAGATGGAAGAAAATCCATTTAAGCTAGAAAAGCGTGAATTCCCCATAGATTTTGGATATCCTTCTGATGATATTTATAGATTCAGCATCACATTACCAGAAGGCTATACAGTGGTCTCTGCACCTCAGTCTAAAAAATTGGAATTACCTGATAATTTAGGGTCATTCATGTATCAAGTAAAAGTGCAAGGTAGCACAGTAAAATTATTTATAGATTCAAAAATTAATGTTCCTATCGTATCACCAATTTACTATGATGCTTTAAAGTCTTATTTTAGTGGCTTAATAGAAGCGGAAAGCGAACAAATAGTGTTAACTAAAATATAATGGACATAAAAAACGCGCAAAAAATTGTTGACGATTGGATTAACGAACACGGGGTGAGGTACTTTAACGAGCTTACCAATATGGCGCAACTTACCGAAGAGGTTGGCGAAGTAGCCAGAATTATTGCACGTCGCTACGGAGAACAAAGCGAAAAGGAAAGTGATAAAGATAAAGACCTTGGCGAAGAATTGGCAGATGTATTATTTGTAGTGCTCTGTTTAGCCAACCAAACAGGTGTTGATTTGCAAAAGGCTTTTGATAAGCGTATGGATAAAAAAGCAAAACGAGACCACGATAGACACCATAATAACCAAAAATTAAAATAATTGTAATTATATTTGACGCTTCTAATTTTAGAAGCGTTTTTTAATGGATATCACTCTACAAAAGTCAGCAATACAAAAGCAATCTTCGGTTCAAATAACCGGTTCAAAAAGTGAATCTAACCGCTTATTGTTATTGCAGGCACTTTTCCCTGAAATTGAGCTAAATAACGTGTCAAACTCTGATGATAGTAATTTGATGATGAAGGCGTTAGCTTCAACAGAAAAAATTGTAGATATTCATCACGCAGGAACTGCAATGCGTTTTTTAACGGCGTATTTTGCTGTGCAAGAAGGACGGGAAACCATACTCACAGGTTCAAAACGTATGAAAGAACGCCCAATTAAAATTTTAGTAGATGCTTTAAGGGAGTTAGGCGCAGATATTAGTTATGTTGAAAACGAAGGCTTTCCACCAATAGCTATAAAAGGAAAGAAGCTTTCAAAACACAAAGTGTCTTTAAAAGCAAATGTGAGCAGTCAATACATTTCAGCATTGTTACTCATCGCAACAAAGCTTGAAAATGGAATTGAACTAATGTTAGAAGGTGAGATTACGTCTGTGCCATATATTAATATGACATTAAGTTTATTGAATGAAATTGGCATTGAAACATCATTTAAAAACAACGTCATTACAGTACATCCTTCAAAATCTAAACCAAAACCATTAACGGTAGAGTCCGATTGGTCTTCGGCATCCTATTACTTCAGTATAGCTGCAATTAGCAAGGTTGGTACTCAAATTACCTTATCATCATACAAAGAAAATTCTTTACAAGGTGATTCTTGTTTAGTTGATATTTACAAGCATTTTGGAGTAACGTCAAAATTCAACGAAAACTTTGTTACGTTAACTAAAGAAACTTCAGCAGTAAAACCGCTTACTTTAGATTTAAAAAACGCGCCAGACATTGCGCAAACTATAGCCGTTACATGTTTTGTTTTAGGTGTTTCATGTGATTTAACAGGGCTTCATACTTTAAAAATTAAAGAAACAGATAGGTTGGTAGCATTAAAAACCGAAATTGAAAAACTAGGAGGAAGCGTTGAAATTACAGAAAAATCCTTGCATTTAACAGCCTCGAAAGATATTAAGCCTATGGTGCCAATAGCTACTTATAATGACCATAGAATGGCAATGGCATTTGCGCCGGTAGCATTAAAAAAACCTGTAATTATTGAAGATGCTGGTGTGGTTTCAAAAAGTTATCCAACATTTTGGGATGATTTAAAAACCATCGGATTTAATCTTACCAAATAATAATTGCCCATTTACTTGACAACCCCTATGCTCAGATTGTATATTTGCAGCTTTGTGAAAAATAAATATACCTAATAAATTAATTGTCTATGAAATTATCGCACTTCGGTTTCGATTTACCACCAGAATTATTAGCAGAATATCCTTCAGAAAATAGAGATGAATCTCGCCTAATGGTTTTAAACAGAAAAGACCAAACCATAGAACACAAGCAGTTTAAAGATCTTATAAACTATTTTGATGAAGATGATGTAATGATTTTGAATAACACTAAGGTTTTTCCAGCCCGTTTATATGGGAACAAGGAAAAAACTGGTGCTAGAATAGAGGTGTTTTTATTAAGAGAGCTAAACGAAGAGCAACGTTTATGGGATGTATTGGTAGACCCAGCAAGAAAAATTCGTATTGGTAACAAACTATATTTTGGAGAAGATGAAAGTTTGGTGGCCGAGGTTATAGACAATACAACCTCTAGAGGGCGTACTTTACGTTTTTTATATGATGGTTCTTATAAAGAATTCCGAATTAAACTTAATGAATTAGGGCAAACGCCACTACCAAAGTACATTAAGCGAGATGTAGAACCAGAAGACGAAGAACGTTACCAAACTATTTTTGCAAAAAATGAAGGCGCGGTAGCAGCACCAACAGCGGGTTTACATTTCTCAAAGCACTTACTAAAACGTTTAGAAATTAAAGGAATTAATTTTGCGGAGGTAACACTACACGTAGGTTTAGGTACATTTAACCCCGTTGAAGTTGAGGATTTGTCTAAGCACAAAATGGACAGTGAAGAAATAAAAATTGGTCCAGAAGCGGTAGAAATCATCAACAGAGGTATTAAAGAAAGAAGACGCGTGTGTGCCGTTGGTACAACTGCAATGCGAACTATAGAAAGTGCAGTGTCTTCTAGCGGATTATTAAATGAGATGGATGGTTGGACAAACAAATTCATTTTTCCACCATACGATTTTAGTATCGCAAACTGTATGGTTACCAATTTCCATACTCCAAAATCTACATTGTTAATGATGATTTCAGCATTTGCAGGTCACGATTTTGTAATGGAAGCTTACCAAGAGGCTATAAAAGAAAAGTACAAGTTTTACAGTTATGGCGATGCCATGTTAATCTTATAAAATTAAAGTCCCGTTTCTAGCGGGACTTTTAATTTCGAGTAATTCTAAAGTAAGAGTAATTATATCAAGAAGTTGGGCGTTACCCTCCTAGGGTCGGGTCGGGCTTTCGGGAGTCGCTCCTCCTGCGTCGGGAGCTTCAACAAATCCCTCAATCCCTAACGCGGTTTGCGTCTGCATATTAACAATTCGTAATTCAAAAATCGTAATTCGCCAATCCTTTCACTATTTTTGCAAACGCAAATGAACAAAGACAAAAAAGACATACGCGCATTAACCAAAGAGCAACTTCGAGACTTTTTCGTAAGTCAGGGAGATAAAGCATTTCGTGGGAATCAAGTGTACGAATGGTTATGGCAAAAATCTGCACATAGTTTTGAGGCAATGACAAACATTTCCAAAGAAACCCGCGAGATGTTAGAGGATAATTTTGTGATTAATCACATACGTGTTGATACCATGCAGCGCAGTAATGATGGCACTATTAAAAACGCAGTGCAATTGCACGATGGTTTAATAGTGGAATCTGTATTAATTCCAACAGCAACAAGAACAACGGCCTGTGTGTCTAGTCAAGTTGGCTGTAGTTTAGATTGTCGTTTCTGTGCTACAGCGCGCTTAAAACGTATGCGCAACCTTAATCCGGACGAAATTTACGACCAAGTGGTTGCTATTGATAATGAAAGCAGATTGTATCATAATAGACCATTAAGTAATATTGTGTTTATGGGTATGGGTGAGCCGCTTATGAATTATAATAATGTACTTAAAGCCATAGATAAAATTACGTCTGATGAAGGTTTAGGCATGTCGCCAAAACGTATCGTGGTGTCTACTTCTGGAGTACCAAAAATGATAAAAAAAATGGCAGATGATGATGTAAAGTTTAAGCTTGCAGTATCGCTACATTCGGCTATCGATGAGGTAAGAACATCTATTATGCCATTTAATGCAACGTTTCCATTGGCAGATTTAAGAGAAGCCTTAGAATATTGGTATGCCAAAACAAAAAATAGAATTACCTACGAATATGTGGTTTGGAAAGGTATAAACGACAAACGAAAGGATGTGGATGCTTTGGTGCAATTTTGCAAGTTCGCACCAAGTAAAGTCAACTTAATCGAATACAATCCAATAGACGACGGTGAGTTTCAACAAGCTAATTCTGATGCTATCACTATGTATCAAAAGGTATTGGAAGCCAACAGAATTACGGTAACTATTCGTCGAAGCAGAGGAAAGGATATCGATGCAGCATGCGGGCAATTAGCAAATAAGTCTTAACAATAGTATCTTTGCCAATTCCATGAAGATAGTAGAGCAAATAAAACAACCTATAGCGTACGAAATGGAGCTTTTCGAGCAAAAGTTTCAGCTCTCTATGTCTAGCAAAGTAGCTTTGCTTAATCGCATAACACATTATATCGTAAATAGAAAAGGCAAACAAATGCGACCTATGTTTGTGTTCTTGGTGGCTAAAATGGTGTCTGAAGGCGAGGTAAGCGAGCGCACCTATCGTGGTGCTTCGGTAATAGAATTAATACATACTGCTACTTTGGTGCACGACGATGTGGTAGACGATAGTAATCGTCGTAGAGGTTTTTTTTCTGTGAATGCTCTTTGGAAAAATAAAATTGCTGTTTTAATTGGAGACTATTTATTGTCAAAAGGGCTATTATTATCTATAGATAATAATGATTTTGATTTACTGAAAATTATTTCTATTGCAGTTCGGGAAATGAGCGAGGGCGAGCTGCTTCAAATTGAAAAAGCACGAAAGCTGGATATAACCGAGGAGGTGTATTATGAAATTATCCGCCAAAAAACCGCCACATTAATTGCGGCTTGTTGTAGCTTGGGCGCTGCTTCGGTAAAGCCAGATTCCCAACACGTTGATACCATGCGTAAGTTTGGTGAACTTATTGGTATGGCATTTCAAATAAAAGACGATTTATTTGATTATGGCGAAACCCAAATAGGCAAACCAACAGGTATCGATATTAAAGAGCAAAAAATGACATTGCCTTTAATTTATGCGATAAACCATGCCAATAAAAAAGATAAAAAATGGCTTATTAACTCGGTAAAAAACCACAACAAGGACGCTAAGCGTGTTAAGGAGGTTATTGCCTTTGTAAAAGATAATGGTGGTTTAGATTATGCCGTTACGAAGATGAAAGCCTTTCAGGAAGAGGCCTTACAATTGCTTAAAAATTATCCGAATTCGGATTATAAAAATTCATTAGAATTGATGGTGAATTATGTGATTGATAGGAAAAAGTAGGGAGATTCTAAGGCTTATTTAATATTTTTTCGATAGTCAAATTAAGCTAGGTTAACTGAAATTTTCCCCAAGCCAAATTTTAAAAATCACTACTGTTGTTGCTGTTGTTGAATAAACTCTAAATTTTGACGGTAACTATTTGTAGTTATCTTTTTTTCGTTCGCTTTTGATTTTTCCACATCCGTAGGTGCAACACTAATATCATTATAATTTTTAGTTGTACTAACATGTACTTTTACGTAAAGGCTATCCGTGACATGGCCTTTATAAACACCTTTTACGGGAGCGCAATCCTTGTAATTTCTGCCAACAGCAAGTTTTACGTGATATTCGGAAGCTACTAAGTTGTTGGTAGGGTCTAGCCCTAGCCAACCATAAAAAGGAATATATACTTCAATCCAGGCATGCGTAGCACCCTCACCTCGGGTTTTAGAGTCTCCAGGACAAATATAGCCACTTACATATCGTGCCGGAATGCCCAACATACGCACCATTTGCAGTAAAATGTTAGTAAAGTCTTGACAAACGCCAGCTTTTAATTGCCAAACTAAATCTAGTTTAGAATCTACATTTGTAATGCCTTGAATGTATTTGAAATTGGTATATATAAAGTCGCAAAATTCTAACGCTACTTTATATGGACTAATGGTAGAGAGGTCTTTCTCTTTTATCATTTCAAAAATTTCAGGAGTACCATCAAAAGTTATATACTTTAAATAATCTATAAATTGGGTGTCGTTTTTTATAGTCTTTAAAAATTGCCATTGCTCTTCAGGGGTTGCACTATCTTCTGGAAAAACAACAGGGGTTGTAATAACTTCAACATCAGATTCTATAGATAGAAAATTATGTGGTTCTACCATCATAAAAGATCCAACAAAATTATAATAGAAATCTTGATATAAATGAACATTAGGATTACCGTTTATAAGAACCCTTTGAGAAACTATCTTTTGAAATTCATTATTAAAAGGATATAAACGTATTTGGTTTGCCCCATCAAAGACATTGCCACTGTAAGAGTATTTCGTAATATGCTTTATGTAATATAGTGGCATGTCGTGTGTTAGCTTTTTGTAGAGAAATATACATTATTAATACTCATAGATATGTTTTTAATATCTTGTTTAATACTTGCTATAAAATTCTCTAAACCTTGCTCGTTTATGTTTTCAATAGTAGTGTATTTTATTGTGCTTTCAAGCTTTCCAAGTAAAAATTCTAAATCATTTTTTACCAACTCGTTTGTTTGAATCAATTCATTAATGTGTCTGCTCAATTTATTAACACAGTAATATAAGGACTTTGGGAATAATTGTTCCTGAAAAATAACACTTATTACATTATCTTCATGAAAAGACGACTTATATTTTTTTAAATATAATTGGTAAGCACCTATAGATAAGAGTAAATATTTCCAATGAAAACTGCGTTCTAAACTGTCTGACGTCTTTGAGATTTCCATAAGTTTCATGGAAGTAAAATCTGAAATTTGAATGACACGTTCTAAAAGCTTACCTACATTCATAAAATAGTAAGCAGATCCTCGTTCTTGGGTAACCTCAATATTGCCATAATGCAACAATTGATAATTTAAAAGGCTATCTAAAAATTCAACAGGATCTTGATGTTTTAATTTTTCCGGTAAATTCGTGTCTTGTAGGTGTAAAAAGTAACTGTTTATTCCAAGCCACAATTCTCTTGGAATATGTTCTTGTGCACTTCTGGCATTTTCCCGCGATTTCGTAACGAGGTTAATAATGGAGTTAGGATTATCATAATTGAATACCATGAAGTCTATACATTCTATAGCGTTTTCTGTTTGAAAAGATGCATCTACTCCAGCATAATTTTTAATAATTGGTGTCCATGAAAATAGTTCGGGAGAATCTTGATTTGCAGAAAAATTTACTTTAAGCAGCCTCAAGATACTGTAACCGCGTTCCATATAGCGATTCATCCACATTAAATTATTTGCAACTCTACTTAGCATATATTTATTTTATTACCCAAGTATCTTTACTGCCACCTCCTTGTGAGCTATTTACAACTAATGATCCTTTTTTTAATGCAACTCTAGTTAAACCACCAGGGCATATTTTGATACCATCGGGTCCATAAATAGCAAATGGCCTTAAATCTACGCATCTAGGGGTTAGCTTCCCGTCAATATAACAGGGTGCAGTGGACAATTTTAAAATAGGTTGCGCTATAAATGCCGCTGGGTTTTTATCCACGGTTGCAAAATAGTCTTCAATATCTTTTTCACTAGCTTCATGCCCCATTAGCATGCCATAACCGCCACTGCCATCGGTTTTTTTAATTACCATTTTGGAGATGTTGTTTTTCACATATTCCAAATCTTCAGGTTTTCCTAACTGGTAGGTCTCAATATTTTTTAAAATGGGTTCTTCATTTAAATAATAACGAATCATATCAGGAACATAAGTATATACCGCCTTATCATCGGCAATTCCAGTTCCGGGAGCGTTTACGATAGTAACATTGCCTTTTCTATATGCTGCCATGATGCCTGCTACACCTAAAATACTGGTTGCATTAAATTCTAAAGGGTCTAAATATTCATCATCAACACGCCTGTAAATCACATCAACACGCTTTAAACCAAATGTGGTTTTCATAAAAACCATATGATCTTTAACTACAAGATCAGAACCTTCAACAAGTTCTATACCCATTAATCGTGCTAATGTGGTATGTTCGTAATATGCTGAATTATAAATTCCAGGTGTTAATAATACTACATTTGGGTCTGGTTGATTACTACAGGATTTCAGCTTTTCGTATAGGATGTTTGGATAATTAGATACCGTTAAAACATTGTTTTGTGGTAGAATACCAGGAAAAATACGTTTAGATATTTCCCGATTTTCTAACATATAGCTTACACCAGATGGTGTTCTTAAATTATCCTCTAATACATAAAATTCACCATTATTATTTCTAATTAAATCTACACCGGTAATGTGAACATAAATATCATGTGGTGGCGTTACGCCTTTCATTTCGCGCAAAAAGTAAGGGCAAGAATACACTAAATCAACCGGTATTATTTTATCCTTTAAAATAAACTGGTCGTGATAAATATCTTTTAAAAATAGATTTAAAGCAGTTATACGCTGTTTTATGCCTTTATCAATTTTCTCCCATTCGTTATGTGTTATAATCCTTGGCAGAATATCAAATGGAAATATTTTCTCTATTCCTTTTTCATCATTATAAACCGTAAACGTCACGCCTTGGTTCATAAATAGCTGCTTGGAAAGATCTTCTTTTTTTCTTAGGTCCTCAGGAGAGGATTTCTGTAAATAGCTGCTTACAATTTCATACTGCTCACGAAGTTTAAAATCGCTGGCATACATTTCATCCCAAGTATCTTTTAGCATTTCATAAGAAGAAAAAAGGGGTGAATTCTGCATTTGGTATTTTTAAGAATGTGTAACCAAATATAACGATTAATAGATGATTGTCATAAATTATATGATTTTGATAAATATAATTTTAAAAAACACAATTATTGATCAATCCTGTCCTAAATAAAATTCAGGTTTTATAAAAGTATTGATTTTATTGGTTTTACTGTTTGTAAAACACAATTTTTAAAAAAGAACCCCTTGACAGGTTTGTTTAGGTGGTGGTTTTGCTTTTTGAAAAGGG
>Ga0209654_1001775_pt1 | contig 16180 bp, 25 predicted proteins | sample SaaInl1SG_22_DNA_FD_184646 | JGI IMG/M metagenome (GOLD analysis project Ga0209654, IMG submission 184646) | Marine microbial communities from expanding oxygen minimum zones in the Saanich Inlet - ESP_161SG_22_DNA (SPAdes) (version 2) | ecosystem: Environmental > Aquatic > Marine > Intertidal... | reverse complement strand
TGGCTGGTGCTTGGGTCATCGTTGCGAGCCAGCTTGTATGCTGGTGTGTCGAATAGATCATTCATTGGTTGCCTCCTTAACATCCCAATCGTCTAAGCCTTCAGATGTATGGACTGCATCCATCTCATCTACTGCCCATACATTTGTGAACACGGTGTATAGCTTTAGCTCTGTTAATTCACAGCCGCAAACCTCACACACATTTGTTGGTGCGCTGTCTACCATTGCACCGCATGACCGACAGTCATATTTAATAGGGGATTTCATCATCGAGATCCTCTGCTGGGTTGGCTAATTCCCAAGCGGCAACAGCACGCTTCAGGAATTTTTCCTTGTTGAACTTGGGATTGGTAGCCTTAAGCTCTTCAGCCATAGCAACGATAAAGCTAGGCCAAGGCATAAGAGGTGCGACATGATCCGCAAGATATTCAAAGTGACGTTGTTGCATCAATGGCATTACTTTATCTCCTTCAAAGTTGAGCGATAGGTTTGATCTTCATTGGCATCGCGCCGAAGAACCTCCTCATAGGTTTTAACAACACGATCAATCTGCCACTTGGCTTGGTCAACGGCGTGTTGAAATTGTGACTGATCCTCATGCACCTGTTCATTGAGTGCATTGAGTATGCGCTGGGCTTGTTTAGCCTGATTGATAAAAGACATTTTCATTTGGGTTCTCCCTATAAGATAATCAACGAGCGATACCGCCCCTCGTATGGGGCGGGGGCGGGATCGCGGTTGATTAAGATGCTATGTGCCAGCTATCTAGCTTGAACACTTTAGCTAATTGATTATCACGCAGTCGTTGCGTGTTAGCTGGTGACTTGGAGGCTTCAGTGTGTGAAGCCCAGTAAGTACAGGCGTTGTACAAAGCCCACTTGTTTTTGCCAAGCTGATCGCTGTCGAAATACCAGAACCTCATAAGATCATCGAGTTGCTTTTCGTTCCACTTGAATGAGCTTGTGTTATTGTTAATCCGGCAAACAGTATTCTTGAAAAACATTTCAGCCATATGGTCACTGACCTTGACTGACATCCAATGTTTATATTTATCAGGCGTTTTTAAGAATGACTCCAGACCATGTTTAATCTTTTTTGCACTACCTTTTACATGCACATTGGTTGTGTGCTTGGCCCAAGTATTAGCTACAGTATCAGAATGAGTGCAACCATTGAGACACCATAGGCGCAAGCCAAATGCTGATTGTTGAAAGGCCCAGCTACTGTCATATGAGTTGAAGAACTGAACACGAAACTTAATGTAGTCACCAACATTAGGTTCGATAGTCAGATCATTGAAGTCGATAGTGCCGCGTAACTTTGCGCCATTATCTAAGACCTCGATCTTTGTATCGTAGTCAGTAGATACATTAGATTCTTTAACAGCATCTAATACAGAGTTTACGACATCATCATGCTTGATTGCTTTGTATTTTTTTCCGTGAACACCAAGAATTTGGTTGGTGTCAGTGCGCATGATAGCTTTTGCCATTGACTGTGGCACATCATATAGATTGCAATCATCTTGCTTTGATGCAGTCAGATTGACAGTCTCGATAGGGAACGACCAATTATCTACAGCTATTGTGTCGCGTCCAATTATAGTTAATCCATCCATGGTGGTTCTCCTTATTTCTGGATGATGTTAATGGCTCTTAATGAGTCCGACTGATCGACTGAAACATTTAGTTTCTTTACTTCACCACCGCCATCAACGGCTCGCATAGCAACAGATTGTTTTCTTGTGCTTGCTTTTTCGTAATGAAATTTATAAGAAAACTCTTGTTGGTTTTCATCGTAACCACGCACCTCAAGTACAGTTTCTTCTGAGCGATTGTGAAACATGACACATATTCCTGATTGCATATGGCGGTTTACGCTTAGTCTTTTTTGCTCAGGCAGATCATCAAACTTACAGACGTTAATGTCTGCTGTTGTTTCAACTGCATTGTAGTTTGCGTAACGTAGTTCAGCGGATAATTTGAAAGCATCCATTGTGGTTCTCCTTAGAATTTTGAGTTGCGATGGGTTAACATTAGGCCCAACCATTTAATGGTGAAGCCGCGATCAGTGCCGAAATAACGCGGCACTAAATAGAATTTTCTGTAAGAATTTACACGCATTTGGTTCTCCTTTTTCACTGCGTACTTGCAGTATATATAGCTTACTTGCGCTGTGCAAGGGCGGAGTTTTGATTCAGCCCCGTTGCCTGACGATAACGAAGCACAAAAAAAGCCCCGATGCCGAAGCACCGAGGCTTTATGTGTCAGCCCTTTATGCTGACTTTGAGAAGAACTCAATGCTTGAAGCCACGTTCGATGACTTCTCATGTTCTTCGGGGAAGATTGCTTGAGATTGTAGCTGTAGATACTGGAGCAGTTGTTCTACTGTATCTTGCTGATTGTTGTGCCAGTGCCAATCATTCTCTAGCTTGACTAGCTCGTCTGCATTGAAGTGCGGTGCGCCTTCTGCCGAAGTACCATCTTTGTTTTTGATGATCTCTTGAGCTTGTGCGTGAATGTCAGCTTTCTTAAGCTCTTTCTGTTTGATGTTGTATTTGCAGTCATCAATGAACTTATTGAGCATGTAGTTAATTGTTGAGTTTGTAGTCCGATCTGTAAGCGGAAAGATAGCCTTGAGATCTGTTGCGAAGGAGTTGTTGTTAGCTTTCTTAGTCATCTTAGTCTCCGTTTTCTGGCGAGGAACAGCCCCCGCCTTATGCTCACCCCGAAGCCACTGACGAACAGCTCTGCCGCGAGGGAGCCTTAGTGGGCGACCGAAGCGTCCAAGTAAAGGACAGCCTCGGGCAAAGGAAGAGAACCAGATAGCAACAACGGTAGCAGTGTGCGGCCTGCTCCTTTACTTGGATGGGCGACTGTGGCTCGGATCAGGTGAGTTTGGCGGGTGCTGGTGCTTGCAAGATCATCGGTGACTGACCAAGGAAGGTAACAATAACACCGGAGCTACATGTCGAATGCTTCTTGAACGCTTGCAGGTCGGACCCCTGTTGTGTGTGTTTTGTGCGTTGACAAGCTATGAGATCGAGTGTGTAAATGGGGGGGAACACAAGGGGGGGCAAGAGACAGATTGAGCATGACAGATATAACGAAATTGACTGAGAAACAGATGGCCCTTGTGGATACGCTCGTAGCTGAGGGCTGTAGTGTGAAAGAAGCGGCTGGCAAGGCCGGATACGCTGAGGGAGAAAGTGGACGCGTGAGTGCTAGTCGCGCTTTGCGTACACCGCATGTGCAGTCATACATGATGCAGAGGGTTACTGAGTCGCTCGGTCTTAATGCTACTGTAGCGGCGGCTAAGATGCTGAAGCTAGCTCATGGCGCGAAGAGTGAGTACGTCCAGCTAGAAGCGAGTAAGGATATCCTTGATCGTGCTGGGTTTAAGGCGGTAGATAAACAGATGCATTTGCATGCTGGGGAAATCAAGGTGAGCATAGACTTGACATGAAGGGGGTGGGTCAAAAGTCTGGCCTTGCCAGTAGTCACGGGGTCCCTCACTCACATGATTAGCGAAAAAGGCTCGTTATGGATAACGCAGATCTGGTCATTGATTCTATTAAGTCTAGTCCTTATCACAGTTGGTGGGGCGTTAGAGAGATCGAATTGTACGTTGAGCGTCCGAATGACTTAGGGCAGTTTGTTTGGGGAGATGGTTTTCTTTGCAGTTGGGGTTTTCCTAATATTGCAGAGGTCAAAAAATATTTAGAGTCAGGAAGGTTTGATCCTGATTGGTTTGACAGTGACGGTTCTACGCCTTGGATTGTTGATTTTATTTCTTTGCGTGGGAAGGTTCGAGAGGACTTTTGTTATATGAAGGATCTTCTTGGGGGCATGGGTTATACTGAGGCTTACTGGCTTCGTACTGAGACTCGTAAGTTAGGTTGGTTTAGATTAGGAGCGATTGATGGGTAGTGGCGGCAGTGTAGATCAGGGTGGTTCTGATGCTCAGGACTTTCGCCTTGAAGAGCAGAAGCGCATGCAGGGTGTAGGTCTTAATTCTGCTCAAAGGGCTTTTGCTAGGAACATCACAGCGGCCCAGCAACTTGAGTCTCGTAATCGTACTGCTCGTCCTATGTTTCCTACGCCTACCTCTGGTTTATTGGCTGGCATTGGTGCAATGAGTCGCGCAAACATTGCTAACACCCTTCGTAAGCAATCCACTACTGCCAAGCCTGTCACTATGGATGATGGGCGTGTTGTTGGCGTTGTGAGCAAAAGCGGTCAGTATTCTGGTCGCACTGACTTTAATCCAAAGGCTACTGGCGATTCATCTGATGGCGATTCATTGCAACCTCCTATTATGGATGAAGAGATCAAGGACAAGCCTAGTCAGGTCTTGGATAGTGTTTCTAGTAGTGGCTTGGTTAGAACTGGTAGGAACGCTGGCGGTGGTCGGCGTGGTTCAAATGCTAAGCGTAATGTATCATTGGTTAACTTCTCAAGTTTAGGGTATAGGCGGTAATGGCTTACAGTACACCAGCATGGACAAGAAAAGAGGGCAAGAACCCCGCAGGTGGGTTGAACGCCAAAGGTCGCGCATCTTACAAAGGCGGCACACTCAAAGCCCCAGTGAAGTCGGGAGACAATCCTCGCAGGGCCAGCTTCCTTCAGAGAATGGGCGGCATGAAAGGCCCAGAGAGGGACGAGAAGGGAAGACCAACGAGACTCCTTAAAAGCCTACAGGCTTGGGGTGCTGGCAGTAAGGCCGAGGCAAAGCGCATCGGCGCGGCGATCTCTCGCAGAAACAAAGCTAAAAAAGGAAAAGCGTAATGGCTAACACCCTTGTTAAGATTACTGGCGGTGATGTAAAGATCATGGCTAACGATGCTGGCTTCAAAGCGTTTGCCTCTAAGAACAAGGCAGACCTAGATACAATGACCAGCAATAAGATGCACCGCATGTATATGCGCTACTTAAAGCTGAAAGGTCAGTAGATGTCTGAATCAAAACTTAAAATGCTTACGATGGCTGATCTTAATTCATCTATAAGCCGTGGTATTAAACAGCTTGAAGATAAAATATCTTCACCAGTTGCACATCGTTTAAGTTTGATAGCTTCTTCAAGCAATAGAACTCGTGAGCAAAAAAAATCTCGAAGAGAGCAACAGTTAAAAGAATTAAACGAATATAAAGTTTCAATGAATATGGCACGCAAGGCTTTGCGTAACCTTCCAAAAGACGCAACAAGACAAGATTACCTCGATGCTGGCCTACCGCTTGTAAGAAGCCCTAAATCATTTATTATGCGCGACCTAAATTTTAGGGATTACAAAAAAGAAAAGGATTAAAAAAATGTGGCAATTTACAGATGGCACTCCCTATGAGGGGCCGACTATCAAGATGCCAGACGGACGTATTCTTTCTGGCGCGACTTACATGCCAGACTCACGCAGAGTAATACCAATGGAGGTTCAAGATGGCGGTCAACGAAGCGGGGAATTACACGAAGCCCAAGATGCGCAAGAGCCTGTTCAACAAAGTAAAGCGCGAGGCAAAGGGCGGAAAAGCAGGTCAGTGGTCGGCAAGAAAAGCACAAAGGCTAGCCCTTCTGTATAAGAAGGCTGGTGGAGGTTACACATCGTGAAAGCCCCACAGAAATCTCTCAGAGCTTGGACAAAACAAAAGTGGCGCACCAAGTCTGGGAAACCTAGCACTCAAGGCAGGGACGCTACCGGCGAGAGGTACCTCCCTTCCTCCGCTATCTCTGCCTTGAGTGACTCAGAGTATCAACGCACCACCAGAGCGAAGCGGGCGGCGATACGAAAAGGTAAGCAATTCGCCAAGCAACCAAAGGATGTCGCAAAGAAGTCGGCAAAATATAGATAATGCAAAAAGTAGCTTATTACTCCTGTGATAAATGCAACAGTTCTTGGCATACAGGTTGGAGCAAAGACAAGCGCATCGAAGACATGACAGATGCTTGTTATAGTTGCAGTGTATCAGAAAGCAATGAACACGTTGTAGCTGAACCGCATTTGGTGAGGTCAGCCTCGGAGATTACTCAATGAGCTTCATGCACACTCTAAAGCCAGAAGAACGTGAGGTCTTGCGGCGAGTAGTAAAGAAGGTTCATTTGGCATATCATCCGGCAGAGTTCTGCACTGATCGTGAGGCTGATAAGGTTATCGCAACGATTGGGCCAGAGGTTGTCGAGCGTATGATTAGGTTTGGTAAGGATCACAAGGTTGACCAACTTTAAGTACAAGCCTGATGGCGAAGTATTAAAAGAATTTATGAAGGACGATACGTTCTTTCGTGGCATTCGTGGGCCTGTTGGCTCTGGTAAATCTGTTGGTTGTTGCGTTGAGGTGTTCCGCAGGGCATTGCAACAGAAGCCAAACAAGGATGGTGTGCGCCGAAGTCGGTGGGCAATCATCCGTAATACAAACCCACAGCTAAGAACAACCACCATTAAGACTTGGCTAGATTGGTTCCCCGAAGAAGATTGGGGCAAGTTCATGTGGTCTGTCCCTTACACTCACAACATTAAACAAGCCGACTTAGAGCTTGAAGTTATCTTCCTCGCCCTTGATCGCCCAGAGGATGTCAAAAAGTTATTGTCCCTTGAGCTTACTGGCATCTGGATCAATGAGGCGAGGGAGGTTCCAAAGTCAATCATTGATGCGTGTACTATGCGTGTTGGTCGCTTCCCTTCTATGCGTGATGGTGGGCCTAGCTGGTCTGGTGTGATTGCAGATACCAACGCCCCAGAAGAAGATCACTGGTGGCCTATCATGTCTGGGGAAGTACCAATCCCAGACCACATTCCTAAAGAGCAAGCTCGTATGCTGGTAAAGCCAGACAATTGGAGCTTCTATACTCAGCCAGCAGGTATGATCGAGAAGTGTGACGAAGACGGTAGTATTGTAGATTATGAGCCTAATCCGTCTGCCGAAAACCACAACAACATGCTCAAGAGTTATTACCCGAATCTTGTTCGTGGTAAGACTAAAAGCTGGATTGATGTCTATGTAATGAACAGACTTGGCACAATCCAAGAAGGTAAACCAGTTTATCCGATGTTTGTATCAGAGACTCACATAGCCAAAGAAGAGATACCTATAGCGGCTGGCGTTCCGCTTTACATTGGTATCGACTTTGGACTGACACCTGCGGCAGTCTTTGGTCAAAAGGTTAGGGGCAGATGGCTAATACAGTCTGAGATTGTTGCCATTGATATGGGCATTGTTCGCTTTGCAGAGATGCTAAGACAAGAGATTGCCACTAGGTTTAATGGCCTTGATGTACATATCTATGGTGATCCGGCTGGTGACTTCCGCGCACAGACCGATGAAAGTACACCTTTTCAAATACTTAGAGGTGCTGGGCTTCGTGCATACCCAACTCACAGCAACTCGGTAGACTTGCGGTTAGAGTCTGTGTCGAGCAGTTTAGGTAAAATGGTTGAGGGCAAACCTGCGTTTTTGGTTGATCGGCGTTGCCCAACACTGATTAAGGGTTTCGAGGGCGGCTACAGTTACAAGCGGTTGCAGGTGTCTGGCGAAAGGTTTGATGACAAACCAGACAAGAATATGTACTCTCACATTCATGACGCATTGCAGTATCTAATGCTAGGTGCTGGTGAGGGGCGACAGCTTATATCAGGGCAGAAGCCTCTTAAATCTTTCAATGCCAAGGCAGAGTTTGATGTCTTCGCTAGGAAGGCAAAACAACCAAAGCGTCAAGGTTTGTGGGCCAGACTTTGATTTGTGCGTTGCGCTGTGCAACAAACTATGTTTAGGAATAGACTTTTAAGGAGTACGTCATGTGCGTAGCACGAAGCACCCCAACACCATCAGTTGACCCAAGCATTGCGGCACAGCAAGCCGAGGATAAAGCAAAGGCCACGGCTGAGAAAAAAGAAATAAAGACAGAGCAGACACAAAGAGCCGTCCAACAAATGAAGCGTGGATCTGGACGCAGATCTCTAATTAGTGGATCTAGTGGCGGTGCTGGCTTTTATAGATAAGGGTTAATCAATGATTACATACACAGATTCAAATATGGGAACGCATGGCGGTAACGACAAAGTTGCCAGCATGTATATGCGCAAGTATGAAAAAGCAAAAACATTGCGCGAAAACTTCGTTCCTTTGTTTGAGGAGTGCTATGAGTATGCCCTGCCTCAAAGAGAGTCTTTCTACTACGAGACAATTGGTCAGCGTAGAGACGATAAGATCTTTGACGAGACTGCGGTTGTTGGTGTGCAAGAGTTTGCATCTCGCTTGCAACAAGGCTTAGTACCTAACTTTGCGCGTTGGGCAGACTTTCGTTCTGGATCAGAGATCCCAAAGGAAGAGCGAGACTCTGTTGATAATGAACTTGATGAAGTCACTGATTATGTATTTGAGGTTATTCAAAACTCTAACTTTGGTCAGGAAGTCCACGAGTCGTTTATGGATCTTGCTGTTGGAACAGGCGTACTGTCTGTGGCTGAAGGGGATGCGATAAACCCAGTTATCTTCTCTGCCATACCTTTGCCGCACGTTGTTCTGGATTCTGGCCCAGATGATAAGATTGATCATGTATTCCGTGAGCGTCAGGTTCGTAACTCTGACATTCCCAATATGTATCCAAAGGCTAACATCAGTGAAAAATTACAAGACAAAATTAACAACCAACCTGACGAGCGTATTAAAATCCTTGAAGTTGTTTGCAAAGACTACTCTGCAAAGAATGAAGAGGCTTATTTCTTCTATGCTATAGAGTGCGCTAGCAAAGAGATTATCCGTCAGGAGAAGTACAAAGGCGTTGGTTCAAACCCATTTATTTGTTTCCGTTGGTCTAAGTGCAGTGGCGAGACATATGGTCGTGGCCCACTTATCAACGCGCTTTCAGCTATCAAGACTACCAACCTGACGATTGAGCTTATCCTTGAGAATGCTCAGATGGCAATCTCAGGCATCTATCAGATGGAAGATGACGGTGTAGTAAACCCAGATACAATTAACTTGGTCCCCGGAACGGTCATACCAAAAGCCGCAGGTTCTAGCGGTCTTGAGCCTATTCGTGCCGCAGGATCATTTGACGTTGCCAATCTTGTGTTGTCTGATATGAGACTCAACATTAAGAGAGCATTGTACAATGATATGCTTGGTAATCCTGACCGAACCCCTGCTAGTGCAACAGAAGTTGCAGAACGAATGGCCGACTTGTCACGCCGTATTGGTTCTGCTTTTGGAAGACTCCAAGCTGAGTTGGTTCAACCTGTACTTCAGCGCGTAGTTTACATCCTAAAGAAACAAGGGCGTATCGAGCTTCCGACTATCAATGGTCGTGAAGTAAAGGTTCGCTCTGTATCCCCTCTTGCACAGGCACAGGCCAATCAAGACATTTCCTCCGTGGCTCGTTGGCTTGAGCTTGTGCAGGGAAGTTTTGGGCCAGAAGTCATGAGCATACTTATCAACTCAGAAGACACTGCGGCATACTTAGCTAAGAAGTTTGGCGTACCTGATACACTGATCCGCGACCTTGAGGAACGCAGACAAATGATGGCTATGGCACAGCAGATGGCTATGCAACAGCAACAGATGTCTCAACCTCAAGGAGAACAATTGATTGGCCCAGAACAATAAAGTCTATCTTGGTCTTGATGGTTTCCAAAGAAGCCGTGACGCAGATCAAAAGATTAGTCTTAATATAGCCAGCCTCTTTGCCACTCCAAGTGGCGAGGAGGTGTTGAGCTATTTAAGATCTATAACCATTGAACAAGTTAATGGCGCAGGGGTTTCCGATGCGGAACTGCGTCACATGGAAGGCCAGCGATATATCGTGGGCCTCATTGAATCACGCATCCGTCAATCACATAGGATTAGAGAAAATGACTGAAGAAGCGCAAGCAACTGAGGGCGTTGAAAACGCTGATGTAGTTACTGAGGGTGGGGATCCATTACTCCAAGAAGATGGTGGTCGCCCAGAATGGTTGCCAGAAAAGTTTAATTCGCCAGAAGACCTTGCTACTGGGTACAGCAACCTAGAGCAAAAGCTAGGTCAGAAGGACGAAGAAGTACGCAATGCTGTTATGAAAGAAATTGAAGAGACTGCCTTTGCAGACAGGCCAGAATCTGTTGGCGATTATCAATTGCCAGAAGGTTTTGATATGGAGCAAGCTGACGGCAATGAGCTTTTGCAGTGGTGGGCTGAGACTTCTTTTGAGAACGGCTATAGCAATGAAGAGTTTCAAAAGGGCGTGAGCATGTACATGGATGCTCTTAATGCCAATGTGCCTGACTATGATGCTGAGTTGAGCAAGCTAGGTGATAACGCTACTGCTCGGACTGAAGCTGTTAGCTTGTTTGCTAATCAGTTCTTTGCTGAAGAACATCTAGGTGCAATTGAGCGTATGTGTGAAACAGCAGATGGTGTTCTTGCCCTTGAGCATATTATGGAGAACATGCGCCAAGATGGGCCTTCTGGTACAGGTATGCCAGCGGCTCAAACGAATGAAGCTGAACTAAAGCAAATGATGCTTGACCCTCGGTATCATGATCCAGTAAGACGTGACGCCAGCTTCATCAAACAGGTGGATGAAGGTTTCAAACGTCTGTATGGCTAATGAAATGGTACGAGTTGGTCGGCTCTCGTTAATTAAAAGCCGACCCGAACATGCTGAGGCCATTGCTGATGACCTTCGATTGCATGATCTGCGTGAGTGTTTAATACACGAATTACAGCCGCTAGAAGCTCTTACAGAGCCTTTTGCAACAGAAGGTGCAGAAACATACACCGTGATGCTAGACAAGCAACCTATCGCAATGTGCGGGACGGTTCCTAATGGCAACAACGGTGCTTCTGTTTGGTTACTTGGGACGCACGGTATTACAAATAACTTCCGTCCTTTCTTGCGTGGCTGTTCAGAAACGATTGAGCTTCTTCAAGGCGGCTATGAGTACATAGAAAACTACGTTCCAGTAGATCACCACGCGACTATTATGTGGTTAAGCTGGTGCGGCTTCTCGTTTGACAAGGTTTTGTATGAAGTAAATGGTCACACAATGATGCGTTTTGTGCGTTGCACAGAGAAACAGAATAATGTTATGGGTGATTATACACGGCCTGTAATGCACTGAGCGACCCGCAAGGATACTCGCGTTGAGGATGTTAACGCAGACAACCGCAAAAACAAAACTTTAACCCTAAGATAAGGACTGAAATTCGATGGCGAATACAATCGACACCGCTTTTATTAAACAGTTTGAATCAGAGGTTCACATGGCATATCAGCGCATGGGTTCTAAATTGCGGAACACAGTGCGTACAGTTGGCAATGTGAAAGGTTCAGTAGTTCGTTTCCAAAAGATCGGCACTGGCTCTGCTTCAACTAAATCACGCAACGGCATGGTAGCCCCAATGGAGCTAACACATACAAATGTGGAAGCCACAATGTCTGACTACTATGCGGCTGAGTACATCGACAAGCTCGATGAGCTTAAGACCAATATTGATGAGCGTCAGGCTGTAGCTAAATCTGCCGCCGCCGCACTTGGTCGTAAGACTGACGAGATCTTGCTTACAGCAATGGATGCTGGCGCAAACTCAACTCAGATCCACGACACAAGTTCTGCTCTGGAAAAGGCTGACCTGCTGTCTCTGTTCGAGACATTCGGTTCTGCTGACATCCCAGAGGACGGTGGACGCTATCTTGCTATGCACCCGAAAGGCTATGCTGATCTGTTTGCAATCACTGAGTTCGCTTCTAGCGACTTTGTTGGTGAGCAGAATCTTCCTTACGCTGGCGGCATGAGCATGAAAGAGTTCTTGGGCTTCAAGATCTTCTCAACATCAGCCGTAACTGCTGGTAAGAACATCGCATACCACACATCTTCTGTGGGTCTGGGTGTTGGCGCAGACGTTACTACTGAGTTGAACTACGTTCCAGAGCGTGTCTCACACCTTGCAACTTCTATGATGTCAATGGGTGCGGTTGTTATTGATGACAACGGTATCTATGAAGTCCTAGACAACAACTAGAGGAGATTAGAATATGGCTTACTCAGCATCTGGTCTAACTCGCATGGCAGGTGGCGGCGGCTACAACATTTGGTATTACTCAAGTGTTGACGCTCTAAGTCTAGTTCGTGCTTCTGGCTACTTTAATGATGCGGCATCTGTAATGAATGTCGGAGATTTGGTAGCTGTGTATGACAACAATGCACCAGCAATGGCATGGACAATTGTTCTGTCAAACGATGGTTCAACCGTTGATCTAGCAGACGGTACTGCTCTAACAGTTACCGACACAGACTAACAGGGAGAGGGGGGTGAAAGCCCCCCTCGCTACACATGGCAGTAACAAGCACCACGGCAAATTCAGCAATTGATATTTGCTCAAGAGCATTAATTCTGATCGGGGCTGACCCGATTACCTCTTTCGATGAGGGTAGCACAGAGGCACTTGTCTCTGTGAATATGTATGAGGACTTTGCAAGGTCTGCGCTTGTTAACACTCGCTGGCGTTTTGCAACGAACCAAGCGGTTCTTAACAAACTTGTTGATGCCCCTACTGGCAGATACGATCATGCATATCAGATGCCTAACGATGTGCTAATGGTTCATGCAGTTACTGTTAATGACCTTCCGATTAAATATCAAATCTATGGTGACAAGATCTATGCTGACACTTCAGATCAGGATGTTGTTATCGCTGACTACACATACAGGCCGGATGAACAAGATTGGCCTTCTTACTTCTGCGTTGCAGTAGAGTTTGGAATGGCAAACATCTTTGCTACATCAATTGCGCGTAACGCAAGTCTTGCGCAACTAATGCAAACATCTGCTCGTCAATCTATGGCAAAAGCCAGAAGCATTGATGCCCAACAGCAGACTACACGCAGAATCCCAACATCGAGGTTTATTACTGAAAGGCGCAGTTAATGGCTCGTATCCGCGTTCCTATCAGCAACTTTCAGTTTGGAGAGATCAGTCCGTCTTTGATTTCAAGGACTGATACACCTATCTATGCTAATGCGGCACAGAAGGTTGAGAACTTCTTCTTGCGTAATGAGGGTGGTCTTCTAAAGCGCAATGGCACAAAGAAGATTTATGAGTTTGATACAACAGTAAGCTCGTCTGTAACTCAGCAGTTGCGCATTGTTCCGTTTATATTTTCTGATGATGAGCGTTACATCGTTAGTCTTGAGAACTTAAAGATCAGAATCTTTCAGATTGATCCGTCTACTGGTGATGTGTCTTTAATTCAAACCATCACACAAGACTCAAGCTCTGCGGCTTTGCCTATAACTCAGGCTATATTGCCAGAGCTAACTTACGCTCAAGCTGGTGATGTTATGTTCATAGCGCATCAGAGCTTTATGACGCGCAAGTTGGTGCGTACTAGCCTTACTACATTTCAAATGGACACGCTTGAGTTTGATGAAAGTGCTGATGGCTTTCGTGTGCAACAGCCGCACTACTCATTTCAGCCTGTCGGCATGACGCTAGATCCATCTGCTACTACTGGCAATGGCATTACAGTGACTACAAGCTCAAGTTACTTTGACACCACTGGCACTCAAACTGGTGGCGACTACCTTGACTCAAAGCATGTAGGCGTAACTCTACGTTATCACGATAATGAGATCAGCATTACTTCTGTTCAGTCTGCAACACAAGCTACTGGCAACATAACCAATGAATTAAAAGTTCATCTTAACCACGATGCTGTTGAGACAACCTCTGGTATTTCTGAAATACAGATTACTTTTCCGCTTCATGGTCTATCTGTTAATGATTCGATTACAATTAGTGAAGCTGGTTCAGTTGGTGGCATATCAGCAAATAACATCAACGGCACAAGGTCAGTTACAGAAGTTATTGATGAAAACATCATTGTAGTTAATGCTGGTGCTAGTGCAAACGATAGTGAGATTGGTGGTGGTTCACCAGTGATTGTCACACATGCACCTACAACTGAGTGGGGAGAGCAGTCTTATTCGTCCCTCAGAGGCTTCCCAGCCGCCGTTACGTTGCATGAGAATAGATTGTGGCTTGCTGGCACGATAGGCCAGCCAGACGGGATCTGGGCGAGTAAATCAGGATCTTACTTTGACTTTGATGTGAACAATGGCGATGACGCTGATGCGCTTGATCTAACCGCTAGTATTGGTGAGATTAATACAATCCGTCATTTAACATCTAATCGTGACTTGCAGATCTTTACATCAACATCAGAGATGTACATACCGTCTTTCACAGAGAAACCAATTACGCCAACAAATGCGCAGATCCGGCGTCAGACTCCTTATGGCAGTAGCTTTGTTCGCCCAGAGTCTTTTGACGGTGCGACTATATACGCTCAGAAAACTGGCTCTGTTATCAGAGAGTACATCTACTCTGATCAAGAAGCGGCTTATGTTGCCACAGGAATCTCTACTCTATCGCCTCATTTGATTAGCAATCCCGTTCAGATGTGTATCTTGCGTGGTGCAATTAACCGCCCAGAGTCTTATGCTTTTGTTCTTAATGACACTGGCAAGATTGCTGTGTTCACTTCTAATCGAGCAGAGCAACGCGCTGGCTGGTCGGAGTGGACAACTGCTGGCAAGTTCCAATCAATATGCACAGTAGATGAAAGGCTGTTCTGCATAGGTGAGTATGATCTTGGTGCTGGCACAAAGAAGTTTGTGTTAATGGAGTTTGACGATTCTATGAACATGGACTTTTCGGATACATTCTCTGGCACTGATGGTGTGTTTGATGTGTCATCACACTTTGATGATGGTGCTGTGGTAAAGGTTGTTAACGGTACTGACTATCTTGGTGAGTTTACTGTAGCTAGTGGCAACGTGGATGTATCTGATGTTCAAGAGATAGATGAAGCGGAGATTGGTTTTGACTTTAATGTAGAGGCAAGGACGTTGCCTATTGATGCTCAAATAGGTGGTGGCCCTCTTACTGGCGAACCTCGCTCTGTTAATCGAGTTGTTGTTGATATGCTTGATACGTTGTCACTATCTATTAATGACAAGAACCTTGTAATACGTCAGGTTACTGATGACTTTAGCTTGGGAAGGATAGCGGTGACAGGCAAGAAGGAGTTTCGTCTTTTGGGTTATAGCAAGGATCCTGTAATTAAGATTACTCAAACAGCACCTTTGCCATTGCAAGTAAACGGTATAATCGCGGAGGTTTCTTTCTAATGAGCATGCTTGGAATACAGATTGCTATGAGTGGTTTGTCTGCGCTTTCTTCTATTCAAGAAGGGAAAGCCAGAGCAAGTGAAGCAAGATTCAATGCTAAACAGCTAGAGCAGTCAGCAAAGCAATCAGAAATTGAAGGCTTGCAAAGAGCCAACATCAGGATGCGTGAGTACGAAACAGCTAGGTCTGCCAACACAGCGTTTGCCGCGTTTCTCTCAAGAGACCCTTCTGACAATTCTATGAAGGCTTTTATGGATAGACAGAAGGAGATTGCCTTTTCAGATGTTGCGGCAGTTGAAACTCAAAGCAGAGCAGAGGCTTCTCAAAGCAAAACAATGGCTGGCATGGAGCGTTCTAAAGGATCTTCTGCAATGACCTCTGGTCTTCTTGGTGCTGGAACTTCTATTGCTACTGGGTTTTGGCGGTACAAACAGTATAAAGCAGGTGGTTAATAATGGCTGTTGTTAGACAACAAAGAAAAAACGTAGCTAGAAATATCGGTGTTGTTCGTGCCGACACTGGTGCATCTGCATCTTGGCGTGGTTTAAGTAGCCTTGCCGACTCAATGATCGAAGGGTCATTTAATGAGTTAAAGCGTCAAGCTAGAGAGAAAGGTATTGAGACAGCGCAAGCGGCTTCTCAAGCTGATTTGCGTAGCCTTGATCCCGAAACAGGTGAGCCAAAAGCGTTTCAGATACCTCAAGGTTTTGGAACTGAGGCTCAAGATGCTTACAATAATATTATTGAGCGTAGGTATATTGCCTTAACTGAGTCTGACTTTAAGCAAAAAGCGGCTGAGTTAGCTCAACAGTATCGTTATACACCAGATGGCGCATCTCTTTTTGATGAAGAGTTTGGCAAGTTTGTTGAGTCAACATCAAAGGGTGCGGCTCCTAAATTTTCAAACATTATAAACGAAGTAGGTAGCTCACTACAGGCTTCCTATAAGCTGACGCTTACTAGCGAAAATGCTGAACAGGAAAGAAGAAATAATGCTGACTCTGTTATTGTAAGCATTACTGA